>OLNP01002430.1_pt1 | contig 13586 bp, 6 predicted proteins | sample 1671951 | NCBI WGS metagenome assembly OLNP01 (sample SAMEA3136629, study PRJEB25190) | human gut metagenome | biome: human gut; feature: human-associated habitat; material: faeces | place: Austria | collected 2013
CACGTACAGTTCTTAATGGGGAAAGCGGCAGCAATGCCGCCGACCTACATAACAATAACATCCTTATGGAAAAAGATATAAACCGAATAAAAGTTGTTCTTGTGGAAAGAAAACGAACCAATAAATGGTTAGCCCAACAATTAGGGAAAGACCCTGCTACGGTTTCCAAATGGTGTACTAATACATCACAGCCCGGTTTGGAAACTCTATTACAAATTGCAGAAGTATTAGATGTAGATATTAAAGAGCTTCTTAATTCTTCAAAGTGATTGTAATAAGTTCAGAAAAGATTCCAATATGATAAACTTGACTAAATACATAAATAAGGATTCCAGACATAAATTATTGCCTTTTTCTTCCATGATAGTACCATATATTGATATTGGACAAGAATTATCCAAAGCAATAGAATCTAATATTAACAACAAAAGATTGTCATTAATTGCAGACGATGCTCTTGAGAAAATAATCAGTAGCAATATTGTAAACGATAAAGATATCGGTAAATACATAGCTATTAAAAATATTGGAATTCTTTTTGAACCAGCTTTGAAATTCAATTTAAGAGCCAAAATAGATTCCTGGGCAAAATCCTTTATCCTTATAATAGATTCAAATGAAGGGACTGTTATAAACAATATCTTTTATTTGGCAGGAGATTTAAAAAGCTCATACTCAATAAACCTAACTGAAATTTCGAATAAAACAATTTACAATGAAATATAGCGACCTTATTCAATTCGATCCTATTGACGAGATTATCAAGTTCGGACAACTTGATAACGAAGATTATCGTGAGAAACTGGTAAAGAACTTTGTTTGTTCTCAGACATTTGAAAATTATATTATTCCACAGATTTGTGGTAAATTGGATCTGAACTCAACAACAGAGACTAAAGGAATTCAGATTGTAGGTAATTATGGTACCGGTAAATCTCATTTAATGTCTTTGTTTTCCATTATAGCCGAAAATGCAGACTATCTTGACCTGGTCCAAAGCGAAAAAGCAAAAGAGTGGTTAAAGACAATAGCCGGTAAGTATAAGGTATATCGTTTTGAATTAGGCAATAACCAGGAATTATGGGAAGTAATAACATTCAAAATCGATGCTGCATTAGAAGAATGGGGTGTAGATTATCGCATATCGGATGATGACAGTCCTCGCTCCTATTCTGAGAAATTAGAGTTAATGCTGGCAGCTTTTGAGGAAGTCTATCCAGACAAAGGCTTTATGCTGGTGGTAGATGAGATGCTGGCATACCTGAAAGGAAGAAGCGAACCTGCTAAATTAAACAGAGATCTTCAGGTGCTACAAGCTCTTGGACAGATGAGCGACCGTACCCATTTCCGTATGGTTTTCGGTGTACAGGAACTGATTTACCGTTCTCCTGAATTCCAGTTTGCCAAAGATATGCTGGGACATGTAAATGAAAGATATGTCGATTTGACTATTCAAAAGGAAGATGTACAATTCATTGTGCAGCAACGACTGTTGCAGAAAAACGAACACCAGAAAGCACAGATACGTAAACATCTTTCCCAGTTCACTACTATGTTTCCACACATGAACAACAATCTGGAAACATACGTAAACCTATTCCCTGTCCATCCGTCATATTTTGAAAATTTCTCACTCATTCGAATAGGTAAAAGTCAGCGCGAAGTCCTGAAAACCCTTTCAAAAAAGTTCAGTACTATCATAAACGACGAGGTTCCGACAGATAAACCAGGTCTCATTTGTTATGATTCCTATTGGCAGGATATGCTAGGAAATGTAGATTTGAATGCCGACCCCGACGTAAGCAAAGTAAGTTCTATCACAGCACTGATTGATCAAAAGATAGAAGAAAACTTCACCAAAGGACTTGCCCCAAAGAAGGTATTGGCTCACAGAATTGTTTCAGCAGCAGCCATAAAAATGTTACAGGCAGATTTAAGCCATCCCAACGGGGTTTCTGCCGAGACATTGGCAAATGATTTATGCCATGTAGATATTACATGCGAAAATTTTGACGAACTTGTAGACTTGGCATTCACACGTGTACTTGATTCTATCGTTTCGGCAACTATCGGACAATATTTTGTTAAAGGAGAAAATAACGAATATCATATTCGTATAGAAGGTGGAGTAAACTACGAACAGAAAGTTAAAGACTATGCTGCCCAAATGGGTGATGGCCAGAAAGATGAATATTTCTACATGTTCCTTTCAGAAGTTCTTCCGGTTGAGGGTGAAACATATCGCAGAAACTTCAGAATATGGGAACATCATATAGAATGGCAATCACATAAATGTAGTAGAACAGGGTATATTTTTATGGGTAACCCCAATGAACGTTCTACGACTCAGCCACAACAACATTTCTACATATTCTTCATGCCGATTTTTGACACGAGCAATTCTTCAAGACCTGCAGAAAAAGATAGTGTTTATTTTCTGATGAATGATTTAAGCGAAGAACTGAAACAAAAGATTGTGTTGTATGGTTCTGCCCTCTCGCAAGAAGGTAGTGCAAGCACAGATGAAAAGCCTCGTTACAAACAGTTGCGCGAGAAATATTACAAGGAAGCCAGAAATATGTTCAACAACGAGTTTCTGGCTAAAACCATGGTAGAATATATAGGCGACAAGCATCCTATGCAAGGTATGCCTGGCGCACAAGCTGATTCCAAAATCGATGCAGTAAGTGCCGTCACGTCGTATATCATGGAAAAACAATTTGAGCTAGAAAATCCTCATTATCCTAAGTTCTCAGCTTTGCAGCAACCTCTTACCAATGAAAACAGAGAAAACCTCTTACGCTCGGCCCGTGCTAAAATTGCATCACCAACCACGATAAACAGGAATGGTGAAGCTATCTTGATGGGACTTGGATTATGGGAAAATGGAAGGCTTAGTTCCGAACATTCAGAATATGCCCGAAGTATAAAAAACAAGCTTGAAGCCAAAGGAGGACAAGTTTTGAATCGGGATGAAATTCTGGAAGTTTTCTATGCTGACACGCATGAATATATCTCGATTGATTATCATATCGAAGCTGATCTTGAAATGCTTGTGCTTGCTACTATGGCAGCACTTGGCGAAATTGAGATTGTATTGCAGGGAGGAAGCCGAATTAATGCCGGCAATATATCAGACATAAGTAAACTCAATCCACAGGATTGCTATACATTCTCCAATGTATGTCCACCTAAGGGAATAAACATCCCTCTTGTAAGGGAAATATGTTTAGGCTTACTGGGTGTGGACCGTACAAACGAGCTTGATAATCCCAATAGCAGTATCTTTGCTGATTTACTGGCCAAAGCTTCAGAGTTGGAGAATATTATAGTGACACTTCAGCATAAAATTCAAGGAGGATATTATTTTCTTAATGATATAGAAATCATTTCAGAAGATGATGCCCGCAATTTTGATGTAGAATTGGTTCGTCTGAAAGGTATTTGCAATCACATGCAGCGCTACAACACCAAAGCCAAGATGCGTAACATCGATTGGCCGATAGACGTTGTAAAAACGGCCATGACCGAAACTCGCAGCAAAGTGTTTGAAACTTTAGACTTGATGAAGGAACTGGATGGATTCAGAGATTTGGTTTCATATCTGCGCATTGCTCTATCAAATGTAAATGATAATGATTTGAAAACAGAAATAATCTCTTCCATTGACGGAATCAAAGAAGTAATAAACAAGGGAAAACAGGCAAGAGATGCTTACAAACTGAAACTGGAAGCACTCAAAGACAGGTATGCGACATGGTATATGGAAGCTTATCTGAAAGCTCATATAAGCGAAATAGATCATGGAAAGAAAAGTGCGGTAATGCTAAGCACCGAGAAACAATTGTGTGACATCATAAAGAATGCTTCATTTATCAATCCTTCAAGATATGACAACTGGTTGAGGAAGATGAATCTACTGAAGGTAGTAAATTCTTCAGTCAATAAGAATGCGATTCTTTCTGTGCCTACATCTGTAGATGGCTTTAATCCAGCCATGCAAAAAGATGAATTGCCGGAACTGGAAGACTTAAAAGATGAATTGAAAGAAATCTATGCGGAATATGAGCAAGGCTTTCATGATGCGTTGGAAGACCCTACCATTCTGAGAAATAAGGAAATGCTTACTCAGGAAGAGAAATCTACCATACAACAATTTATTGACGGAAACATTTCTCTGAATACGCAATATGCACGCATATTGATTGATATTATCAACAAGCTCCAGAGGAGTTTTACAAAGGTAGAAATCAATCATAACGAGATGCTTAAAATATTCTCCCGTCCTATGACTAAACAGCAGGCTCTTGATGCCTTGGCAGCATATATTGATAATCAGAGCAGAGGACATAAGCCGGAGGATATTCGAATAATCGTAAAATAAATAAACAGATTTAAATGAGTTCAAAAGATATAAGCCCTAGATTGTTTCTTGATGATGAATTTGAAGAAACAAAGATTGTACCAGATAAAGTTGTTTGCTTAGGAATGGAGTTTCCAAGCGAAGATGCCCGTCGCGAGTATTTTCGTGCAGAGCTTCGCAAAAAACTGCCGGAGCTGAAACAAATCGAAGGTTTCCCAATTGGAGAGGATGATGATATAATCAATCTCTCCGATCCTCCTTATTATACGGCTTGCCCCAATCCTTGGCTGAATGATTTTATCGAAGAATGGGAAAAGGAAAAAGTTGAATTGGAAAAAGAAGGGAAACGTAAAGCAAATTTAGAGGTAAAAACTCCATATGCGGCTGACGTCAGTGAAGGAAAAAATAACCCGATTTATATGGCTCATGCCTACCACACAAAGGTACCACATCCTGCAATAATGCGTTATATATTACATTACACGCAACCTGGCGATATTGTATTCGATGGTTTTTGTGGCACTGGAATGACTGGTGTTGCAGCACAGTTATGTGGTTCAGAGAATGATGTAAAGGCTTTAAAAGAAGAAAATGCCCCAATTGGAGTCAGACACGGTATCTGTTCTGACTTATCTCCTATTGCCTCTTTAATAGCAGCTACATATAATCTAAAATTCGACCCAAAAGCTTTTGAAAGAAAAGCATTAAGAATTCTAGAACAAGTAGAAAAAGAACTTGGATGGATGTATGAAACTGAGGTAGATGGTAAAAAAGCTAAAATAAACAATACGATTTGGAGTGATGTTTTCATTTGTCCATCTTGCAGTAATGAGCTTGTTTTATGGAATGAAACTGTTGATTTAGATAAAGAAATAATGAAAGATTCTTTTCCATGCCCATATTGTGGTAATACTTGTTCCAAAAAGAATATGGGAAAAGCATGGGAAACTTCATTTGATTCGTTATTAAATAAAACAGTTACATTGAATAAAAAAGTTCCAGTAAGGGTTAATTATACTTTATCTGGCAAAAGAGGAGAAAAAGATGTTGATTCCTCTGATATAAACTTAATAAGAAAAATAGAAAATATAAACCTATCTGAATTTAGCACATATAAGCTGCAGGAAGGATATAACACTGCACAGCCTATAAAAAGTAATGGAATTACTTATACACATCAGTTCTATACTAAAAGGAATTTCATATATTTAAGTAGAATTTATGAATTATGTAAAGGTAATATTTTCCTTCAGACCTGGTTGACTTCTGTTCTTTTCAGCACAACAAATATGAATAAGTTTCGTTTTACAGGAACTGGAATAACCAGTGGTACATTATATATCCCATCTATAAATTGGGAGTTCTCTCCTTTTAATACATTAAAAAAGAAAATAGCTTCCTTTAAGGGAATAGAATATCCTTATCGAAATAATAGTGCTGTAAATGTATGCTCCGCTACAAAGTTAACCACATTAAGAAATTCATCTATTGATTATATTTTTACAGACCCACCTTTCGGCGGAAATATTATGTATTCAGAATTAAGTTCTATTTGGGAAAGTTGGATTAAAGTTGTAACAAATAATAAAGAAGAAGCAATAATAAATAATGTACAACATAAAACACTCTTTGAATATCAAACTTTAATGAATCAATCATTTAAAGAGTATTATAGAGTACTAAAACCAGGTAAATGGTTAACAATAGAATTCAGTAATACCAGTGCAGCAGTATGGAATTCAATACAGAATGCATTGCAAGGAGTTGGATTTGTGGTTGTAAATGTGGCAGCTTTAGATAAAAAACAAGGATCATTCAAAGCTGTAACTACCACTACTGCAGTAAAGCAAGACTTAGTAATTACCTGCTTTAAACCTTCTGATACCATAATAGAGAAATTTGAAAAATCTGAAGATAAAGCCAAAACAGCTATGGACTTTATCGAAGAACTGCTTGTACATTTACCTGTACATTTAAGCAAAGGAGAATCTACAACAGCTGTAATTGAACGTAGCCCTAAGATATTATTCGACAGACTGATATCCTACTATGTACAAAAAGGATATGCCATTCCTATGGATGCCCAAGAGTTTCAAAAGCAGCTTAGAGAACGATTTATAGAAAGAGACGGTATGTTCTTCACAGCATCACAAGCAATAGAATATGAGCGTAAAAAAGAAAAATGTTCTGGTTTTGTACCAATGGCACTATTCATCAGCAGTGAAGCAGAAGGTATAGAATGGTTAAAAAGAGAACTCCAAAATCCACAGACATATTCAGACTTGCAACCAGAATGGATGAAGAATATGCTTCCTCCTAAAAAAGGGGACGTTCTTCCGGAACTAATGTCAATCCTTGAAGAAAATTTCATCAAAGATGAAGAAGGTAATTGGCGTAATCCGGACCCTGAAAAGGCTGCCGACCTTGAAATAATCCGAAATCGCAGAATGATGAAGGAATTCAACATGTATCTGGAACAGGCCCAAAAACCGAAAGCAAAGAGAATGAAAGATACCCGTCTGGAAGTATTGCGCTATGGTTTCAAAGAATGCTACAAGCAGAAGAACTATCAGGCTATTGTAACCGTAGGTGACCATATTCTGGAATCACTTCTGCAGGAAGACGAAGTTCTGTTGCAGTACTATGACATTGCTTCATCAAGGGTATAAAATATAATAATCAAAGCAAAAATGACATCTGATATAAAAAGACATATAAAGGAATTGATCAGTGGTTCCGAAAACTCGGAGGTTGAATTCAAATCAGCAAAAGGAGGATTGCCGGAAAGCTTCTGGGAAACATTTTCTGCATTTGCCAATACAAACGGTGGAATCATCGTATTAGGTATAAAGGAAAAGAATGGGATATTCATGCCCGACGGTCTTGACAAGCAGCAAATTGATACATATAAGAAACGTTTCTGGGACTGTGCGCACAACAAAGAAAAAGTAAGTGCAACAATGCTTGCCGAACGTGATGTGTATGAAACAGACATCGATGGAAATTTTGTTCTCTTATTCAGAATACCAAGAGCATCGTATGATATCCGACCGGTATATCTTACAAGAAATCCTTTTGGAAATACTTTTAAGAGAAACCATGAAGGAGATTACCACTGTACTGATTCAGAAATTCGTCAGATGTTTGCTGATGCTCACCATGCAACTTTACCTTTCGACAATCAGATATTACCGAACTATTCGATGAATGATATTGATGCCGCTACATTAAAAGGGTATCGCCAACGGTTTATGCTCCGCAAAGACAATCATCCGTGGAACGAATTGGACGATTTTAATTTCTTATGCAAAATCGGAGCATATCGTGTGGATAGAGAAAACGGCCAGGAGGGATTCACTCGCGCCGGCATTCTGATGTTCGGTAAAACAGAAAGCATTACAGATCAGGTTTGCTGTCCATGGTACTTCGTAGATTATCAGGAAAAACTAAGTAATAACACCAATGAAAGGTGGTCGGACAGAATATATGCAGACGGTTCCTGGAATGCTAACCTCTATCAATTTTTCTTCAAGGTATATAACAAGCTGGCACAAACACTGCCTGCTCCATTCTTATTAAACGGTATAGAAAGAACAGAAGAGACATCTGCACATATTGCAATTAGAGAGGCTTTGGTAAATTGTATAGTCCATTGCAATTATGCAGAACAAGGTAACATTCTTATTGTTAGAGAGAAGGACAAAATAACATTCCGGAATCCGGGAAGAATGCTCATTTCTGTAGATGACTTTTATGTAGGAAGTCAGAGTGTTTGCCGTAATCCTATTATTCAGAAGTTCTTTATTCAATTAGGTTATGGAGAAAAAGCTGGCAGTGGTGCTGATTATATAGTAAAAGGAGCTATTGATAACAAATGGCATATTCCTGCTCTTGTAGAACATGTTCAACCTGATACTGTATCATTATATCTTTATCTTAATGAAGCTAATGATACAAGCTATGATGTTAATGGTACAAGTTATGATGCTAATGATACAAGCTATGATGCTAATGATACAAGCCATGATGCTAATGATACAAGCTCTAATGAACCCAATCAACGTCTAAATAAAAAGAAACTAATAAATATGGTTCTTGAATTATGTGAAGATTGGATTACAATAGATGAAATATCAGAAAAAACAAGTAAAAGTCGCCAATATTTAAGAGGAAGGATTATACCAGAGATGCTGAAGCTTGGCCTCTTGGAGAAACAATATCCTGATGCATCAACCAGTCCAAATCAAAAGTACAGAAAGAAACAATGAAATACAATGGCAAGAGTGTTGAAATAATAGGCAGCAAGACTTTATTTGGAAAGGATACAGTATGGATTCATATTCTTGAGGACAACACCTTTGTACAAGTTTTGCGTTCTGACCTTGAAGATGATATAACTGATGATAAGAAAATCGGTATGTCATACGTTCGTTATGTAGCCATAGCTGCACGAATAAAAGAGGAAATGGCACAAAAAAGATTACTTGCTCCATACGAAAGTAGTCTGATACCACTTCCTCATCAGATTTTAGTACTGGAAAAGGTAATGCAAGGCATACAGACAAGATTTCTTCTGGCTGATGAGGTAGGTATGGGAAAGACTATTGAAGCAGGCCTTATCATAAAAGAAAAGAAATTAAGAGGTGAGCTGAAACGAATCTTGCTTGTTGTTCCCAAGTCGGCAATGCTTCAATGGCAACAAGAGCTCAAGGAGCATTTCAATGAAAGCTTCTACATATATGACAGTGAATTCATTTCCGGTATGGCTCGTACATTCGCGAGTTTTGAGGCCGAAGAAGAGTTAAACTTTTGGAAGCAGCATAATCAGATTATCGTCTCTACAGATGCCCTAAAGCCACTGATAGCAAGACAGGGATGGACTCAAGATAAAATTGATGAATACAATAGGTACCGTCTTGAGGCTGTGGTAAATGCAGATTTTGATATGCTTATCTTGGATGAAGCCCATCGTATGGGTGGTTCTACTGCATTAGTGTCAAGATATCAAATGGCAGAAACCTTATGTAACTCTGTTCCAAATGTCCTATTACTTTCAGCAACTCCACATCGCGGTAAAAGTGATCATTTCAGAAGAGTACTTCAATTAATTGATTCGGATGCTTTTACTGGGGAAGGTACACCAAGTATTCAAGAAATTGAGCCATACATAATGCGTTCTGAAAAACGTAATGCCGTAGACTATGATGGCAAAAAGTTATTCCAACCCAGAAATACAGTAAGAATCAATGTAAATCTTGATAATGACCAACATAGATTACAAATTGCTCTTTATAAGCATGTAACTGAATACGTACGCTATTGTTTTGGAAAAGCTAAGCACGGCAACAGAAATGCAACTGGTCTTGTAATGGTCATGATGCAAAAACTGGCCAGTAGCAGTACCGCTGCCATACTGTCTGCCATGCAGACCAGATTATGGCGTTTACAGAACGGCTGTGTAGATGACATCAGTAATTATGATGAAGAAGAAACGGTAGATTTTGAGGATTTGAACACTGAAGATTATTCTGTGGAATATCCGAATGCAAACTATATTAATGAAGAAACTGCTTTAGCAGAACTTATTGCCGAAGCTCAAAACTGTATTGCATACGAACAGGATGCAAAAACTACAGCATTGATTCAGAACATCTATTCTCTGCAAGACAAATATAATGATTCAAAGCTTAAGATTCTAGTATTCACAGAATTCAGAAAAACACAAGCCTATCTTACAGAACAACTGGAAAAGGCTGGATTTACCACAGTTGGCATAAATGGCAGCATGGACTTACAAGAGCGACAGAAAGCATTAATAAAATTTAAAAACAATGCTCAGGTCATGATTGCAACAGATGCTGCAGGCGAATCTCTGAACATGCAGTTTTGTAATATCGTGTTCAACTATGATTTACCGTGGAATCCTATGGCTATAGAACAGAGGATAGGACGTGTGGACCGTATTGGACAAAAGCATCCTGTCATTGCATATAATATGTTGACAAACAACTCTGTAGATACCCGAGTTTATGAGATTATTGTAGAAAAACTTGATGCTATACTGAATGAACTGGGAATAGACAAAAGTGGAGATGTGCTGGATTCTACAATAAACATGAAAGATGTAAATCATCTCTACCTTCAATCATTACTCGACCCTAAAAGATTTGAATTTGCAAGTGAGAGTTGGTTATATGAGATACGGCAAAAATTACACGATTATAAGGCCACAGAAGGTTTGCTGCCAGCTTTCTCTGAACAAGATATTGTGAAAGAAAGTGCAGGAGAAGTAAAATACAGCCCTCTTCCAGTTTGGCTGGAAGAGCTTCTGGACCTTTACGCCATAAGTGAAAACGGAAAAATAAACAAGTTACTTACAGGTGTAACTGAATATGAAATAAACGGACAGAAGATAAACGCATGTTTTGATTCTTCATCAATAGGGTTTAATCCTGAATGTGAACATTTAACCTTGCAGCATCCCTATATTAAGCGTTTGCTCGATGGTATTGACGGGAATAGCCAAAAAAAAATTCCGGTTATCACATCACACGATGGAAATGACATTAATGGTTTCCTCACTGTTTGGAAAATATCTGCCAAGAACAATTATGAAACTAAAACAACCTACAGTGCTCAATTTGTGGCAAATAATGGCAAAGTTTACGCTCCATACGGCAATGATGTTTGGAACAGACTTGTACAAACCAAAGATGCATTTGAATATTGTGGTGAAATGCCTTATAATTTGGATTTTGACAATAATTCCATTCTACAGAATAATCTACATGCAGTGTTTCACAGGATGGAATGTGAAATAGAAAATAATCTTAAAAGCATATTTGAAAAGAAGGTTAGAGCAATAGATTATTCTGAACAAAGAATTAGCAAAATTGGTATTAGCAATATAAGAAATTCCAAACTGAAAAGGCTAAAAGAAGAAAGGAAGAATTGGCAAGCCGCATTCGAAAAATCAAAAAGTATTATCCCAGATGTAACAATGATTTTGACAGTTAGAGTAAATGGATAGTTTTATACAAAGAATAATAGATAGCATCACATCCGAAACACATCTGATTAGTGTCGTTAACAATCCGGATGGTTTCTTAAGCAGACCTGATACACAAGAGAAAATACTCAAAGAGTCAGGTTTGCTCCTACTCCCTATTGAGTCTTCTATTGAACTAAGAGTACGTTTTGAACTAAGTGATAAAAACTCCGGAAACAAGGTATGTTACATTTATGACGATGTGGAAAGTATTCTACCTGATATTATGATGCATATTTATGTAGCACCAACTTTTAAGATATCTAAATTACTTCCTGCATGTAATGAGATAGTACTACTCAAGGCAAAAAACCTTACATTCAATATTGCATCTTATATATACAAAAAGAAGTTTACCAATACACTTACAGCACAGGAAACCATTAAATTATTGGAAGAAACCGATAGCATATATGGTACAGATGAAGAAACACTTAAAAAAGAGTTGACTAGAATTCCATTAAAATGGGAAAAGGTTGAAACAATAGAAAAAATATCTTACTTGTTACTTTCTGCAATCAAGAACAATTTATACGACAATATTGTTCCTGTTCTAGAAACCATTAATGAAGATTTTCAAAAGTTCATTGACAGTAAATATGCTTCAATGATTAACTCTTCAGCCATTCAAAGGCCTAAAATGGTACATAAAATATTGCCTAATATATTACATCAGCACTCCAGAACAGATAAAGTTGCACTTGTAGTCATAGATGGAATGAGTTATTGGCAATATCTTTTGCTGAAGAGAGAACTAAGTTTTCTAGAAATAGGAACTGATGATAATCAAATCCTTTCATGGATTCCATCCATTACAAAATTATCAAGACAGGCTATATTCAGAGGTGAATCTCCTGTTATTGAATATAATCAGTCGCCAAAGTCTGAAAGTAGTTTATGGATTGATTTCTGGACTTCTTCAAAACAAAAAGCTGCGAAACGATTGCAAACTTATGAAGTAGGATATATTCACGGCAGTTTGTGTTTGGATAACATGCAGTATCGTAGAATTGCGTTAGTAGATACAGATCTTGATGAAAAAATGCATTCTTCATCCTGTAATAAAGAGTTGTATCTTCTTACTGAAAATTGGGCACACGATACAGCTAAAGATATAAAAGAATTACACGAAAATGGGTATCATATATATATAACTACAGATCATGGTAATGTATATACTTCCCCATGGAGAAATCTGACTTCACAAGAAAAAACTTTTCTTTTTGAAAAAGAGAGCAGGGGCAAACGGCACTTGATTTATTCAAAAAAAGAATATCTTGACAGATTTATATCATCCAATAATGATATTGAAAATCAACTTCTCTGCACGGAGAAATGGACTAATAATAGTGCTGTATGGAGAAATCTGTATAGTTTTAATAATAATGAATGTATAACTCATGGAGGATCTCACTTTCTTGAAGTAGTAATACCTTTCATCACAATTAAAAAGAAATAATATGGGAAAGACTGTTGGAATCAATCAGCGAATAAGTACAAATGTAATTGAGATGGCTATGAAAGCAGCCTTAGAAGGGTGTTATTCATCTGAATTTGCAGCAGATTTGGCTTCAGGAGAATATGAAGGGAGCAACAGAATAAATAAAGCACGCAGTATCATAGGAAAATTATCTATACGTAATCCTCTATTCCCTTTTATTGAAGAACACAAAAATGAGTATTATGTAGCGATGAAGCATAAAAGTGATAGAGCTATTATCTTCACATCTTTAATTAATGCTGCATATAGTTTTGGATATGATGCAATGGTTGTCCTTGGAAAATTCTTCCATGTTCAGGATGAAGTATCAACACAGCTCATACTAAATAAAATGTCTTCAATTTACGCCAGCAATCGTTCTCTGCCCAATGCTCTATATTGTATAATGCCTATGTACATTGAAGCCGGTCTGATAAACCGTCCTAAAACAGGTATTTATACAAAAGTGGATTACGAAGGCGTTTCTACATTTGCCCGTAAACTATATATTAAATCATTCTTGGTTCATAATGATTTAATACAAGAAGAGGATATTGACTCTTTGGAACATCCTTATTTTGAGTTTATTCTATAGACAGTGTGTCTTTTTATAATTTATGAAGGTGTAGTTGATTCACACGTAAGTTTCCAATTTTAGGGTGTCACCTTTTAGACGGGTGCCTGCTGGCACCCGT
>OLNP01002434.1_pt1 | contig 13529 bp, 9 predicted proteins | sample 1671951 | NCBI WGS metagenome assembly OLNP01 (sample SAMEA3136629, study PRJEB25190) | human gut metagenome | biome: human gut; feature: human-associated habitat; material: faeces | place: Austria | collected 2013
ACCCACCTATGAGCAAGCTCATGTGGGCTTAGACCTTTTGACCCTGGCATCATAAAATAAGGGGATCGATACGAATGAAAAGAAAACAGGTAACAGCAGCATGCCTGATGGCGGCAACGATGCTGTTTTCAGGCTGCACGCCGAATATCAGTGAATATGCAGCGCGAGCACAGCAAGCCGGAAAGAGCTTTTGGGAAGGGGAAACAACAGACGCTATGGCGCAGGATAGCGATGCTGCGGCAATAGCAGATGGCGAGACGTCTGTAGCAGGTGAAACACAGAATGACAGTACAGGAACCGGCACCGCTGCAGCGAACGATGATAAGGTGCAGGATAGCGCCGCTGCGACCGATGACGAGATACAGGGCGGCACAACAGCGACCGGCGGAGAAGCGCAGCACGGCGATACCGCGGCAACAGCAGACAGCGAGATGCCTGCGACCGGCGAAACGCAGACCGACACCGCTACAGAATCTGCGGCAGCAACAGCTCCTCAAATTCCGGCCCTGATGACAGAAGTGACCGACTCCGTTTATGAAGCATACGCGCAGAAATCGGATGCGTTTACCGGCAAGCTGGCGGGACACGACCGCTTAAGCCGCGCAGAAAACGCAGCGCTGACAGCAGTTCTTTCGCAGAAGGAGTACGGTGACAAGACGCTTTGCCTGCAGAACATGGCGAAGTATGACAGCAATGCAAATGAAAGCTATCTGCTGATGTTTGAGAGCACGCCGTTGACAGCGCGCGGGCGGATTTCCGGCGATCTCTGGTATTATGACGGCGAGTCGGCAAGGCTTCTGGAAAAAGGAATCGTCGTGACCGGACTGCAGCAGGTGACGGGAATTGGGAATCCGTTTGTTATTCTGGAAACGGAAGTCTCCGGCAAAAAACAGGCGGCTGTCTGGACGGTAAAAGATCAAAAGTGCGAAAAGCTTCTGGAGGATGCCGAGACGATCGAAACGACAAAGGACGGCGTTTGTACGTTTTATCCTGCGGAGAAGACTGTGTACGATCCGCTTGTTTCGGAATGGGACAGTGCAGAAGAGACGGTTCCTGTTTATTATGAAAGAACAGCGGACGGATTTGCAGAGCGTTCGTATCGGGAGCTGACAGCGTCGGAATATCTGGCGTATGTGTCTGCAGAGGATTCGGATGAAGAGGCACAGGCATGGAAGGAAGCGCTGGAAGAGCAGTTCTACACACAGACGGATGAAAATACAGAATATACCTATTGGTTTTATGCAATTGGGGAGGACAAAATTGCCTATCGCTGCAGAGAAGTCGGGCAGTCGGTCGGACAGGAAGAAGGAATCGATCATGCGGTTGCGAAGTACAGCTGGTGCATCAGCAGCCTGGATCAGGGAAAGCTGACCAAAGCATCGGAGACGATCAGCGGGGATGGATTTTTCTTCCCGTCGAGATTGGAGCAGGAAGAAGCACTGGAGAGCCTGGAGGATATTCCAAACGAATTTGCGAAAAACCGGTTGGATAAAGTGCAGAAAACAGCCCGCGCGGCGGTTAATCAGGCGGTTGCACAGATTCTGGAGGTACAGGAGTACCCGGACGATGCGCTGTGTTTTGCAGAGACGGCGGATTACGATGGGGATGGCAAAAAAGAAACGTTTGCGGCGATCGGCAGGTACGACGGAGCGTTCGGCGCGCCGGTATGCGACCTGTGGTTTGTCGGCGCGGACGGCGCAATTTTGGAACAAGAGAATTTTGCCTTTAAGGAGCTGGAAAAGCTTGGAAGCGCCTTTGTGCTGTATCGTGGCTACGAAGTGTCCGGCGTCAGCGACATGCTGTTTGGCGTGCAGGAGCAAGGAGCAGTGCGCCTGTTAAAACAGATGGGGCACTTTGAGCTGGACGATGACGGCGATCTGATGGCATGGACTGTCGGGACAGAAGCCGCGCCGGGATATTATAACATCAGCCTGCGCACACTGACAGAGTATCGATTAGAAGAAATCCGTGAAAAAGAGCTGTTACAGTATAAAAACGGCAAGGCAGTGTTAAAGAGTATCCTGCGGCAAGTTGGATCAGATTCCGGAAAAATACAGATTTTGTCCGGGGAAAACGATAGGATTCATGTCAACCTTTCGGACGCGGAAGGAAGCTGGTACGAGACATGGAAAGTGGAAAACGACAGACTTGTACTGACAGACAGCGGAGAAGGCAGTGTAAAAGAGGTTCATGAAAGCGGTGATGTGTCCGGACAAAACGCAGTCAGTCAAAACAGCGCTGTATCTGACCGGGAAGCAGACAGCATCAGTGAAAACAATGCGGCAGCATCCGACCGGACAGGCAGCATCGACACGAGGTCTGTGACAAAGAGCGGGCAAAAGTCAGAAAACGGGACAGAAAGCCCTGCCTTCGACTTCTCTGCGCCCGATGGGACAGCAAAGGAAACTCAGACAGAACAAGAATAGGAAATTACAAAAATATGGCATTTGCACATTTGCACGTCCATACAGAGTACAGCCTGCTGGACGGTTCCAATAAAATTAAAGAATATGTAAAACGAGTCAAGGAGCTTGGCATGACGGCTGCGGCGATTACCGACCATGGCGCAATGTACGGTGTGATCGATTTTTACCGTGCGGCGCGGGCAGAGGGTATCAATCCGATTTTGGGCTGTGAGGTCTATGTTGCGCCCAATTCCCGTTTTGACCGGGAGATTACCGGCGGGGATGACCGGTATTACCATCTGGTGCTTCTGGCGGAAAATAATACTGGTTACGCGAATCTGAGCAAAATCGTCAGCCGCGGTTTTACGGAGGGGTACTATTACAAGCCGCGTGTCGATATGGAGGTTCTGGAGGAATTTCACGAGGGAATTATCGCGCTGTCTGCGTGCCTGGCAGGTGAAGTGCCGCGCTATATCCAGAAAGGACTGCCGGAGGAAGCAAAAAAATGCGCATTAAAGTATCAGTCGATTTTTGGAAAGGATAATTATTTTCTGGAACTGCAGGATCATGGGATTCCGGAGCAGCAGACCGTAAACATGGCGCTTTTACAGATGTCGCGAGAACTGGACATTCCGTTAGTATGCACGAACGACGTGCACTACACCTATGCGGAGGACGCAAAGCCCCACGATATCCTTCTGTGTATCCAGACCGGCAAAAAGCTTTCCGACGAAAACCGGATGCGTTACGAGGGCGGTCAGTATTTCGTCAAAAGCGAAGAAGAGATGAAGGGACTGTTTCCCTATGCGTGGGAGGCAGTGGAAAATACACAGCGAATTGCAGACCGCTGTCATGTGGAAATCGAGTTTGGTAAGACGAAGCTGCCGCATTTTGATGTGCCGGAGGGCTATGATTCCTGGGGATATTTGAACAAGCTGTGCACTGACGGCATGAAAGAGCGCTATCCGGAGGACGACGGCACGCTGCAGAAGCGTCTGGAATACGAGCTGGGTATTATCAAGCGCATGGGATATGTGGACTATTTCCTGATCGTGTGGGATTTTATCAACTATGCCAGAGAAAACGGTATTCCGGTAGGACCTGGACGTGGAAGTGCAGCTGGAAGCATCGTTTCCTACTGCCTGCATATCACGAATATTGATCCGATCCGTTATAGTCTGCTGTTTGAGCGTTTCCTGAACCCGGAACGAGTTTCCATGCCGGATATCGATATCGACTTCTGTTATGAACGCAGACAGGAGGTCATCGATTATGTCGGACGCAAATATGGAAAAGAAAAGGTTGTGCAGATTGTCACATTCGGTACGCTGGCGGCAAAGGGTGTCATCCGCGACGTCGGGCGCGTCATGGATCTGCCGTATTCCTTTGTGGATTCGATTGCAAAAATGATTCCGAACGAGCTGAACATGACGATTGATAAGGCACTGTCAATGAACGCAGAGCTGCGCAAGCTCTACGAGAGCGATGAACAGGTGCACGTGCTGATTGATATGAGTAAACGGCTGGAGGGATTGCCGCGCCACACCTCGATGCACGCAGCAGGGGTTGTGATCTGCCCGGAGGCGGCAGATCATTTTGTACCGCTTTCACGAGGGTCGGATGGTTCGATCACAACGCAGTTTACGATGACGACGCTGGAAGAGCTCGGACTGTTAAAAATGGACTTTCTGGGGCTTCGAACCCTGACAGTAATCGACCACGCGGTCAAGATGATTGAGCATGACACCGGTGTGAAGCTCGATATGGAGCATCTGGATTATAACGATAAAAAAGTGCTGGATTCGCTCTGCACCGGCAGGACGGACGGCGTGTTCCAGCTGGAAAGCGGCGGGATGAAAAGCTTCATGAAGGAGCTAAAGCCCCAGAACCTGGAGGATATCATCGCGGGTATTTCCCTGTACCGTCCCGGGCCGATGGACTTTATTCCAAAATATATTAAAGGAAAAAACAATCATGACGAAATCACCTATTCCTGTCCGGAGCTGGAACCGATCCTGTCTCCGACCTACGGCTGTATCGTGTATCAGGAGCAGGTTATGCAGATTGTGCGCGACCTCGGCGGCTACACGATGGGACGAAGCGACTTGGTTCGCCGTGCGATGAGCAAGAAAAAGCAGTCTGTCATGGAAAAAGAACGGGCGAATTTCGTTTACGGCAATCCCGAAGAGGGCGTGCCCGGCTGTGTGGCCCGGGGCATTCCGGAAAAGGTCGGTCTGGAAATTTACGCGGAAATGATGGATTTTGCAAAATACGCGTTCAACAAGTCCCACGCCGCATGCTACGCGGTTGTCGCTTACCAGACGGCTTACCTGAAATATTATTATCCGGTGGAATTTATGGCGTCCCTAATGACTTCTGTAATCGATAACCCCGGAAAAGTGGCGGAATACATTCTGGTCTGCCGCCAGATGGGAATCGCGATTCTGCCGCCGGATATCAACGAGGGAGAGCCGGGATTTTCGGTATCGGGAAAATCAATCCGGTACGGACTGACTGCGATCAAGGGTGTAGGACATCCGGTTGCGGACGCGGTGATCGCAGAGCGGAAGCAGCGGGGCGTGTTCAAAAACCTGCAGGATTTTCTATCCAGAATGTCCGATACGGAAGTCAATAAGCGCAACGTGGAAAACTTCATCAAAGCGGGTGCATTCGACAGCCTTGAGGGAACACGCAAGCAGTTTATGAGCGTATTTGTGCAGCTGATGGATCAGAATCAGCAGAATCGGAAAAATAATATGGCGGGACAGCTTTCCTTATTCGATCTGGTGGACGAGTCGGAAAAGAAAAACTATGAAATCCGCTTCCCGGATGTCGGGGAATATTCGAAGGAAATTCTTCTGACCTTTGAAAAAGAAGTGCTCGGTGTGTATGTCAGCGGGCATCCGCTGCAGGAATACGAGCAGCTCTGGCGCAGGAATATTTCTAATACAACGGCAGATTTTATGCTGGATGAGGAGACAAACAGCGTCCATATTCAGGACGGAGCAAAGGCGGTTATCGGCGGAATTATCGAGGAAAAGAAGATCAAATATACCAAAAACGATAAGGTGATGGCGTTTTTACAGGTGGAGGATCTGGTTGGAACGATTGAAGTTATCGTTTTCCCGAAAACCTATGAGCAGTACGGCAGCAAGCTGATGGAGGATGAAAAGGTTCTCCTGCGGGGGCGTGTTTCCGCAGAGGAGGACAAAGACGCGAAGCTGATCTGTGAATCCGTGCAGACGTTTGACGAAATCCCCAAAAAGCTCTGGATTAAGTTTCCGACGATGGAAGCCTATCAGCAGCAGGAAAAAAAGCTGCTTTCGGCAATCGCAGCTTCCGACGGCAAGGATACCGTGGTGATTTATGTGGAAAATCCGCGCGCGATGAAGCAGCTTGGGGCGAATCAGACCGTTCATGGGGACGAGGCGCTTTTAAAGCAGCTGGAAGAGCTGTTTGGAGAAGAAAACGTAAAGCTGATGTAAGTTTCACAAAACCATTGAAAAGAAAGCCCGTTTCGATTAAAATAAAAAATGGTTTTACGGATTTTGAAATCTTAAGATTGAAGTCCAGCCCGCAGCGGCAGACAGGAGGAACAATGGCAGCTAAGATAAAGACAATTGGAGTTCTTACAAGCGGCGGAGATGCGCCGGGTATGAATGCGGCAATCCGTGCGGTTGTTCGGAAAGCGATTTGCAACGGCGTCAAAGTAAAAGGCATTAAAAAAGGCTATCAGGGCCTGTTAAATGAAGAAATCATAGATATGGATGCCCGCAGCGTTTCGGATACCATCCAGAAGGGCGGTACGATTCTGGGAACCGCACGTTGTCTGGAATTTAAGACTGAAGCCGGACAGAAAAAGGGCGCGGAGATCTGCCGCAGACACGGCATCGACGGTCTGGTTGTTATTGGCGGCGACGGCTCTTACAGAGGTGCGCAGGCGATGTCCAGACTTGGGATCAATACGATCGGTCTGCCGGGCACGATCGATCTGGATATTGCATGTACCGAATATACGATCGGTTTCGACACGGCAGTCAATACCGCGATGCAGGCAATCGATAAGGTAAGGGATACTTCATCTTCACATGAACGCTGCAGTATTATCGAGGTAATGGGCAGAAATGCCGGTTATATCGCACTGTGGTGCGGCGTCGGCACCGGCGCGGAGGATATCCTTCTTCCTGAAAAGTACGACTATGACGAGCAGCAGCTGATTAACAATATTATCAACAACCGGAAAAAGGGCAAAACTCACCATCTGATCATCAATGCAGAAGGTATCGGTCATTCTACTTCCATGGCGAAGAGAATTGAAGCAGCAACGGGTGTGGAAACCAGAGCAACCATCCTGGGGTACATGCAGCGAGGCGGCAGCCCGACCTGTCTGGATCGTTATTATGCTTCTATCATGGGCGCTTATGCGGCAGACATCCTCTGCGCAGGCAGCTCGAACCGTGTTGTGGCTTACAAACATGGTGAATTTGTAGACTATGATATTGAGGAAGCACTTGCGATGCAGAAAGAAATTCCCGAATATCATTATCAGGTCAGCAAAGCGCTGGCCACCTGACGATACAGGACGCAAAGGGGCGGCTGCACACGAAACGTGTGTGGCCGTTGTGCGTTTTCATAAAGATCAACGGAGGAACCTGCATGATTACTGCAGCATCCAACAGCCGGATCAAAAGGCTGGTACAATTGAATCAAAAGTCGAAGCTGCGCAGAACGGAGGACGTTTTTCTGGCAGAGGGTGTGAAGATGTTTCTGGAAGCACCGAGAGAGCAGCTGCAGGAGGTCTATGTTTCGGAATCCTTTCTGGAAAAGTGCAGCTGCAGGGAGCATCTGGAAGAGGTTGGCTACGAAGTCGTTTCCGACAGCGTTTTTTCTAAAATATCGGATACCTGCACGCCACAGGGCGTTTTATGCGTGCTGAAACAGTTTCACTATAATATAGAAGAAATGCTGCGGGACAAAGCACCGCTGTTTCTGCTTCTGGAAAATATACAGGACCCCGGCAACCTCGGTACGATGCTGCGAACCGGCGAGGGCGCAGGCGTTTCCGGGATTATCATGAGCAGGGATACAGTCGATTTGTACAACCCGAAGGTTATCCGTTCAACGATGGGCAGCATCTACCGCGTTCCGTTTTATTATGCGGACGATTTTGCGGCGGCGGTTCATCAGGTACAGCAGGCGGGTGTCAGTGTATACGCGGCGCATCTGCGCGGGAAAAATTCCTATGCCTGTCAGGATTACACAAAGGGGACAGCATTTCTGATCGGTAACGAGGGCAACGGCCTGCGGGAAGAGACTGCAGAGCTTGCGGACTGTTATATCCGGATTCCGATGGAGGGCAAAGTGGAGTCGTTAAATGCAGCGGTGGCGTCTTCGATTCTGATGTATGAAGCGCATCGGCAGAGGGAGACGATTGAAAAATAACATTTTTCAAGCTCGAGATTTGTGTCTGCGCGCACTTGACACAAACTCGACATGCGCAAAAAGCGTGCGCAGAAATGAGAGGCACAGATGAAAATCGGTTTTATCGGACTTGGAAATATGGCGCAGGCGATGATTGGAGGAGTTTTGAGAAATCACCTGGCTGTGCCGGAGGAAATTTACGGTTCTGCAAAAACGGCGGAGACGGAAAGCAAAGTGCATGAAATGTTTGGCATCACGGTGACAGGCGATAACCTGGAAACCGCGCGGCAGGCAGAGCTTTTGATTCTTGCCGTAAAGCCGCAGTTTCTGGAGAAAGTGATCGGACAGATCAGCGACATTGACCTGACCGGTAAGACGATTCTGAGCATTGCGGCAGGCAAAAGCCTTGCGTGGCTGGAAGAGCAGTTCTGTGCGCCGCTTCCGTTTGTGCGTGCGATGCCAAATACGCCGGCGTTAGTCGGGGAAGGCTGTACCGGAGTCTGCTATGGCAGCAGGGTAACTCCTGAGATGAAAGAAAAAACGGCGGCTGTCCTGGACAGTTTCGGCAAGACGGTTGAGCTTCCGGAACGTCTGATGGATGTGCTGACCGGCGTCAGCGGCTGTGCGCCTGCCTGGATTTTTATGCTGATCGAGGCGATGGCGGACGGTGCAGTTGCGGAAGGCATGCCGCGCAGCCAGGCATATGAATGCGCTGCACAGGCTGTGCTCGGCAGCGCGAAACTGATGCTTGAGACCGGAAAGCATCCGGGAGAGTTAAAGGATATGGTCTGCTCCCCGGCAGGCTCCACGATTCAGGCGGTACGCGTTTTAGAGGAAAAAGGCTTCCGCGGCGCAGTGACCGATGCGGTCATCACTGCGGTGGAAAAGTCCAGAAGCCTGTAAAATAGTTTGTTACAAAAATGTTAAAAACAGGAATAAAGGAAGATCTGATGGAAAAAATAATCCCGTCAGGTCTTCTTTTTTTGATAAAAAATCGAAAAAACCGCAGAAAATGGCTGTCCTTTTTATGAAAAGAGAATTTACTATGTTAAAGCGGTATTTGTTGAAAACTTTGAAAAATAGTAAGAAAAAGGCGATGATTTCGGAGGTTTGTTGTAAAAATATCACAATATAAGAAAAACCTTTGTGGGGAACTAACGGAAATTTGTGGTTCCGGGCGAACGACTTGACATTTGATTGTAATATTGCTATCATATCATGCGTAACAATTGTTAATAAGTTTGTAACAATTGAAACAGCTCTGTAACAAGGAGCGTCCCACAAAAGCTCCTGAATTTCACCGGCAGAATGGCTGGGGAAGCAGAGTAAGATTTATGGAGGTAAGAATGAACGGAAAAGGCAGAAAGTTGTTTCGTAGTGCAGTCGGCATTTTAACATCTGTTATGATGATGGGCGCATATACGACAACCGCTATGGCAAGTGGTATCGGTGTCATTGATGCGAAAGACATGCTGGACATTCATGCAGAAGCAAATGCAGCGTCTGCGGTGGTTGGTCAGGTCATGGAGGACGGTCATGTGGCGATCCTTGCAAAGTACAACGACTGGGTGCAGATCCAGGCGGGAGAAATTGCAGGATGGGTACCGGCTGAAAATCTGGTCGAGACAGAGATTTCCAACGAAGAGGCTGTTGCAGCCAATGAGCAGGTGATCGCTGAACGGACAGGAGCAACAGCATCCGAAGATGAATTCTTTGCAGAGGAAGAAGTACAGCAGGATGAAACAGCAGCTTTGCAGGCAGAGGCGAGTGAAGCAGCACAGAATGAGATAGAAGAAGTACAGACAGCCGAGGAAGCAGCACGCATCGAAGCGGAAGCGCAGGCAAAGGCAGCAGCCGAGGAAGCAGCGCGGCTCGAAGCGGAGGCGCAGGCAAAGGCAGCCGAAGAAGCAGCGCGGCTCGAAGCGGAGGCGCAGGCAAAGGCAGCCGAAGAAGCAGCACAGCTTGAAGCAGAGGCGCAGGCAAAGGCAGCCGAGGAAGCAGCACGGCTCGAAGCGGAGGCGCAGGCAAAGGCAGCAGCCGAGGAAGCAGCACGCATCGCAGCCGAAGCCCAGCAGGCAGCTTTGGCTGCCCAGGCGGCGCAGACCGCAGCGATATCCGCAGAGGAATTAAAACTGCTTGCAAATATTATTTACTGTGAAGCAGGCAGTGAATCCTACGTTGGTAAGGTTGCGGTAGGCAATGTCATCATGAACCGCGTCAAGAGTGCATCGCAGCCCAATACGATCACCGAGGTTGTTTACGCAAAAAGACAGTTTTCCCCTGTTAGAAACGGTTCGCTGCAGAGGGCACTGAGCAGTGACAAGGCAGATGCAGCCTGCTATCAGGCAGCAATCGAAGCATTAGCCGGTGCACAGCCGGTCGGCGGCAAGCTGTTTTTCAGAAGAAATAACGGTCGTTCCGGACAGGTAATCGGACATCACGTTTTTTACTAAAACAGTATCATAGCCGGGGCATTTGTCTCAACAGCATTGTAAGGGAATCGTCAGAAGATGATAAGAATCCATCGTTTCTGACAGAAAAAGAGCGAAAAAAGGCATGTGGAAAAGGATTGTTTTTCACACGCCTTTTTTGTATTCATGACAATAGAATCCTCGCAGGGCGCACACTTGACAGTAATTGACGGATTTGATATGATGACGCTAATCATGTAATATAATTGTAACATTTGATGAGCCGATTTTGGAAGCGCTGAAGGCGCGGAAAATCAATGGAGGTTCAGCTATCGTTACTGTCTGCGGATATGAGGGGATAGAAAGGATCATCGATTTATGGGCTGGAGCAGAAAATGTGAGAAAAGGGGGAAGCACTGGCTGCGGGCTGCAGCGCTGGGAGTCGTCTTTTTGTGGACGGCCGGAAGCAGTCTGCAGGCAGAGGCAGAATCGAGCAAAAGCGCGCATTGGCACAAGGGCGTTGGCGTGGAGGCGTGGCTGACAGGAGCGGATAAGGAACAGGTCAGTCAGAACGCAGCATCCCAAAATGATGCGGCAGATACAGCGACCGGCGCAGCCGGCGGGCAGGAAACGGATGCAGCGTCCGACAGTGCGGACAGCAAAACCAAAGCTTCGTCCGGCGATGGAACGAAAATGGACGACCTGACCGGAACGATCGTGATGACGAGCGTCCAGAATGTATTGAACGTCAGGACGGAACCGGACAGCGAGGCAGAGCTTGCAGGGTATTTGTATGCAGACTGTGGCGGTACAGTGCTGGAACAAAAGGACGGCTGGACAAAGCTTGAGTCCGGCGAACTGACCGGCTGGGCGAACAACGATTATCTGCTGTTTGGGGAAGAAGCGCGGAAAGAGGCAAAAGACGCGGGACGGATTGTGGCAACGACCAAAACAGGAGCTTTGAGAATCCGGAAAGAACCTTCAGCAGATGCTGCGATTTATGATCTGCTGGAAGAAGGTGCAAAGTATGAGGTCGTGGATGAAGAGCAGATCCGTTTCAGCGAGGATCAGGAAATCACGGCGGACTGGGTTGCGGTCAATTACGGCGGAAAGACCGGATATGTGTCTTCGGAATATGTCCAGGTTGATTTTGAAATCGATTACGGAGAGACGGTTGAGCAGGTAAAAGCGCGCGAGGAAGCGGAAACGGCGATACTGCAGGCGGAAAAAGAAGCTGCCGCACAGAAACAGAAACAGGAAAAGGCAGCGCAGGCGGAAAAGGAAGCGAACAAGGCTGCTGCACTGGCAGCGGACGACAGCGTGCTTTTGGCGGCGCTCATTCAGTGTGAAGCGGGAGAAGAGCCCTACGAAGGACAGGTGGCTGTCGGCGCAGTCGTGATGAACCGGGTCAGAAGCGGCGCTTATCCGAATACGGTCAAGGGAGTTATCTATGCTTCGGGACAGTTTACACCGGCGGGAAGCGGACAGGTTGGACGCGTTGTCGCAAGTGGAAAGATCAAGGCAAGCTGCCTGCAGGCGGCACAGGAAGCGATGGCGGGAAGCACCCCGGTTGGAATAGCGACGCATTTTAGGCGGGCAGGAAGCAGGGAAGGTATTGTGATCGGACATCATGTATTTTGGTAGACGGGGCATGATTTTTGTAGTATGATAGTCATAAGTCACAGGAAAGGAGGAGTTACATGACGGAAGTATTTGCCTGGCTGGCTCTGTTGATTTTACTTGTGCTGATTGAGCTTGCGACGATGGGGCTGACGACAATCTGGTTTGCAGCCGGAGCTCTTGTTGCGACGATTGCAGCTGCCTGTGGTGCGCCGGTTCTGGTGCAGGTCATCCTGTTTTTGGTAGTGTCCGTGCTGATGCTTGTTTTTACAAGACCGGTTGCCATGCGCTATTTCAATGTTGGAAGGGCGAAGACCAATGTGGACAGCGTGCTTGGGGAACGCGGTATCGTGACCGGCAGGATTGATAACCTGCACAGCTGCGGACAGGTTACGCTCAAAGGCATGGAGTGGTCAGCGAGATCTCAGGAAACTGAGGGGACGATTGAAGAGGGTACCGTCGTCATTGTAAAAAAGATCGACGGCGTGAAGCTGATCGTTGTCCCGGACGAGATCGAAACAGAAGAACAACCTGTAACAAACAGCAGAGAGACTGTTGACAACATGCGGTAAGACCGCGGAAATGAGGGTAATTATGATAGGTGGATTGGTAATACTTATTATTTTAATTCTGGCAATTGCAATTGTAGCGTCCTGCATCAAGATCGTACCGCAGGCGCAGGCTTATGTCGTAGAACGTCTCGGCGCATATCAGGATACCTGGAGCGTTGGCCTTCACTTTAAAGTGCCGATTGTCGATAAGGTTGCAAAGCGTGTACTGTTAAAGGAACAGGTAGCGGATTTCCCGCCTCAGCCCGTTATCACAAAGGATAACGTTACGATGCGGATCGATACCGTTGTCTTTTTCCAGATCACAGATCCCAAGCTGTTTACCTACGGAGTTGAAAATCCGATCATGGCGATTGAAAACCTGACCGCGACAACCCTGCGTAACATCATCGGAGACCTGGAACTGGATCAGACACTGACCTCCCGTGAAACGATCAATGCCAAGATGCGTGCATCCCTGGATATCGCAACCGATCCCTGGGGCATTAAGGTAAACCGTGTCGAATTAAAGAACATCATTCCTCCCGCAGCAATTCAGGATGCGATGGAGAAGCAGATGAAGGCAGAGCGTGAACGTCGTGAAGCGATCCTGCGTGCTGAAGGTGAAAAGAAATCTACCATCCTGGTAGCAGAAGGTAAAAAGGAATCCGCAATTCTGGAAGCAGAGGCAGAAAAACAGTCTGCAATCCTGCGCGCAGAAGCAGAGAAAGAAAAGATGATCCGTGAGGCAGAAGGTGAAGCGGAAGCAATCCTGAAAGTCCAGCAGGCGACTGCAAACGGTCTGCGTTTCATCAAGGATGCAGGAGCGGATGATTCTGTACTTCGTTTAAAGAGTCTGGAGGCTCTGGAAAAGGTTGCGGACGGCAAGTCTACAAAGATCATCATTCCGTCCGAAATTCAGAACATGGCGGGACTGCTGACCAGTGCGAAGGAGCTTTTAAGCGACAAATAAGCTCACACGTACCATCTTCGATGCTATCCGCTGCCTGACAGCGTATTTCATCTTTACAAAAAAGGACCGTACATTCTATAATGGATGTACGGTTTTTTATTTTATGATGCCAGGGTCAAAAGGTCTAAGCCCACATGAGCTTGCTCATAGG
>OLNP01002441.1_pt1 | contig 13488 bp, 12 predicted proteins | sample 1671951 | NCBI WGS metagenome assembly OLNP01 (sample SAMEA3136629, study PRJEB25190) | human gut metagenome | biome: human gut; feature: human-associated habitat; material: faeces | place: Austria | collected 2013
AAGCACTGGACGCTTCCGATTACACAGCGACGAGCTATGCAGCGGTTGCAGCTTCCATTGCAAACCTGAAGACCCTGCTGGCGGACGAGACCCTCGATGCAGAAGAGGGCCAGGTTGTTGTGAATAACGCAGTCGCACAGGCGCGCGCGGCAAAGGCCAACCTGGTTGAAGTGAGCAACGGTGGTTCGAACTCCGGCAGCTCCAGCAATGGCAGCACGTCCGCAAACGTTGGCAATGCATATGGCGCTTCCGGTGTTGTGGCAGCAGGCCAGAATGTATCGGCTGTGAGCGCATATGTCCGCAGCGACACGACGGTCAACTTCACGCTGAAGCATGGCCAGGCGTATTGCTTCAAGATGACGGTTGTCAACGGCAACGCTATGACGCCGAGCTTCACGGTCGGCAACGGCGATGTGCTGAAGACGCAGTTCGTGGCGAAGATCGGCAACGACTACTATTACAGAGTCTATGCGATCGGCACGCCGGGCCAGAGCACGGGCGTTTATACCACCCTGCCGGGCCAGAACGCCGTCAAGCATTGCACGGTAACGATTGGCTAATCGAAAATAAAAGGGAAGGCTTTTCCCTAATAAACAGTAAGGACCCAATCCTGGAAGCTCCCGGGATTGGGTCCTTCTGTATTTGATGCTTCTATTTCTCACATGTGGTGCTGCGGAGCTGTGTGTTTTGCCTTTATGAAACAATTTTTCGACTGCCTCTGTAGGGCTTTCCCTGTGGAGCGGAAAACAAACTCCTCACAGTTTGCTTCCGTAGGGAACGCCGTAGGCGCGGATGACGCTGTGCGTCCGATTGGCTAATCTAAAATAAAAGGAAAGTTTTTTCCTTATGAACAAAGAGGCCCCTGTCTTGGGATATCCTAGGGCGGGGCCTTTCTGCCTATGGCCGGAATAAGAGCGGTGTGAGGAAGGTTTGGAAAGGCTGTATTTGTAAGATGCTTTCCGCTTTTCAAAAAGGGCCAGGGGTGTTTTTGTGTACGCAATTGGCACAATGGTTCCTGGAAAATAAGACGGTATTTCATTTGACTCATTCAATTACAGATTTGATACTGTTCAATTTGCGTAGAAGATGCTATAATAACAAAGATATAGACGGACAATTTAGAACTATTTTTAACAAACCCTTCAAAATTTAGTGATAAACATCCATATATTCGTGGGTGGACAAGGGATTCGTTCCCAAGCAAGATCGATAGAAAGGTTCGCGTTTAATCGAAAAGGGGGCGGTGAGTTGTCTCATAAATTGCGCATATGGTGCGCAGCGGTCGCCGTGGCACTGGCCATTTCGCTGCTTTTTTCAGGCTGTTCTCTTTCAGCTCTGGACGCCCAGTCGCTGATGCGCCCTCCGCGTCCTACGGGGGAGCGCGCACAAATCCACGACGAACTGGAAAAATCGGCGGGCGCAAACCCTACTTTAAAATACCCCAGCAGGGGGGAATACCGCTCTGCAATTATTATGCATAGCCTTGTTAGCGCAGGGCAGGAAGATGCCATTGCATTCTATCAGAAAAAAGGCGACAGTGCTGGAATCAATGTCATGTTTATCCATAAAACAGAAGATGGCTGGAAGGCGGTTGGGGATTTTAATAACCCGGCCACTACAGTGGATAAAGTCTGTTTTGGCGATATAAACGGCGATGGGCACGACGAGGCGGTGATCGGTTGGGGAAGTAACCTCAATAACTCGACGACCATTTGCGTGTACTATTATGAAAACGGAAAAATGTGCGAGCTCAAACTGGAGCAGTCGTACACAGAAATGGTGGTTATGGATTTTGACGATGACCACAGCGATGAAATATTTACCGCGAGCGTAACGGTCGGCGACCAACCTGCGATCGCCCGGTTGTTGCGGGTCCGGGACGACCAGTTGGAGATCATCGGTTCCGCCAATCTGGATACGACCGTAACCAGCTATGCCTCCACTACGGCAGGAATCATCAGTGAATCCGGGAACTTGAAAGGCGTTGTATTGGATGGCCGAAAGAGCGCCGATACCTTGGTAACCGAGATGCTGTATTGGGACAAGGAGACTTCTACCTTGCAATCCCCCTTCTATGACAGCAATGCGCAGACGTCAAACTATACCCAGCGTAGGACACATGCGGTGTCGCAGACGATTGGGGATAGCAAGATTATTGAAATCCCCATTGTGACGCCGATGCCTGGTTATACGACGGATAACGCTCCGGATGAAACAAATTATTTGACGAATTGGCATCGCTTTGATGAGCGCGAAGGGACCTTGGTCCGAAGCGCTTCTATGGTAATGGATTACACCGATGGGTATTCCTTCCTAGTGCCGGACATGTGGCGGGGGAAAGTCAGCACACAGATGGACCCTTCCACGCGGACACTGACTTTCTATGAGTGGGTGGTTGCGGATGAAACCACCGGTTCCGGCGCGATGGGGGCGGCATTGCTGCGCCTACATGTCTTTACAAAGGACAGTTGGGAACGCCAGGAGGGGACGGATGGGTATTACCAGCTTGTGGACAACAACAATTTGGTGTTTGCCGCAGCAATCCCCACGCCGGATAATGCGCTGTCCCTCACAATCAATGATATCAAAAATGGATTTGAGCTGATCCGTCAGGAATAAGATAAAAATATGGGAGTTGTTGAGAGAGGTCCCAGCAAGGTTCACATGGGGAATGGGCGTGGGACGGACGTTTAAAAGTTCAGTAGGAAAGGGTGTACTGCCGTGAAAAAAGTATTGGTTGCAGAGGATGAACAGGCCATCCGCGAATTTGTTGTGATTAATCTGAAACGTGCCGGATACGAGCCATATGAGGCTTCCAATGGGGAGGAAGCGCTGGAAATCTATGAACGGGAGGGCAAGGATTTTGACGTTGCCATCCTGGACATCATGATGCCCGGAAAGTACGACGGCCTGGCCGTCTGCAAAGAGCTGCGCAAGCAGAGCGGCTCGATCGGGATTATCATGCTTACCGCGCGGACACAGGAGATGGACAAAGTCAGCGGCCTGATGATGGGCGCGGACGACTATGTGACGAAGCCGTTCAGCCCGTCGGAATTGGTGGCGCGTGTGGATGCGGTCTACCGCCGGGTTGCTTTGGCGCAGATGCGCGATGAAAACAATTTTAAAGAGGAGATCCGGTCCGGGGATTTTGCGCTCAACCTGCGCAACCGCACCTTGATGAAGCGCGGCGCGCCCATTGAGCTGACGCAGGTGGAGTTTCAGATCATGGAATACTTTTTCTCCAATCCGGGGACCGCTCTGGACCGTTCCGCGATTTTGAAGCATGTGTGGGGGGAAGCCTACTATGGAGAAGAGAAGATTGTGGACGTCAATATACGCCGCCTGCGCATGAAGGTGGAGGACGAACCCAGTAACCCAAAGCATATCGTGACGGTCTGGGGACTCGGCTATAAATGGGAGGCATAAATTTAGAGAGGAATCCATAGGAAAGGAGGAAAACCCGCATGGTGGTAAAGGGAATTACAAAACGCTGGCTTTTGAACAGCCTTGGTGTTATACTGATCTTGATCGTCGCGCTGGTTTTCAGCCTTTCGTATGCCATACAAAATTATATTTATTATGGGATTCAACAGGCGATCAACGGCCGCGCAGGGGAATTGACCAATGTTTTCTCCGATTACGGGCAACGTTCTTCGCAGGACTTCCTCACGGCCGCGCGAAATTATGTGGAGAATTTCCCCAACAAGGAAAGCATGGAGTTGATGGTGTTCAATTCCGAGGGGCATATCATCACAACGTCCATTGGGTTTGCGCCGGATCAAAGCCAGCCCATGCCGGATTACCAGCAGGCATTGGCCGATGCGGATGGGTATGGCACATGGACCGGGCGCTTGACCAGCGGGGAAAAGGTGATGGCTGTCACGCGGGTGATCCACAACGACGCCGGCAGCGTGGTGGGCGGCGTCCGGTACGTTGTTTCGCTGGAGGAAGCGGATAAGCAGATCGGTATGGTGGTAGGGATTCTGATCCTGGCGGGCGTCGTGATCCTGCTTTTTATTTCCACTTCGAGTTACTATTTTATGAAGTCCATCCTCACGCCGATCAAGGAGATTGGCGCGACCGCGCGGCGGATCGCACAGGGCGATTTCAAAGCGCGCATTGAAAAATCCAACGACGATGAGATCGGCCAGCTGTGCGACACCATCAACGACATGGCGGTGGAGCTGGGCGCGGCGGAAAAGATGAAAAATGATTTCATCTCCTCCGTCTCCCATGAGCTGCGCACGCCGTTGACTGCCATCAAGGGCTGGGCAGAGACGATGCAGGGCGGCGGTATGGACGACGAAACCTTCGACAAGGGCATGAGCGTCATCATCCGGGAATCCGAACGGCTGTCCGGCATTGTGGAGGAGCTGCTCGACTTTTCGCGTATGCAGAGCGGCCGCATGACCCTGACAATGGACAAAATCGACATTCTTGCCGAGTTGGGCGAAGCGGTCTATATGTTCAGCGAGCGCGCAAAATCCGAACACAAGTATCTGCTATATGAAGAGCCGCGGATGCTTTCCCCGGTCTTGGGGGACATCAACCGTTTGCGGCAGGTATTTGTCAATATCCTGGACAATGCGTTAAAATATACAGACGAGGGCGGAACCATCAGCGTGGTTGCCTCCGAGGAGAACGGCTACATCCGGGTCGCCATCAGCGACAACGGCTGCGGTATCCCGCCGGAGCACCTGCCCAACGTGAAAAAGAAGTTTTATAAGGCGAACCAGACCGTCCGGGGTTCCGGGATTGGGCTGGCACTCGCCGACGAGATCATGCGGCTGCATTCCGGCAGCCTGGAAATTGAAAGCCACGAGAATGTGGGGACTGTGGTGACCATCCGGATCCCTGCATTCCTCGAAAAGGCGCCGGACGCCGCGCAGGACACAGAAAGGATATCCGAATAGAATGGCTAGAGAAAAGACAAAACGTATTACTTCCATCGGCGGCCAGGCACTGATCGAGGGCATCATGATGCGCGGGCCGAAGCGCACCGAAATTTCTGTGCGCATGCCGGATGGCACCATTTCTTCTGAAACCCTGGAGACGGACGGCCTGGGGAAGAAGTACAAAATTTTCCGGCTCCCGATTTTCCGCGGGATAGCGGCTTTTATCGATTCCCTTTCCACAGGCTTTAAGGCGCTGAATATCTCCGCAGAGAAGTCTGGGATGGCTGAGGAAGAGGGGGAACCCTCCAAGTTTGACCAGTGGATGGAGCGGGTGTTTGGCGATAAGCTGATGAACGCCATTATGGCGGTGGGCACGGTCCTGGGCCTGCTCTTGGCCATTGTGCTGTTTTTCTTTTTGCCGACCTGGCTGTTTAATGTGTGCGAGCAATACCTCTTTGGAACGGGGATTGAAGCATGGCGCTCCATCATTGAGGGCGCGATGCGCATCGGTATTTTTGTGGCGTATATCGCCATTGTAGCGCATATGTCGGAGATTAAGCGCGTGTTTGAGTATCACGGCGCGGAACATAAGACCATTTTCTGCTATGAAAATGAAGAAGAGCTGACCGTTGAAAACGTGCGGCATCACAGCCGCTTCCATCCGCGCTGCGGCACGAGCTTTATGATTATCATGCTGCTGCTGGGGGTCATCATCGGGTTCTTCATCCCGTTCACAAACCCCATCCTGCGCACATTGGTCAAATTGCTTTGTATTCCGGTGGTGGTGGGCATCGGCTATGAGCTTATCCGTATCTGTGGGCGTTATGACAACCTTGCCACGCGCATCATTTCGGCCCCCGGCCTCTGGATGCAACGGCTGACAGTCAAGGAACCGGACGACAGCATGATCGAAGTGGCGATTGAGGCGATGAAGGCGGTCATCCCGGAGGACGGGACGGATCTGCAATGCCCGTTACAGGCCAAGCAGCCAAAGGAGAAAACGGCATGACGCTGCGGCAAACGTATCAAAAGGGAAAGATGCTTTTAGAAAAGGCAGGGATTGAAACCCCTGCCTTTGATGCTGTCTGCCTGTTTGAAAAGGTCTTTGGTATGGATCGCCAAAAGCTGATGATCCATGGGATGGAACCGGCGGAAGAAGCACACGCGGCCGCATATTGGGAGCTTTGTGAAATGCGGGCGCAGGGGCGGCCGTTGCAGTACATCCTTGGCGAGTGGCCGTTCATGGATTTTACGCTTTGCGTGGGAGAAGGCGTTCTGGTGCCGCGCGAGGAGACGGAGTTGCTGGTGTATACAGCGGCGGAACGGCTCCGTGTGGGCAGCGGCGCGAAAGGGCCTTGGAAAGGGATCGACCTCTGCGGCGGAAGCGGCGCAGTGGCGATCGGGCTTGCATCCCTGCTCCCAGGGTTAGAGATATCCTGCGCAGAGCTCTATGCGGATGCTTTCCGGTTTTTGGAGGCCAATGTCCGCCGGCTGGCAAGCAAGGCCGTCCATCCGGCCCGGTTAGATGTCTTGTCGCCGGAATCGGCCGCACCGTTTTCCGGACTGGACCTCGTGGTGTCAAACCCCCCTTACGTGGAGGCGGGGGTGATTGCGGGACTACAAAAAGAGGTGCAGCAGGAACCGCGCACAGCCCTGGACGGCGGGGAAGATGGGCTGGTGTTCTACCGGGCCATTGCGCAGCTATGGGTCCCGCGTTTGAAGCCCGGCGGCGTTGCCGCTGTGGAGATCGGGGAAGAACAGGCGCAGGCCGTGACGGAATTGTTCCAAGAGGCGGGTGTGCGGGAAATCGAAGTGCGCAAGGATTTTAACGGGTTGGACCGCGTGGTTGCTGGCGTCCGGGCATAGGTTTGTAAATGGATGGCTTGGCGGCGCGCAGGCGTGCTGGATTGTGCCCGCCGCTTTCCGGCGAGAGGGCATTGGCCTGGGAAAAATATGGAATGCAGGATTTTACAGAAGCAGGGAGGCAAATATTTGTTCGAAATTGTCCTCCATCCATTGCTTTTCTTTCAAAAATACGATATAATAATGCAAGTTATTTTATGACTTGTCGCTTCGAGACGCCGGAACTTCTTCCGGCGTTTTTCCAATCAAAAGACCGGAGGGAATCAAATGGCCATGGACAAAAGCCGCGGCGCGGCTGCGGGAAAAACGATGGATAAAAAGGCGGCGCTGGAGACAGCGCTGGCGCAGATCGAAAAGCAGTTTGGCAAGGGCGCGGTGATGCGTCTGGGCCAGAACGAGGCCATGCATGTGGAGGCGATCCCCACCGGTTCGCTTTCCCTGGATCTGGCGCTCGGGATCGGCGGGCTGCCGCGCGGCCGTATTGTCGAGATCTACGGCCCGGAGAGTTCCGGCAAAACCACGCTGGCCCTGCATTGCATCGCAGAGGGGCAGAAGAACGGCGGCAACGCGGCGTTCATCGATGTAGAGCACGCCCTCGACCCGGTGTACGCCCGCGCGCTGGGCGTGGATGTGGACGGCTTGCTCGTTTCCCAGCCGGATACCGGTGAACAGGCGTTGGAGATCACGGAGGCGCTGGTGCGTTCGGGCGCCATCGACGTGATTGTTGTCGACTCGGTGGCGGCCCTGGTGCCGCGCGCGGAGATCGAGGGCGAGATGGGCGATTCCCACGTCGGCCTGCAGGCGCGCCTGATGAGCCAGGCGCTGCGCAAGCTGGCGGGTGCGATTTCCAAATCCAACTGCGTGGCGATCTTCATCAACCAGCTCCGCGAAAAGGTGGGCGTGATGTACGGCAACCCGGAGGTCACCCCCGGCGGCCGCGCATTGAAGTTCTATTCCTCGGTGCGCATCGATATCCGCCGCATCGAGACGCTCAAAAACGGCACGGAACAGGTCGGCTCCCGCACCCGTGCGCGCGTGGTGAAAAATAAGATTGCGCCGCCGTTCCGCGAGGCGGAGTTCGACGTGATGTACGGCCGCGGCATTTCACGCGAAGGCGAGCTGCTCGACCTTGCGGTCAAGCTCGACATTGTGCAGAAGAGCGGCGCCTGGTTCTCCTACAAGCAGGAGCGCCTTGGACAAGGCCGCGACAATGTCAAAAACCTGTTCGCCACCAATAAGGAACTGGCGGACGAAATCGAACAGCAGGTTCGCGCAAATGTCGGGAAACTCTATGCCAAGTCGGCGGTACCCATGCCGAACGCTTCCCCAGCGAAACCGCTGGAGATCCCCGCGCCTGCGGCGGAGGAGGCAAAACCGGCCTCCCGCGCAGCGGCTGCGAAAATCGACATAGAGGCCGACGACGTCGAATAGACATGAATCATAAAAGGATGGGAATGCTTTGTTAGTTACCGCATTGGAGCCGCGGCGGAAACGCCTGACGGCCCTGTTCCTGGATGGGGAGCTCGCCGCAAAGTTAGACTCGGAGACCCTGTTGCAATCCGGCCTGCAGATTGGGATGGAGCTTGACGACGAGGAACTGCATCAGCTGATCCAGAGGAGTGACGCACGCCGCGCGCAGGAGAAAGCACTCTATCTGTTGGAGCACCGCAGCCACTCCAAAAAGGAACTGGCGGATAAGATTTCCCGGACGGCGGGGCGCGAGGCAGCGGAACGCGCTGCGGAGCGCATGGAAGAGCTCGGCCTGGTCAACGATGCGCAGTACGCGCGCAATTTGGCGGAAGAGCTGCTGCAGCGCAAGCGGTTTGCGGCGCGCCGTGCGGAATATGAGCTCTTGCAAAAGGGGATCGACCGCGCGCTCGCCCAGGAAATTGTGGAAGAGCTCGCCCCAGAGCCGGAGGAATCGCTCCGGTTCCTGCTGGAACGGAAGTATCAGAGGTCCCTTTCCGATGAAAAAGGGCGCCGCCGCGTGTTTGCTGCGCTGCAGCGGCTTGGTTACAGCGGCGAGGACATCCGCACAGCGCTGCGGGACTATATCGACTACGAAAATGAGGATTGAAGAATGGCATCTGTTGGAATGATCAGCCTCGGCTGTGAAAAGAACCGGGTGGACGCGGAGATGATGATGGCGCGTCTGCAAAAGGCAGGATATGAATTGGTGGACGACGCCTCCTGTGCGGATGTGGCGATTGTGAACACCTGCGGCTTTATCGAGGCGGCCAAGAAGGAGTCCATCGGGGAGATTTTAGAGCTCGGCAAGCAGAAGGCGGCCGGGCAAATCAAAGCGATCGTGGTCACCGGCTGCATGGCGGAGCGCTATCAGCAGGAGATCCGCAAGGAGCTGCCCGAGGCCGATGCGGTCTGTGGGATTGGAGCGGACGCCGACATTGTGGAAGTGGTGGACCGCACCCTGCGTGGCGAGCATCCGGAGCTGTTCCCCGAAAAGACGCTCCTGCCCCTGTGCGGGGAGCGCGTCCATTCGACCCCGCTCTACTCCTCCTATATCAAGATCGCGGAGGGCTGCGACAACCGCTGTTCTTATTGTGCGATCCCATTGATCCGCGGGCCGTACCGCTCCCGCCCGATGGAGAGCATTCTGGAGGAAGCGAAGGCATTGGCGGAAAGCGGGACAAAGGAACTGATCGTCATCGCGCAGGATACCACCCGTTACGGGCGCGACCTATATAAGAAATGGATGCTGCCGGAGTTATTACATAAGTTGTGCTCCGTGGACGGCGTGGAGTGGATCCGGCTGCTGTATTGCTATCCGGACTTCATGACAGAAGAACTGATGGATACGATCGCGCAGGAGCCGAAAATTGTCAAATACGTCGACCTCCCGCTTCAGCATTGCAGCGGGCCGGTGCTCCGGGCCATGCGCCGCTTTGGGGACCGCGAAAAGCTCACGGCGCTGATCGGGAAGATGCGCGAGCGAATCCCCGGCCTGGTCCTGCGCACCACCGTGATCGCAGGCTTCCCCGGCGAGACGGAGGAGGACTTTGCGGAATTGTGTGATTTTATCAAAGAAATCCGCTTTGAACGGCTGGGTTGCTTTGCCTATTCGCAGGAGGAGGATACCCCCGCCGCCGAGATGGAGAACCAGATCGAAGAAGAAGAGAAACGCCGCCGCGCCGGCCGTGTGATGGAGACCCAGATGGGGATTATGCAGGATTGGGGCGAGGCACAGGTTGGCAAGTCATTTGACGTGCTCACCGAAGGCTTCGATGAGGAGACGCAGTGCTGGTTTGGCCGCAGCTATGCGGATGCACCGGAGATTGACGGCAGGGTCTATTTCACGGCCGCAGACGCGCCCGTCCCGGGACAGTTTGTGCGGGTGCGCATCACCGCGTGTATGGACTGCGACCTAATGGGCGAAGCGGAATAGCGCGCCCCGTGGAGGTATCGATATGAACTTGCCCAATAAACTGACGGTATTGCGCATGGCGATGGTGCCGTTTTTCGTTGGAGCTCTGTTGTGGCAGGAGCTGCCACACAACTGCTTGATCGCATTGCTCCTATTTCTTGCAGCGTCCTATACGGATCACTTAGATGGAAAGATCGCCAGAAGCCGGAACCTGATTACCAACTTCGGGAAATTCATGGACCCGTTGGCGGATAAGATCTTGGTGATTTCCGCCCTGGTTTGTTTTGTGAGCTTGGGGCTGATCAACCCCTGGTGGGTACTGATTATCATTGCGCGTGAATTCCTGGTGACTTCCCTGCGGCTGGTTGCCGCGGACGAGGGTGTGGTGATCGCGGCGAACAAATGGGGAAAGGTCAAGACGGTCAGCCAGATCATTGCCATCGCATTGATCTTGGCGATGCAGTATGCACAGGAGCTGATCGCTGCGGGAACCCTTTCCGCTTTCTCGGTGGAAGGCATTCCGAGCGAGACCGTTTTTCTGTGGACCGGCGAAGGACTCATGGCGGTTACCGTGTTTTTTACGGTACTCTCCGGAGGAATCTATTTAAAACAGAATTGGAAGGTAATCGGCAATTCCAAATAAGGAAAACAAAAGGCCGCGGACGCACTTGTTGCATTCCGTGGCCTTTTACGTTTTTCGGGATTGCTTTTTCTGCTTCTTTCGCGCACGCTTAAATCGCAGGAAAGCGATGTATTCGCGGAGCTCTTTTTTCTCTGCATCCTCAAATTCGGCGGGCAGAAGCATACAGTTTTCTGCCCTATGGAACGAATAAGGTTCATCCACCAAACCAAGCAGGTAGTCAAGCGACATATCGAATAGTTTTGCGATTTCCATTTTCATTGTGTCATCCGGAACGCTGCGGTTTCGCTCGTATGAAGAAATTGTATGGATGGATACGTTGAGTTTATCCGCTAAATCCTGCTGGGAAAGGCCGTGATCCTTGCGAAGTTCCTGGAGCCTTTCTCCTAACATGGTTTCCCCCTTTGTATATGCAATTTTGTTTGTTCATGCTTATAAATATTATAAATTTTTTATGGTTTTATACAATTAAATGAAAGAAATCTTATGAATTTTTCTTGACACTCATAAAATCCTGCGGTATCATTTAAATAATCCGGAAGAAACTTATGGGTTACCGCGCCCCCATAATCCGAGAAAAAGGAGGAAAAAACATGAAAGCCAATAAAAAGAGGATCGTCCTGTCGGCGCTCTCCTTGGTTTTGGTCTTCTGCCTGCTGGCAGGCGGAACCATGGCCTGGTTTACCGACACGGAAAAAGTGGCTGGCAATTTTTCCGCTGGTATTCTGGATATTGAAGTAAATCCAGACCCGGAGAACGGAAACTTTACGACCACGAAGCCGATGGAGTTTAAGAATCTCCGCCCGATGCTCCTTAAAAATTTTGACAAAGAGCTGGTGGAATACGATGAGGCGACGGAGACGTTCGCCGACGTCAACAATCTGGAAAACAACAACCAGGACCCGGAAAATTATCCCGAGGATAATCTGCCAATCTATTTCCGCCCGGTTCATATTGAAAACCGGGGCACCCTGCCGATCTACATCCATCTCGGCATGAATGCGACGGCTGGCAACGACACAGAGCCGGTGCTCTATGGCGACAACAAGTATGAGATCGACCAGAATCAGTACCCGGATAAGCCATGTGCAAATACGCTCGAAGACGCGCTCAAGATTTTTGTCTATAAGAAGGATGGGGATACTTGGACGCGTTTGGAGAACATCAACCTCAACAAGGAAACGGCCACCTCTAACGAGAAGATCTGCTATGACCCCACCGATTTCATCGGCGCCGGCGAAGAGGTTACATACATCATCGGCGGATACCTGCCGTCTACGGCGGGCAACGAATACCAGGGCCAGCATTATCACGGCGCTCTGGAAGTTACGGCGCAGCAGGCAGACCTGGGCCCGTACCCTCATAATGAAACCGGTGAAGATCCGGCTGAATTCGTCGTGAATGTTCCGGTGCAGATTGCGGACCAGAGCGATCCGTTGAATCCGGATTATCTGGTTGGAGTAGAGTCGATCCCGATGACCTTTGACAAGGACACTACTACGGCATCGGCAACCGAGATTATACGTCAGCTGAGAGAGTTCTTAGCCAAAAACCTGATTGAAGGAAAGCGATGGACCCTTTACGGGACAATTCCAGCCGAGTTTGCTATTGTCTATGACGAAGATACCGGCGAGCATAATGCAGTTTTTGGGGGGAATGTTCATTTCCTCTTGGTCAGTGTATTGCCGGCATAAATTTTCATTGAGTGAATGGTTCGCTGTATATTGGAACAGAAATGGACTGTTTTGCTCAGTTTATAATTGTCCAATAGTAAGCGAGTTTGTAAACCCGGAGGCCAAATGCTAGGTAATTTGATCTCCGGGCGGGATTACGAGGGTTACGTTACCTCATAAGTTTCACACCTCTTTTCTTTGCAAAGAAAACCGTTTTCAAGTTTCCTTTCCCATTCTCTTTACATTTTCCGCCCGGCGGCATATAATAAAACGTACAGAATATGTATATTTTAAATGCAGCGAGCGGAAGAAGTACCTTTGGATTTTCCTGCAACAGAGAAAAAGCGCCATGGGTTGAGAGCGCTTTTGGCGGGCGCCGGAGGGAAATGCGTCCGTGATGCCGGAAAAAAGAGACCGGCAGTGCAGGCGGGGGGAAGAAAACAGTATCCTCGCACGGTAGCCGCCGTTATTGGCAGCAACGAGATAGAAAACGGAGTGGAACCGCGGTTAAAAATCGCCTCCGTCCCTTTGGGGACGGGGGCGGTTTTTTATTATTGTTTTGGAAAGCAGGTGACAAGGGAAGCAATGTTTGACCAGTTAAAAGCAGAGTTGGATTCCATTATGGAGCGGGACCCGGCTGCGAGGAGCCGGTGGGAGGTCTATTTCCTCTATTCGGGCTTCAAAGCCGTGCGCTCTTACCGCAAAGCGCACTGGTTTTATCAGCACGGGCATAAATTTATTGCGCGTTGGATCAGCCAGCGCGCCCGGCATAAGACAGGGATCGAAATCCACCCCGGCGCGACCATCGGCAAGGGTTTGTTTATCGACCACGGGATGGGCGTCGTGATCGGCGAGACAACCGAGATCGGGGATAACTGCACCCTGTATCAGAACGTTACGCTGGGCGGCACCGGGAAAGAACACGGGAAACGCCATCCAACCTTGGGCAACAATGTGATGGTGGGTTCCGGCGCCAAGGTGCTGGGGCCGTTTAAAGTGGGCGACAACGCCCGCGTGGCCGCGGGCGCGGTAGTC
>OLNP01002453.1_pt1 | contig 13419 bp, 10 predicted proteins | sample 1671951 | NCBI WGS metagenome assembly OLNP01 (sample SAMEA3136629, study PRJEB25190) | human gut metagenome | biome: human gut; feature: human-associated habitat; material: faeces | place: Austria | collected 2013
AGGAACTGGAAAACCGGCTTCATGACGGGGAATGCCGCCGGTGCCATCTGGCCATTGCCCACACCTGCAATGAGGCCGCGGCTTTGGAGTTTAAGCGGGAGGTTGAGGAACGGTATCCGTACGCGGATGTGATTATGGCTCCGCTGTCCTTAAGCATTGCCTGCCATATCGGGCCGGGCGCGCTGGCGCTGCGGCGACGGTGCCGTTCGAGGTCGGCGACGCAAGGGTCGGCGATTGCCTTGTCGATCTTCCGGAGGCTTCGCCTTCGGTCACGTCGGGGGATTTGCCCGGGGAAGGTCCGGGTTCGCCAACGTATACTGAAACGGATAAACAATAGCCTGCGGGCCGCCGTTTTCGGAGGTTTTCATGACCCTTCTGGATACTCTGCACATCACCTACGACGTGGTCACTCCCGAGCATGTTGAGATGTCCATGCCCATTTCCGAGGAGATTTACCAGCCGCATGGCTTTTTGCACGGCGGTGCCACGCTTACCCTGCTGGAATCGTGCGCAAGCCGCGGCGCCGAGGCGCGCACCGATTTCGACAAGGAGTTGCCGTTCGGTTTGGAGTCCGATATCCGCCACAAGAAGCCGGGCAAATCCGGCGTTTTGCACGGTTTCGCCGACCTTGAGCACGAGGATCCCAGCTACGGCGGTCGCAAGCAGTTCTGGCACGTGGTGGCCAAAGACGACGCCGGCGATGTGGTTTCCGAGGGCACCTTCATCACCAAGATCGTCACGAAAGAGCACTTCGCCGAGAAGAACCGCCAACGCGAACAACGCTAACCCGGACAGATAACCCTACGTCCCCGAAGTGTCTGTCGGGCCGCGTGGTCGCTTCGGACACATCGGGGACGTAGCATTAAGTGTCCGGATTTTGCTTTTTTTTTGGGGGGGGGTGCATGCAGGCGGTTTGTGTATTTGCGTTCTTGCCCCCGGTTCGGTTGGTTTGACTTGTTTGGCCGGGTTCTGCCCTATTTCGAGGATGCGGTGTTTGTGGTGCTCGGATTTGCTTGGCGGTGCGTTTGGATTTCATTGGCAATTCGGGCAGTTTGCGGTGATGGTTGAGGAGAGGAAGCTGCACATGGAAGCGTTTGTGCGCGAGAGCCTGCTGGAGATGTACGAGACGAACCGCCAGTGGCTCGGCAACCTTGAGCCCGAGGTCATGGAAGAGGGCTTCGTGCGCAATTCCGTCGTCGTGCCCGAGAAGGCCTGCAACTTCTTCGGCAACGCCTTCGGCGGCTACCTTATGAGCCTGGTGGACGTTTGCGGATGCGCGGCGCCTTGGACGCTGGGCAAGTACGTGGTCACGCAAACCTGCGATGTGCATTTCATCAGGGGCGTTATGCTGGGCGAGCACGTGTTCATCGAGGCGCGCGACGTGCGCACGGGCCGCACGAGCTCCATCGCCGATGTGCGCATCGTCGACGAGCAGGGCAACGTGCGCCTGACCGCTACCGTCACCATGCACATCGTGCGCGATATCCAGCCAGAGGATGTAGGAGTTCAGCAGAAGCTCGAGTGAGCGTTTGTTCCCCAATTGTGGTTTAACTGCAGCAAGGCCGTGGCTTTTCAGAAAGGCTTAAGCTGCGGTCGGTATCATGTTCCGAAACGAACATGAGCCGCGCTTTTGCGTGTGCGCAATTCTAGGAAGAACGTGATGGGAGAACCTATCGACACTCATTTCGACAAGCGGGAGACGCCGCAAGGGCGTCATGCGCGCACGGCTCCGCGCTCGGGCCGTCATGCGCGCATGGCGACCGGCGCTAGCAGCTGGTCTGTTCGCAGGCGTTCGCTGGTGGCGGCGATCGCTGTGGCGATGGCTGCGTTGGTGATCATCGGCGTTTTGGCGGCTCATGGGCGCGCCGGCGCAAGCGGCGACGGCGATCAGATCGCCGCGCAGGAGGCCCTGGAAGCCCAAACGCTGGAGACGGCATATGCCGCCGATGACTCGACGGAAACGCAGCAGGACCAACAGTCCCAGGACGCCGAGACTGCAGAATCTGTTGCTCCCGGCATGCGCCCCGATAATGCCGACGGGTTCCCCCGCAATCGTCGCGACGCCCTGGGTGCGATGGAGCGGGAGCTTCCGAGCGGCTTCGGCCGCCCCAATGTGATGCAGGTGGTAAGCTTCACTGGCTTGAGCGGCACGAGCGCGAGCGTGCCCGAGTTGTTCCAGTATCCTAGCATGCCGGCAGGGTGCGAGATTTATTCCCTCGCCGCGGTTTTGCAAGCAATGGATCACGACGCCGACCCTGATTCCATCGTGGCGAACCAGCTGCCCTTCGACGTGGAAGGCGACGACTACGCCTCGGCGTTCTGGGGTGACCCGTATTGGTCGGGCGAGGGCATGCCGCCCGCCATCATGGCGGCGGGCAACGCCTTCCTTGAGGAAGCGGGTGCAAGCGAGCGCTTCGCCAACCTCACCGGCACCGATTTCGACGAGCTTGCCAGCAAGGCGTCGTCTGGAACGCCCGTGCTCGTGTGGACCACGCTCGATTTCGAGGACCCGTATTTCGACGAGCCACTTGAGGCGAACTCCTTCTATGACCTGGAGCATTGCGTAGTGTTCCTGGGTGTGGAAGGCCACCGGGCGTGCATCATGGACCCCACGCAGGGCTACGTGACCGTCAACTACGACTGGTTCAAATATCTCTACGAGCAGTGCGGCTCCATGGCGCTGGCGATTGCGTAAACGGTTCGCGGCTATGTCATGCGCCGAGCGCGTTTCGGACACTTTACGCTACGTCCCCAAAATGTCCATGACAGATTGGGGACGTAGGACTAAGTGCCCGGGCGCCCGGTTTACGTGCTCGCGTACGTTCGCCTCGCTCCTTTTCTCCGCTCCATGCTACGCGTCTGTACCGCGTCTCATGTGTCATTTCGGACACATAACGCTACGTCCCCTAAGCGTCCGGGTTTGCTCGCTTGTCGGTGGCGGTGTAGACGCCGATTACGATGACGGCCGCCACCACCAGCATCGCCAGCAGCGCCGCGTATGACACCAGGTAGGTGCCGAACGCCTCGGTCAAAAAGCCCGGCAGGAAGGTGAAGATGAACCCGCCCAGCGCGTAGCACACCTGGAAGTTCTTGATGGTGCGCGTTTCCTTGCCGCGCGGCGCCAGCTCGATCGACCATACCGAAATGCCCACGGTGCCAAGCGACATGCCGATACCGAACATGAGCACACCGAGCCCGGCAAGCCCGGTGTTGCCCATATCCGACAGGCACAGCACCGCCGTGCCCGCGATATACAGGGCGAAGAAGACCGCCGAACCGCGTTTTGTGCCGAAGCGGTCGAACGCCATGCCGCTGACCAGCTTCGCCACCGTCAGGCACGCGCCGTTGACGGCCACGAGCGTGGCGGCGTGCTCGGCGGAGAAGCCTTCGGAGGTGAACAGCACGGCCAGGTAGTTGCCGCCGCCGACCGACACGCAGCCGATGATGATCATGGCCAGGAACAGAAGCGGCATGGTACGCGGGGAAAGATCGCGGTTGACGTGGCGTTTCCTTACGCGTTCAAGCTGCTGGGCGCTCTTCTCTTGCTCGCGTTTCACCGCCTTCGGGCTTCCCTCGTAGGGGGTAAGGCCCATGTCGCGCGGGTCGTTTCGCAGCAGAGCGAATACGGTCACGCCGATAACCAGGGCCAACACCGCTTCTGCCCTGAATGCGGTCTGCAGGTCGAAAGCGCTGATGAGCGCCACCGCCGCATTTGGGATGACGATGGCCGCCACGCCCGAGCCCACTGCGGCGACGCCGGCCACGGTGGCCACGTTCGCCCTGAACCACCGATTGATCAGCATGGTCGAGGCGATCATGCCGCCGAAGCCGTAACCCAGGCCCGTCAGCGCCGAGGCGCCGCACAGCATGCCGAAGTTGCTGCCGGCGAGCGAGTACAGCGCAAACCCGGCACTGACGCTCAGCGTTGCCAAAAACGCGCCGATGCGGCAATCGACCAGGTCATAGTAGCGTCCGACCACCAACATGGCCAGAAGCGACACGAACGTGCGTACCGACACGATGATCGACCCACCCGAATGCCCGACGCCCGGCAGACCGACCAGGTAGGGCTGGTATACGGAAAACGACGTGGAGGGCAGGCCCACGTTTGTGAACAATATCAGGAAGCAGCACACGGCAACCACGGCCTCGTAATGCTGCTTGATCTTGGCGAATAACATGCGTTGGAACCACCTTCGGGACGGTATTGCCGTACCGCGCTTAGCGCGTACGGTTATCTAGCATAGCGGCGTCATGTTTCAATCAGCGAAAAGCTGACGGAATCGCGATAATGCGACGAACAGGGCGCGGGTTCGCGCTTGCCAGGAGGTTTGCCCGTTGCGTTCGAAGGCAACGTGATACCCTTGCATCTTATGATTAGGACGGAAAAGATATCGCTTCGGTCGGCGGTGCGTGCTTTTCGGGCTTTTGCGGCGCGCGAGACCGTGCTAGTCGTTGCTGTTGCGGCGGCCTTGGCGTCGTGCGCCCTTGTGCCGCCCGATGCCGGGTATGCCGCCTACGTTGATTGGCATACGTTGGCGCTGCTGTTCTGCCTGATGGCGGTGGTGGCGGGATTCCGCTCGCTTGGCGTATTGGACGCCGTGGGGGCGTGGTTGGTCGCACGTGCTCGGACGCAGCGCGCTGTTGCCGGCGTGCTGGTCGGGCTTGCGTTCTTCGCCAGCATGGCGGTGACCAACGACGTTGCGCTCATCACGTTCGTGCCGCTGGCTTTGGTGGTTTTGCGCCGCGCGGGCATGGAGGGCCGCATGTGCCTGGTTGCCACGCTCATGACCATCGCGGCGAACCTCGGCAGCATGTTCACGCCCGTGGGCAATCCGCAGAACCTGTACCTGTTCACGGCCTCGGGCATGGGTGTTGGGGAGTTTCTTCAGCTCATGGGGCCGTATACCGCTGCGTCAGGTGCGATGCTGGCGCTCGCGTGCGTGCTGTGTTTTCGAGGCGGCGAAGTGCGCGGCGCGGGTGGCGTTGCCCGATTTGCATCATCGGGTGGTTTTGCGTCCGATGGCACCGCCGATAATCCAGCGATGCAGGTTCCGCCTGCGCGCTGGACGGCCCCGGAAGGTTCCGCGCCTGATTGCATGCCCGCCCGCTCAGGGAACGGGGCCTCGCCGGCGTCCTCGTCGATTGAATCCGCTCCCCCCGGGTGTTTTTCCGCCCGCTCGCGTAAGCGGTTGGCGGTGTACGGCGTGTTGTTCGCGTGCTGCTTGGCTGCGGTTTTGGGCGTGCTGGATGTTCGCGTTTTGCTGGCGTTGGTGCTGGTAGGCGTTTCGCTTTCAGATGCAAGCTTATTGCGGCGCGTTGACTGGGGGCTGTTGGCCACTTTTGCGGCCCTGTTCGTGTTCGTGGGGAACATGGGCCGCGTTCCGGTGCTCCACGAGGCGCTTTCCGCGGCGGTGGGCGGCAACGCGCTGCTTGCTGCGGTAGGGGGCAGCCAGGTTATCAGCAACGTGCCGGCGGCGGTGCTGCTTTCGGGGTTCACCGATCAGTGGCAGGCGCTGATCGTGGGCACGAATTTGGGAGGTTTGGGCACGCTTATCGCGTCCATGGCAAGCCTCATCACGTTCAAGGCGGTCATGGTCGGTCGCCCCGGTATCCGCGGGCGCTATCTGCTTGTGTTCACGGCTTGGAACATTGCGTTCTTGGCGGCGCTGCTTGCGCTTGCCGTGGTTTTGGGGGCTGTTTAAAGTTCAGGTCGCTCTCGATCATCACCACCGTGGCGCCTTGCTCGACCAGGTGCTGGAACACGTTCGGCAGCGTGCGCACGCTGCGCGGGTGCCTGGGCGGCTTGAGCGGCCGCGGCGCGTGCGGTTGCGTACTGCGTGCGCTAGCTGTGCGCGCTGGCGCTCGCCGGTGAAAAGGATACCCCATTCGGTCTTGCGCCGGTTACAGTAGGAGCTCTCCGGTTTCAACCTCACTGCATACCTGGCGTAGCTAATGTTCGTGCAGGCGTACGCCTATACAAAAGCGTTGCCGGCATGCTTGGGTGCACCGGCTTCGCGGTTTCCCTACTCTTGCTGTCCTGAGGTGATTCCGTGACGGTAGCGTTCGAATTCGTCAAGCAGCTCCATGCGCGAGTGAACGTCTGCCTTTCGGTATATGTTGTGCACGTGCGCGCGAACTGTCGATTCTGCTACGAATAGCTTTTCGGCTGCAAACGATGTCGTTCGCCCTGCCAGTAAATACCCTAAAACTTCGGTTTCGCGTGGCGACAGGCTGACGCGTTGCGCAAAAGTTGCCATAGCGGTTTCGCGGTCAGGGAGGGACTCCTCGCTTTCTTGTACTGCACGATCATCGGCAATGCTCAGCATCATTACGCGGTCCTTGTCCGTAAAGGCCAGCGTTGCCGTCAGCAAGACGATGAGCAAAGCGAACACTGCCAACAGCTCGCTGGGATCGGCTGCTTGCAGATGCGGGGACAACGCGAATCCCGCAGCCCACCCGACAAGCATGCCTAGAGAGTTGACGAGCCTTGCGAAGGCGATCGTCTTGAACAACGAAGCGTCGCTGGCCTTCACGATGTTGCAAAAGTCGTTATAGGAAAGCACTTCGAACGTGAGGTATCCCAGCGTTACGAACAGCCCCGCAATCAAAGGCTGGACGTGAAGCGCAAGCAACGCGAATCCGACGCCGAACAGCGGAGCCACGATGCGATACAGCGCATAAGGCGTTGTCGTTTGCGCGAATCGAAAGGCGAGCAAAGCGATCGCCGCGAGCGCCACGGCGCTTGTCGGTTCGACGATGTACGCCTTCGAGAAGGAGTTCCCCCCAAGCGCCGCAATGCCCAGATACAACGAAAATGCGAAGGAATACAACGCAAGGCCGATAGTCATTTTCACGAGCGGCCTGGTGAAGCTTAGGTGCGCCGATGAATTTTGCGCATACGCCCTGAGGTTCTCGGGCTCTTTTTGCTGTTCGACGGATGCCTCGCTGGCGGCATGGTATCGAGTGGAAAGCACGAACGCCGCGCATGAGGCAGCGGGCAGCACTGCGGAAGTAGCGCTCATCGCCGTCTGTCCGGCAAAGAGCGTGGCCAGGCAAATTACGGCGCCCGTTGCGTACGACGCAACAAGCAAGGCGAGCGTTTCCCCAAGCTTCATGTAGCCGAAAAACGTCATCCATAGCAAGAACAGCGAACACTCCGCAACTGCTGCTAATACCGATGCCGCAAAAACAATCCCTGTTTGTTCGCTTGCGAGGAGCAGGACGGTTGCCGTCGTGCCGCAGACAAGCGCCGCAAGCAACTGAACGCGCTTCCCGCGTTCAGTGGAGAATCTTCTTGCAAACGCGATGGCACCGATGAGGACGATGACGCGAACCAGCAGCTCGCACATTTCGAACGGGACGTCGCCAAAGCCAAGCGGCCTGCCGAAAAGGGGCGATGGCGACAAGACGGCTAAGAACAGCCACGCCCAGAATAAACCGAACCCTAGAAACCGTGCTGGGAACAATCCTTCGCTGTTCAATGTTAAACCTGTTTCCCCCTGCTGTTTACGTGCTCATCCGAACCGCCTCTCCGCGGAACGTCTGTTTGAGATTATACGGCAAAAGGGGTGCGCATGGCGGCTTGCCTGGGTTCGCATGCTTGCTTGCAGTTTTGCCCCGCTGTCTGTTTTAGCCGTTTTACCTGGCTAAACTCTGCAACCTAAACGTTATTGTCTAGGCGTTCAGCCGAATTTAAGCCCTATTGTGAAGTGGTCAGCAGTCATGTATTCCGGTAGTTTCCCAAATATCGAAGCGCGGCACAGCGGGTTGTATATCGAAAAACAGCCTTCCCGCAAAGCCGGCGCACAAGGGCGTCAAACGTTTGGCGCATCGGTAAGGGGGGATGATATGGACTGCAGATTTGCACGTTTTAAGGTGGCCGTCGATGGGTAAAACGGCATTGCTGCAGCGCACGGTAACGCGCCGCAACCTTATAGAAGGCGGCATCGCGGCGGGCGCGCTGGTTGCGCTCGGGGGAACGGTAAAAGCCTTTGCCGGAGAGGGGGACCTTCTTCGTCCTCCAGGAGCGCAGGACGAGCAGAGCCTGCTCTCGCTTTGCATCCGCTGCGATCGATGCAGAAGCGCATGCCCGACCAACGCCATTGGCGTCGGGCATCTTTCCGACGGCATCATCAATGCTCGCGTTCCCGTGATGGATTTCCGAAGCGGGTTTTGCGACATGTGCGGCGGCGATTTTAAATGCTTGGCGGCATGTCCCGTTGCGGCTATCAAACCGTTTGACGAGCACGTCGACAAGATAGGCATGGCGGCAATCGACGAAGACGTTTGCCAATTGTTCGGCGTCTCTGCGCATTGCAACGCCCCTTGCATAGATTCTTGCACCTACGGTGCGCTTTCCCTTGACGGCAATGGGCGCCTTCACCTTGACGAGTCGGCATGCAATGGATGCGGTGCCTGCGAAAACGCATGTCCGGCGAGTTCGTATGGAAGCTACGACGCTACCGGGCGGCGGGGGATCAACGTTGAGCCCTGGAAAGGAGGTCGCGCATGATTCGCATTCGGAAAGCAGTTCGATTTCTGATCGTGGCGGTTTTGCTTATCGCGCTGTTTGCAGGATGGCAGACGGGCACACTGTGCAGCGTTGGTTACGACGCTATCGCGTATATCTGCCCGCTCGGTGCGCTGGAAGCCATATTCGGTAGCTGGGCTTTCGTCCCGCGCGTGCTCATCTGCCTTGCGGTTGTCGTGATCGTTGCGCTTGTGTTTGGGAAGGCGTTTTGCAGTTGGGTGTGCCCCGTTGCGCCTCTGTCCGATTTGCTGCGGGGCAAGAAGGCGCGCGAGAAGGACGAATGCGAGCGTACGCAGGCGGCTCACCGAGTTCTTGAACGCTGGAGCGATACCAACGCGGCGCAAGCGGAAAAGCATAAGCCCTTCCGATCTCGGGTCGACGGACGCCATGTCGTGCTGGCCGGGTCCCTTGCATCGGCGGCTTCCCGGTGTTTTGCCTGGTATGCCCCATTGGTTTGACGTTCGCGAGCGCGATTGCCCTGTATCGCCTGATCGGTTTCAACGAGCCTGCTATAGAGGTGCTGGTGTTTCCCGCGTTGCTGGTGCTCGAACTTACCGTGCTTCGCAAATGGTGCCACCGTTTTTGTCCGGTCGGTGCGTTGCTATCGCTGCTTTCCCGCGGTAATCGCACGTTCAAACCGCACGTGGACGCAAGCATGTGCGCACGTCATGCGGGTAGTTCATGCGCCGCATGTGCTCAGGCGTGTCCCGAGCATATCGACCCGTGTGCCGATCTTGGCGATCGTTCGCTTGCCGAATGCACTCGGTGCGGGGCCTGCGTGAACACTTGCCCTGCTAAGGCATTGAGCTTTGTGAACAGAAAGGAATAGATATGGTCGAGCACTTTCAAGCGCCTTCCTCTGTGCTTCAGCAAGCGCCATGCGAGAAAGATTGCGATACGCAAGCGATTGCGCAAACGCCCGAGGATGCCAAGGCGCGTCTTAAGGCGGTGGTGGAACAGGTGCCAAGGCATCGCGAGATGTTCATTCGCTTGCTCACGTTTTGCAAGCAGCGGCGCACGCTTGAGGAAGCGGAAACCCAAATCGCTTCGTATCCCGAATACCCTCAGGCTGCGCAATCTCCCTATCACCTCATCATGACGATGGTCAACGAAGGCGGTCTGCGCTGGATCGAGCTTGACGCGCAGGGACAAGAGCTCACCGATGAGCGCAAAGCGGGGCTGACCGAGGACGAAATCGATGACATTATCGACGTTTTTGCAGTTCAAACAACGGAAATTGGCGAAGACGTCGCTCAGGAGCTTTCACCTGAATCGCGCTTGCGTGCATTGTTTGACAAGGTTCCACAGCGCTTGGGCGCTTACCTCGACGTCATAGATTTCTGCACGATCCCGCGAAGCTACAAAGAGGTCGATACCTTACTTCGAGCCGGGGATGCGCTTCGTGCGAGCGTAGCTAGCAATTCCCAACCGCTTCAGCCGAGCTTCTTCCTTGACATGTTGGAACGCAACGGCGGGCTGGTTTGGAAAGATGGTTGGATTGCAACGGGGAAGGGGAAGGAACTGGCCAAAACCTTACGCGCTGCCATGGCGTAGGAGAAACGATTTCGAGACGAACTAAAACGAGATGATAGGAGAGGACATGTCGACAACGAACATGACCCGTCGCAGCTTCACGAAGGTTGCTGCCGCGGTGGGTGCGGCTTTGGCGGCCACGGAATCCGTGCAGCTGCTCGAGGACGCCGACAAGGCGTTTGCCGCGCAATCTGTTGAGCGTGTGATGCATAAAACCGCATGTCACGGTTGCACGAATTGCTGTCCGGTTCGCGTGTACACCGAGGATGGCAAAGTGGTGAAGATCGAGGGCGATCCCGATGGACCGCTGAACAAGGGCGGTGTGTGCCTGAAGTGCCTGAGCCAGATTCAGACATTGTACAGCCCTCGCCATGTGCTGCATCCCATGAAGCGCGTGGGGGAACGCGGCCAGAACAAGTGGGAAGCCATCAGCTGGGATGAGGCGCTTGACCTGGCTGGCGAGCAGATCGCCACGGCTGTGAAGAAGTTCGGCCCGTATTCGTATTGGTCTGCCCGTGGCGGTGGCGGAGCCTATATCGAATGGGAAACCTGGGGTATGGATTACACGGTTGGCGGTTGCAATTCGCTGGCTTCGGGTGCATGCCAGTGCGCCATGCCGCGCGACTTCGTGTCCTCCACGTCGGTAGGCTTTAACTGCTGCCTGGATATGGACAACGTCGACCGTTTCGTGGGTATCGTCGACAACGCCGAGATCGACGGCAAGCGCCGCGATGATTCCGAGCGCGTGTTCGTGATCTGGGGTAGCCAGCCCTCTGCCTCAAAGGCGGCTCATGGCGGTCACGGCCTGGCCGATGCCCGCAGCAATCTTGGCGTGAAAACCGTGGTAATCGACCCGTATATGACCGCAGACGCGGTGAAGGCCGACGTGTGGTTGCCCATTCGCCCGGGTTCCGACACAGCGCTTTTGCTTGCTTGGATTCGCTACATCATCGACACGAAAGCCTATGACGAGCAATTCGTGAAGTACTGGACCAACATTCCGTGCTTGATCAACCCCGAGACGAAGCTGCCCTACCGCGCCGAAGAAGTGTGGCCCGATTACGTCAACCCTGCCGCTGACGCTGCCGGTGTGTACGACACTCCCGCATATGTGTGCTTCGATGCGCGCACGAACTCTGTGCAGCCGCTGCCGTTTTCCGCTCCTGAGGCAAGTCCGGTCGACCCTGTCCCGTTCACGACGGCGAACGTCAACGGGGTAGAGGCGAAAACCGCTGGTCAGATTTATTGGGAAGAAGCAGATCCCTGGACGCTTGATGCCGCTGCGAAAACGTGCTGGCTTGACGCCGATCGCATCAAGGAAGCGCTCGACTTGTACATTTCCGCTGATTTCGGCGGTGTGTCCGGCGGCGTGTTCTCCGATCATCAGGAGTGCTCTTCCACGGCGCCGCTGGGCATGCTGGCCATCGACGCGCTGCTCGGTCGAATCGAAACGCCCCTGTCGGCGTACCAAAACCATGGCCCGGCTTCGCTGACCGCCGACCGTCCGACAGCTCGTTTGGGCGAGGCGTCCACCGGCTTTGCTCGTTACGGCCTGGGCTGGACGACCGGTTTCACGAAAGAGGAAAACGACCGTAAGCTCGACAAGGTCGTGGAGGGCTGGAATGAGAAAGGCCGCGACGGCGAGCAGATGCGCCGCTACTTCTTCCAGTCTCGTTGCGACACGCTCGGTGCGAACGCACACAAGGGCATCCATCAGTGGCAGACGTGCGCTCCGAAGGAGCTGCGCCAGGCCATCACCACCGGCGAGCCGTACCGTCCGCGCGTCATGTACGAGATGTCGGGCAACAAGTACGCCGTCATGGGTCCGTCGCTGCAGTGGAAGGACGCCTTCGACCAGCAGGATTTCGTCATCCAGCAATATCCCAACATGACGTCGTTCACCATCCAGTCCGTCGACCTGTTCCTGCCCACCACCGAGTGGCTCGAGTACGATAGCTACGAGTCGCCCGGCACGCATTTCAACCGCCATTACGCGCGTTGCGCCGTGACGCATCTTGGCGAGACGGTCAATCCGTTCGTGTCGCCTTATCAGGTTGGCAAATCGGTGGTTGAGCACCTTGGCGCGGAAAACTGCTTCGATCCGGATGCGTTCAAACAGCCGTTCTTCGAGAGCACCGAAGCCGCACGCGCCGCATGGGCCGAGCAGATGGGGCGCAGCTCATGGGATGAGATGCTATCCGACATCGACAAACGCTATACCGAAGTGCCGCTGAACCAGTACATGGTGTACAAGCAATACGAGGGCATCGTGTCCGACGGCTTGCCGCGCGGTTTTGCCACCATGTCGCGCAAGGTTGAGGTATACAGCGAGGCTATGCTGCGCCTGGCGCGTACCGGCTTCCCGTACATGTACCCCTACGAGCAGCCTTCCTGCGACGACTATTCGCCTATTTGCGTGTTCAAGGAGCCCACGGAAAGCCCCTTGACCGATACGGAATACCCGTTGGTCATCACCACTGGGCGCCTGCCGCATTTCCATCACGGCACCATGCGCCATGCGCCGTTCATCCGCGAGCTCATGCCCGTTCCCGAGCTGCGTATCAACCCCAAGACCGCTGCGGAGTACGGTATCGAGCATTTGGATTGGGTGAAGATCACGTCGCGACGTGGCAGCTCCCATGCCCGTGCGTACCTTACGGAGGGCATCGCGCCAGGCGTGCTCATCACCGAGCGCTTCTGGAATCCCGAGTGCTTCGACGATACGCAAAGCTCCATTACCCCAGGTTTCGAGGAATGCGGTTACAACGTCATGTCGGCCGACGAGTTCCAAAACCCCGTGTTCGCGACGAACAGCTACCGCGCGTTCACGGTCAAGATCGAGAAGTCGACGCGGCCTGAGCGTATATGGATTGAAAGCGAGCAGTTCGCGCCGTTCATGCCTGCGTTGCGCGACGAGCCGGTTACCAAGGAGGTGTTCTAAATGGCGAAGGGTTTGCTGATCAACCTGGACCGATGCAGCGGTTGCGATAGCTGCATCGTGGCATGCAAGCTTGAGAACGGGCTTGACCTTGGTCACTTTTACAACAAGGTTATCTCGATCGGCCCCGTTGGCACGTTCCCGAACGTCGAGAAGTATTGGCTTCCCTCGCAGTGCCAGCAGTGCAAGAACCCCGCATGCGTGGAGGTGTGCCCGACGGCGGCAAGCTACCGCGACCCGAAGACGGGCTACGTGCTTATCAACAAGGAGAAATGCATCGGGTGCAAGTATTGCATGTATGCCTGCCCCTACGGCGTTCGCAGCTTCGACAAGGAACATGGGTGCGTTGAGAAATGCACGTTGTGCAGCCAGATCACCGCTGACGGATCCGATGTACCGGCGTGCGTGCACAACT
>OLNP01002454.1_pt1 | contig 13403 bp, 13 predicted proteins | sample 1671951 | NCBI WGS metagenome assembly OLNP01 (sample SAMEA3136629, study PRJEB25190) | human gut metagenome | biome: human gut; feature: human-associated habitat; material: faeces | place: Austria | collected 2013
CGCATCATTTTATCAAAATATATGTTTTTCTGCCTCATTCCCAGCATCCTCTACTCATGCGCGCTCCCCGGATCCATCAGCCGCCCCAGGCTCTGCCCGATCGCCTGAAATCCCAGCGTTACCAGCACCAGTGCTGCGCCCGGAAAGAGCGCCAGCCACCATTTTCCGGTGCTCAGATACGACATGCTCTCCGAGAGGATCACGCCAATCGCCGGCTTCTCCGGCGGCAGTCCAAAGCCCAGAAACGTGATGCTCGCCTCATGCAGGATCGCGTGCGGGAACAATAACACCAGTCCCACAAGGAACTGCGGAAGAATCTGCGGAAAAATGTGCCATCTGGCAATGTACCACGGACTTTTCCCGAGCTGTTTTGCAATGCCAACGTACGCCGCCTCCCGCACCTGCAGGATCTCCCCGCGGATCACGCGCGCGAGGTTCGGCCAGTGTGTCAGCGCCACACCGACAACCACACCCTTTTCACCCTTTCCAAGCGCGTAGGAAATCAATAGCAACAGCACAATATGCGGAACTCCCATCATCAGATCAATGCACCAGCTGATGATGCCGTCCGCCCATTTTCCGCCGACCGCCGCGGCAGTTCCAAGGAAAAGCGCAAGCACTGCGCTGACCGCCGACGCCAGCACACCGATGCGGATGCTCGTGGAGAGCCCCGCCAGCGTGCGCGACAGCATATCACGCCCCATCCAGTCCGTCCCAAACAGATACTTAAGGCACGGCGGCAGATTTTTGCGCGAAAAATCCGTGACCACCGCCCGCTCCTCCAGACAGATTCCAGCCACTGCAACGGCTGCTAAAAGCAGCACTGCCGCCAGAAGAAAGCGCCGCATCCACTGGCGCCCGTTGCGTCTGCCCGCCGTGTGGGCAGCAATCGTCATATGACCGGTTTTATCCATGACTTCTGCCCCTCCTTATCTGTGGATCAATCACACCGTAAAGTACATTTGCCACGAGATTTCCAAGAAACACAAACAGCGTGCTGATGACCGTGATCGCCAAAAGCAGCGACACATCGCTCCCCAGTCCGGCATCAATCGCCGCCTGTCCGAGTCCCGGATAGGAAAATACCTGCTCCACGAGCACCGATCCGCCAAAGATCTCACTGATGGAACTAAACTGCAGGGTGATGGCAGGGAGCACCAGATTGCGCAGGGCATGTCTTTTTACGATATAGCCGCTGCTCTCCCCGCGCGCACGCGCAAACAGCACATAGTCGCTCTCCATGATCGCAATCATTTTCTCCCGCGTATGCAGCGTGATGTTTGCCACGCCCGTCAGCCCGAGTGTCAGCGCCGGGAGAAGCAGATGCCGGATGCGCACGCCGATGCCCGCCTCCGCCGCCGTCATGCCTGCCGGCAGATTCATGCCGAACGGCAGCCAGCCGAGCCACACGGCAAAGATCATCAAGAGCAGCAGACCGATCCAGAATGCCGGTGTGCTCGCCAGAAGCAGCGCATACCCACGGATCAGACGGTCCGGCAGACGGTCTTTAAAATACCCCGCCACAATGCCGAGCACAAGCCCCAGGATTCCGGACAGTACCCACGCCACACACATCAACGCAAACGAGTTGCCGAACTTTTCCGCAACCACATCCGCGACCGGGCGGTTATATTTCAGCGAAGTGCCCATATCCCCCCGCACGAAATCCTTCGCCCAGTTCAGATAGCGCTCTGCGGGCGGCACATCCTTGCCCCAGTAGGACTCCATCTGCGCCCGCTTCTCCGGCGTCATGCGCATGTAAGCCGTCGCTCCGACGTTCGCCTGTACCGGATCAATCGGAGACAGCGACACCAGCATAAACGCGGCAATGCTGACACCGATCAGCAGTGTCAGCATTTTTATTACATTTTTTATGAAAAAGCTTATGTAATGCCTGATATTCATTCTTCCCTCATCTATTCCCAGGTCCACTGGTCGACATTGTTGACTAACGACCAGCCGTGACCGTGCGGATGCAGCTTCTGCTCCGCCACTGCCAGACCATCCCGCGCAAAATAGAGATGATCCACGTTGGCAAACCATACCCAGAGTGCCTCGGCATCCGGCCCGACATCCTCCTGTGCCTGCTGCCAGAGACGGTACGACTCATTCATATCCGTCGCCGCAAGCGCCGCATCCAGAAGTTCATCCGTCTTCGCATCGGAATATCCCGTAAAATTGCAGGAACCGCCGGTATAGTACAGCTGATAATCCTCCACCGGCGAGTTGGAGCCCCAGCCCCAGGTGATCGGATCGGAGTACATCTTTGTATACAGTTCGTCCCAGCTTCCCAGACCTTCGTACAACACATTAATTCCAACCGCTTTCATCTGGTTGGAGAACTCTGCCGTGAGTGCCTGCCGCACGGAATCGGACGCGGAATAGTACACGGTAAATTCCGCTTTCTGCCCGTCTTTTTCCACAATGCCGTCGCCGTCCGTATCACTCCATCCACCGTCCGCAAGAATCTGCTCTGCCTTATCCACATCATACGGGATAATCATCGACTCGCTCGACCACGGCATGTTGTCCGATACGCTGTAAGCGACTTCTCCATAGCCACTTAACACATGATCGATCATGGTCTGACGGTCAAGTGCGTAATTCATTGCCTGACGGAGTGCCACATCGCAGGTCACATCATTTCCCGCCGCATACACGGTGTCCCCGTCGACAACCTCGTTACCCGCCGGAATCGAAGGAAGTGAAATTCCTCTGGAATCCACCGACTTACAGACCAGAAGCTGATAGCCATCCACCTGCTCGTCGCTGTACACCGCAGACGTGTAGGCGATGTCCACCTGTCCCGCTTTTACCGCCGCAAGCGCCGCGTCTTCCTCCATGAACAGGACAATGACTTTTTTCATCTGCACTTCATCCCCGTAGTAATCCGGATTCGCCTCCAAAACGACCTGCTGCCCTTTGTCCCACTGCGTCAGCATATATCTGCCGGAACCGACCGGATTCTCCCCGTAGGTCGCCTCATCGTAGCAGTGCTCCGGCACGATGCCGAACACCGCCAGTGTATACAAAAACGCGTTGTACGGCTTGCTCATGTGGAAAATCACCGTGGTGTCATCCGGCGCCTCCACGGAATCGAGCATACTTAAGTCCGCCTCCGAATTCGGCGTGGCAAGCGCCGTGTTAAACGTAAATGCCACGTCCGACGCCGTCAGCGGTTCCCCGTCCGTGAACTTCACATCGTCCCGGATGTGAAACGTCCAGGTCAGTCCGTCCTCACTCACGCTGTAATCCGTCGCCAGATCGTTCTCGAACTCCATATCCACGTTCGTCCGGATCAGCGTCGACTGGATCAACGGCTCATGGCAGTGTTCCCCGCAGCCCCAGTTGATGCACGGGTTAAATCCCGCCGCCGGCTCCGAGGAAGGACTCATCGCCACGATAACCGTATCTGCGGCTCCTGCCACGCTCTGCGCCGCGTTCCTGTCCCCGGCGCTGTCCTCTCCCTGTGCAGCCTCCGTCGCCGTGCTGCCGGCATTATTGCCTGTCTGCTCCGCACCTGTGCTGCCGCATCCGGCAAACAGCGTTGTCGTCACTGCTGCCGCGCAAAGCAGCGCCATCCATCTCTTTTTCATTATTTATTCTCCCCTGTACAAAATTCCGGCATTTCTGCCCAGTGCACAAAGGATAGCATGAAAAAGAGGGGCCGCACAAGCCCCTCGGGGGGATAAAAATGACACAAAATCAAAGATTATGCTTTGTCATATTCATCCAGAAAATGATGGCGGACACCATCTTTTTTATAACCGATCACAGTGTTCAGGTTGACGTTCTCCACACTGCGGAAGATATTCTTCTCAATGTAAGGATTCTTCTTGCGAAGCTCCCGGATCAGATCCTTGATCTCCGCGCGCTTGGAACCCTTCTCCGTACCGCCGCAGGAAGCACAGCTTTCCGTGAAACGGCAGGCACACTGAATAAAGTGCAGGTCATTGTAATTCATCCAGTGGATGATGTCCTCCTCGCGCACCAGATACAGCGGACGGATCAGCTCCATCCCCGGGAAGTTCGTACTGTGCAGCTTCGGCATCATCGTCTGTACCTGCGCCCCGTAAAGCATTCCCATAAGGATGGTCTCGATCACATCGTCAAAATGATGCCCCAGCGCAATCTTGTTGCAGCCGAGCTCCTTTGCCTTGCTGTAGAGATGCCCTCTGCGCATGCGCGCGCACAGGTAGCACGGAGATTCCTCCTCACCCGCCACAATGTCAAAAATCTCGGAGGTAAATACCGTGATCGGGACGTTTAAGATTCTGGCGTTGTTTACGATCGTCTCGTAGTTGATCTCGTTGTATCCCGGATTCATGACGAGGAATACCACCTCGAAATTCTTCTTGCCGTGGCGCTCCAGCTCCTGAAACAGCTTCGCCATCAGCATGGAATCTTTTCCGCCGGAAATACAGACGGCGATCTTGTCCCCGGCCTGGATCAGCTCGTATTCGTTGATTGCCTTTGTGAACTTCCGCCAGATCTCCTTGCGGAACTTTTTGACAATACTGCGCTCAATCTCACTGCAGCGATCCAGATTCTTCTCTTCGGCGTCCGGGGCTTTTGTCTGTTCCATGGATTCCAGCAGCTTCATGCGCAGGTACGCACGGTATCCGCCCTGCACACTGTATACCTCATAACCCTCTTCTAAAAGTTCGCGCGCCAGCTCGTCGCTGCGCTCTCCCGTATAGCAGATCAGGTAAACCGGGCGGTCCTTGGGCACCTCGTCTCTGTGCGCCTCGAACTCCTCCCAGTAGATATGCTTCGCTCCCGGATATGTCTCTCTCAAAAAATCAGCTTCTCTGCGGATGTCTATGATTACTTTTTCCCGCTCATCCTTCTGCAGTTCTTCTATGGTTCTCTGATACATGCCTGTCCCTCATTCTCTATTCTGCCGCAAGGTCCTTGATGACCTCCGATGCAATGATCAACCCTGCCACCGATGGTACAAATGCATTGGAACCCGGAATCGCACGGCGCTCCGTACATTTATGCTTTGCTCCCGGCGGGCAGATGCAGTGCGCACGGCAGCTGATCGACATATCCTCGATCGGCGTGACCGGCTGTTCCCTGGAATATACCACCTTCAGTTTCTTCACCCCGCGCTTTTTGAGCTCGCGGCGCATGACCTTCGCCAGCGGGCAGACCGACGTCTTATAGATGTCCGCCACCTCAAACATTGCCGGATTCAGCTTGTTGCCGGCGCCCATGCTGCTGATGATCGGCGTTCCTGTTTCTTTCGCCTGCATGACCAGCGCAATCTTTGCCGTCACAGTATCGACTGCGTCCACGACATACGAATAGCTGGAAAAATCGAACTCATCTCTCGTCTCCGGCAGATAGAAGCACTTGTGCACCTCCACCTTGCAGTCCGGGTTGATGTCGAGAATGCGGTCACGCATGACCTCCGCCTTATATTTTCCTACGGTGCTGCGCGTTGCAATGATCTGACGGTTCAGATTGGTGAGGCAGACCTTGTCATCGTCGATCAGATCGATGGCTCCCACACCGCTGCGCACCAGTGCCTCCACGGTGTAGCCTCCCACACCGCCAATGCCAAAAACAGCGACCCTCGCACGCGAGAGCCGCTCCATAGCCTCTTTTCCTAATAATAATTCTGTTCTGGAAAATTGATTTAACATAGATACTCCTGTATATTGTAACGTTTACGCCTGTCCGCTTCTATCATATAGCGTCCGCCGCTATTTTGCAAGTTCCAACATGCGCTGCAACGGCTTTGCGGCACGGGTCAGAATCTCGTCGGAGAGCGTGATCTCCTCGAGTTCTCCGCTGCCGAGCTTCTCAAGCACCTGCTCGACTTTATCGATCGTCACTTTCTTCATGTTCGGACAGAACTGTCTGTGTCCCACCGAGTAGAACTTCTTGTCCGGATTCTTCTGCTGCAACTCAAAGAATACGCCCATCTCCGTGCAGATGATGAACTTTTTGCAGTCGCTCTGCGTCGCAAAATCAATGATCTCCGACGTGCTTCCCACAAAATCGGACATCGCAACCACATCCGCGGTACACTCCGGATGCGTCAGCACCAGTGCTTCCGGACAGGCATCCTTTGCCGCCTGCAGCTCTGCCGCATGAATGCTCTTGTGCACATGGCAGAAGCCATCGTGGAAAATGAAATGCTTCTCCGGCAGCTTCTCCGCCACATATCTGCCGAGGTTGTTGTCCGGCACGAAGAAAATATTCTTCTGTGGAATGTTGGACACGACTTTCACCGCGTTGGAGGAAGTCACGCACACATCCGATACCGCCTTGATCTCCGCGGTGGAGTTCACATAGCAGACCACTGCCAGATCCTCGTACTCCGCTCTCACTTCCGCGATCCGGTCCGCCGTAATCATATGCGCCATCGGGCAGTCCGCACACTCGTCCGCCATCACAACCGTCTTATCCGGGTTTAAGATCTTCGCGCTCTCGCCCATAAACGTCACTCCGGCAAACAGAATCGTCTTCTGCGGCACCTTTGTCGCAACCTTGCTCAGGTAAAAGGAATCGCCCACATAATCGGCGATCTCCTGCACTGCGCCGTCCACATAATAATGCGCAAGAATGACAACATCCTTCTCTTTCTGCAATTCCTTGATCCGCTTCGCTCTCTCTGCTTCCATTTTTGTCTCCGTTCTCTATACATCCGCTTTTAGGTGACAAGACACCTGTCACGATAGATTATCATTGTGATACTTTGATATCATATCATGTTTTCGGCAAATGTCCAGAGTTTTCCTGTCCCTCCGCCTGTTTTTCCGGGGCGTCCCGCACTTTCCACGGTCAAAAACAGACCTTCCACACTTTCCACGGTCAAAAACAGGCCTTCCACACTTTCCACGGTCAAAAACAGACCTTCCACACATTTCACGGTCAAAAACAGATCCTCCGGCGGCACAGGCAAAACCCGTGCTGCCAAAGGATCCGGCATTTGCTCTTCGAGCGGTCTCCTAGTTCTTTGCAAACAGGGAGGTGGACAGATATCTGTCTCCGGAATCCGGAAGCAAAGCCACAATCGTCTTGCCCTTGTTCTCCGGTCTTGCAGCCAGAATGGCTGCCGCCTTTAATGCTGCGCCGGAAGAGATACCTACGAGGATACCTTCGCTGCGTGCAAACGCTCTTCCCTCTGTAAATGCGTCGTCGTTCTCGATCGTGATGACTTCATCGTACACCTTTGTGTTGAGTACATCCGGAACAAATCCTGCGCCAATACCCTGAATCTTGTGCGCACCCGGTGTGCCCTTAGATAATACCGGGCTGGTTGCCGGCTCTACCGCAACGATCTTGACGTTCGGATTCTTCTCCTTTAAGTACTCGCCGACACCGGTTACCGTTCCGCCGGTACCTACGCCTGCTACAAAGATATCTACCTTACCGTCTGTCTGCTCCCAGATCTCCGGTCCTGTGGTTGCCTTGTGTGCCGCCGGATTTGCCGGGTTCACGAACTGTCCTAAGATCACAGCGCCCGGTGTGGACTCCTTTAATTCCTCTGCTTTGGCGATAGCGCCCTTCATACCCTTCGCGCCCTCAGTCAGTACCAGCTCGGCGCCGTATGCTGCCAGAAGGTTTCTGCGCTCTACGCTCATCGTATCCGGCAGTGTCAGGATGGCATGGTAGCCCTTTGCCGCAGCAACTGCTGCCAGTCCGATACCTGTGTTGCCGGAGGTCGGCTCAATAATGGTTGCGCCCGGTTTTAAGATGCCCTTCTTCTCCGCATCCTCGATCATCGCCAGTGCGATACGATCCTTTACCGATCCTGCCGGATTTAAATACTCCAGCTTTCCCAGGATCGTTGCATCCTTTACGCCTGCTTCCGCAGAGTAGCGGTTCAGCTTTAATAAAGGTGTGTTTCCAATCAGGTCCAGTGCGCTCTCAGCAATTTTACTCATAATAAAATCCTCCTGTTCTCAATTCATTTCCGTTTCTATGGTGTTTTTTGTTTTCCTATAAAACTACTATGTTTTGTATGAATTGATTATAGGACGCGAAATCTTATTTGTCAAGCGCTATTTTCTTATTTATACGATTTATTTTGGCGCGCCATCCAAGATACTGGGAAATCCAGATTCCGGCGAAGATCGCACAAAAGATTGCGACGTAGCCAAGCACGCCCGCGACGCTGCGCTCCATCCAGTATGCCGCATACGCCACCGGAAGCACCGAGCCGAGTGTAATCAGAAAATACGCCGCCGTCTGACCGGCAAGACTCCAGCGATCCACTTCCCACACGACCGATCCCGCCGCATACACCATGCCAACCAGACCACACAGCACCGTCTGCACCACAACTGCCCGTATCTCACTCCCCATCGCGTCCACAAACGCGGGCACACACGGATAGTAGCTACCGTCGCCCCAGAACGCCGACATCATGACCGTGATCACATAGCCGACCGCAATCCCGGTTGGAATTCCAAACAATCCTCTCAGTAACACATTCTTTTTCATATCTCTCACCGTTCCCTTTCTCATATTCCCAGCAGCCGCTTGATCTTTGCCACATATCTGCGCGAGACGTAAGCCGTCTGCTCTCCCGCAAGGTTCACGCAGATCGTACCCGAAAAACTCAGGTCAAACCGTTTTGCCATTTTCAGATTGATGATCTCCGAATTTGAGATCCGTACGAAACGCGTCTGATCCAGCCGTTCCTCCGCCTCGTAAAGCCGCATCCGAAGCAGATATTCGCCCTTTGCCGTCACCGCATAGACTTTTCCTTTTGCCGCGTATACGCGGATAATATCCGCCTGCTCCAGTATCTCCAGTGTATCTCCCGCAAAACCGGAAATCATCTGCATCGACGGCTCCTCCAGTTTTTTTAAGATTCCGTTGACTTCCTCGGTCATTTTCGCTGCCCGGATCAGTACCTCGGTCTCCTCCAGCGCTTTGTCCAGTTCAATATTGATTTTCACATGCTCCTCCTCTCCGAAGTGTCTTCCTCTGCCGGCATGTTTTCGTGTCCTCAAGAACTGTATTTAACATAACAAAAATGAGGTGCCTTTGCACCCCATTTTTCATAAGTGGTTCTTATTTACACACAGTCGGTCATTTGACACATTCCCGCACTGCACGCGCAAGCCGCTCCAGTGCTTCCGTCAGCACGCTGCGCGGACATGCCACATTGATCCGCTCAAAGCCTCTTCCCGCCGCGCCGAAGATGTCTCCGGAATCCAGCCACAGTCCGGCTTTTTTTACAATCAGCTCCTCCAGTTCCTTCCTTGAGAGCCCCAGGCTGCGGAAATCCACCCACAGCAGGTACGTTCCCTCCGGCTTCACTGTCTTTACCTGCGGAATCTGTTCTTCCAGAAAATGCTGCGCATAGGCAAGATTTTCACGGATATATGCCTTCACCGCGTCGTACCACTCCTCTCCATACCGGTACGCCGCCTCACATGCCACAAGCCCCATGGTGTTAAGCTGGCTGTAGCCGGACGCCGCGACCGCCTGCTCGAACTTCCGCCGCAGCGCATCATCAGGGATAAAAATGTTGGAGACCTGAAGTCCCGCAAGGTTAAATGTCTTGCTCGGCGCCGTGCAGGTCACCACAAATTTCCGGTAGCTTTCTTTGAGACCCACCAGTACCTGATGCGATCCCTCAAAGACGAAATCCGCGTGGATTTCATCGCTGACCACAATCACTCCGTATTTTTCACAGATGTCGCCCAGCCGCAGGAGCTCCTCCCTTGTCCACACGCGTCCCACCGGATTGTGTGGGTTGCAGAGAAAAAAGAGCTTTACCTTACAGCTGCGTATTTTTTCTTCAAAATCCGCAAAATCGATCCGGTATCTTCCGTCCTCTCCCTGCACGAGCGTGTTATCCACAATCTTCCTGCCGTTATCGCGGATTACCTGCGAAAACGGATAGTAGACCGGCTGCTGCAGCAGCACCGCGTCACCCGGCTCGGTGAACGCCCGCACCGCCTGTGCCAGCGCAAAAACAATCCCCGGCGTCTTGACCAGCCAGGTTTCCTCCACGTTCCATCCGTAATGCCGACTCATCCAGCCCGCAACCGCCTCAAAGTAGCTGCCTTCCGCCTCGCTGTAGCCGAAGATGCCGTGCGCCACGCTGCCAGAGAGCGCCTCCTGTATATAGGAAGAAACCTGGAAATCCATGTCGGCAACCCAAAGCGGCAGCACGTCCTTCGGCTTTCCCCGCTGTACCGCAAAATCATATTTGAGTGAATTGGTATGTGTCCGGTCAATGACCGTGTCAAAATCCAGATTTTTCTCTGCCATGTCTCTTCCTCCGCGCAGCAGCGTCTTCTGCTGTTATCTTATGCCGTCTGCTCCCGGGCGGTTCAGCAGCCGTTATCGTCCCGCAGGATCCACCTAGGCCGGGATCTGTGCATTCTCTTTCTCTCCGGCGAGCATTTCCTTTAGCTTTGCATACACTGCCTCCGCCAGCGCGGCATGCCCTTCCTCATTCATGTGCTCCCGGTCTGCCGTACTCGGCTTCGCATATTCGGACGCCGCCAGAAATGAGATGCCCCGCTCATGCGCGATCCGTCGGTAAACCTCCGGCAGCCACTTTGACACTGCAACGGAGCGCTCATCAAATTCAGGATCGTACCCTTCCTCGCCAACCCCTTCCCCGAGTGCGATCGGCGACATCAAAAGCACCTTACTGTCCGGGGCACTGCTTCTGATCTGGTCGAGCAGCCGCTCCACACCTCTTCCGATTACCTCCGCCGATGCATCGTACACCGTCTTGCAGTCGTTTGTCCCGAGCATCAGCACAACCACATCAACCGGCTTATGCGTCTCTATGATCACAGATAAAAGCTCCGTTCCCCGTCTGCCATCCCGCAGCGGATCATCAAAAACCGTCGTCCGTCCGCACAGTCCTTCCTCGACAATGCGGCAGCCATCCTCCCACAGCCGCTGCCCGATCCGTCCGCTCCAGCGGGTGTCCCAGTCATAGCGGTCTTTCGTTCCCGGTATCAATCCGTATGTATTGGAATCTCCAAAGCATAATATCTGTTTCATAGAAGCCGCGCTCCTTTCTCATACTGTTCTGATAGGAATACTATATATTATGTTTTTTTATTTGTCAACCGTCTTTACCGATTCTTATATTAAAAATTTGCGCTTGACTTTTCCACATCACAGTGCTATTGTCATAGTCAAACAAAGAGCAAATGCAAGGAACAGAACACGGTTTCCTGATTCCCCGCATCACAGAGAGCCGTCGGTCGGTGTGAGACGGTATGCGATTTCAGAAACTATCCTCTGCGAGCAGTGCACTGAACCAAGTAGGTGTCACCGGGATTCCCCCGTTACAGGGAAGCTTATTGCTGCAGGCTTACGCCCGCAAAGATGAGATTGAGAGGTCGTTTTTTACGACAAGCAAAGTGGTAACGCGGAAGCTTACGCCTTCGTCTTTGGCTACACATTCGTGCAGCGGGACGAGGGCGTTTTTGTTTTACAGAAATGCCATCCTTCTCTTTGCCCAATGTTGATCTATCAGAAAGGAGCCGCCTTCGGGCGGAAAAAAAATGAATGGTTTAGTGATTATCTCAATCGGAATCGTAGCACTGGGTGCCGGCTATCTCTTCTATGGGCGCTGGCTGGCAAAGAAATGGGGCATTGATCCGAATGCCAAGACTCCCGCTTTCACCCATGAGGATGGCGAGGATTATGTCCCGTCTTCCAAATTTACTGTATTTTCTCATCAGTTTTCTTCCATCGCAGGCGCCGGCCCTGTCACCGGTCCGATCTTAGCCTCCGTATTCGGCTGGGTGCCGGTACTCTTGTGGCTGATCATCGGTGGTCTGTTTTTCGGCGCGGTACAGGATTTCGGTGCGCTGTATGCCTCGGTCAAAAATGAGGGCAAGTCGATGGGTATGATTATTGAAAAATATATCGGCAAGACCGGCCGGAAGCTTTTCATGCTGTTCTGCTGGCTGTTCACCCTGCTTGTCATCGCAGCGTTCACGGACATGGTTGCCGGCACGTTTGTCGGAAAAGGCGTGGACGGCATGACCGCCGAGACCTCCTACGCGAACTCCGCCGCCGCTTCCATCTCCATGCTCTTTATCGTCGTCGCCGTTGTCTTCGGTCTGATCCAGAAGCATGTCGGCAAGATGAATGAAGTGGTAAAAGCGGTTGTTGCGATCGCGCTGCTCGTTGCCATGTTTGCCGTCGGTATGGCGCTTCCGATCTGCACCACCAAATCCGCCTGGATCTACATTGTCATGGCGTATCTGTTTCTGGCGTCCGTCATGCCGATGTGGCTTCTCATGCAGCCGCGTGATTATATGACAACGTTCATGCTGCTCGGCATGATCATCGGCGCGGTGGTCGGCGTTCTCGTCGCACATCCTGCCATGCAGTTAAACGCTTTTAACGGCTTTACCGTAAACGGCAGCAGCCTTTTCCCGACACTGTTCGTCACGATCGCCTGCGGTGCCGTCTCCGGTTTCCACAGCCTGGTCTCCTCGGGAACGTCCTCCAAGACGATCAGCAACGAAAAAGATATGCCGATGGTCGGCTACGGCGCAATGGTTGTTGAGTCCCTGTTAGGCATTGTCTCCCTTGTCGTTGTCGGTGCTGTCGCGGTAAACGGAACCAAGCCGGACGGAACTCCGTTTGCCATCTTCTCCTCCGGCGTTGCCGGTTTCCTCGAGAAGTTTGGTCTTCCGGTACAGGTTGCCACGGTCTTCATGACCATGTGCGTCTCCGCGCTTGCGCTGACTTCCCTGGATTCCGTCGCACGTATCGGGCGTATGTCCTTCCAGGAACTGTTCTACGGCGATACCACCGATCCGGCAAAAATGTCTCCGCTGCAGCGCGTGCTGACAAACAAATATTTTGCCACGGTCATCACCCTGTTCTTCGGCTATCTGCTGACACTTGGCGGATATAACAATGTATGGCCGCTGTTCGGTTCCGCGAACCAGCTTCTCGCCGCACTCGTCCTGATCGCACTGGCAGTCTTCTTAAAGACGACCGGACGCACCGGCTGGACGCTCTACATTCCGATGTTCGCCATGCTCGCCGTGACGTTCACCGCACTCATCCAGAAGACAATCGCTCTGGTGAAAAACATCGCCGGCGGTCAGGCGACATTCCTCGTCGATGGACTGCAGTTTATCGTCGCTGTGCTTTTAATGGTACTCGGCGTTCTGGTTGCCTTCAGCTGCTTAAAGAAGTTGTTTGGAAAGAGCAGTGCCGGTCAGGCGGCATAATATTGGCGTAATAAGGAATTGCCGCAATAAGCATAGACCTCTTTGGGGCGATAAGTAATATTATAAGAAGATCACACCATGGGATTTCAGATGGAAATACAGATGGACATTCGGATCAAAAAATGTGGCATTTCTAACCGACTGAATGTCTGCATCTTCGATGATCCGTGTCTTTCCAAGTTTGGAACACTCCACGGACTGTGTCCG
>OLNP01002458.1_pt1 | contig 13375 bp, 8 predicted proteins | sample 1671951 | NCBI WGS metagenome assembly OLNP01 (sample SAMEA3136629, study PRJEB25190) | human gut metagenome | biome: human gut; feature: human-associated habitat; material: faeces | place: Austria | collected 2013
CCGCTACCATGAGCACCACCGCGAAAATGGCACTGAATGCCCTTCCCATTCCCACCAAGTACGGTCAGGAATGTCTGATGGCTCCCGAAGAGATCGCTGAGGTGATGGTATTCCTGGCATCCGATTCCGCCAGAGGTGTCAACGGCAACATCATGTTCGTAGACGGCGGTACTGACGCACTGTTAAATTCTGAAAAGGTATATTAAGGAGGAACACGCTATGAGACCCATTGAAAAATATGTAGAAGCTATGGAAAATAAAGATTTTGCCGGACTTGCAGAGTTGTTCACCCCTGATGGCATTCTGTGTGACTATTGTACCACCTCCGCTTCCCAGCAGGAATATCATATCTACGGAAAAGAGGCCATCAATATGTTCTTCCGTAACAAATTCGGTTTCCGCCGCTACTCCATTCTGGATGCTGAGGTCGTAAATGATGAGCAGGCCGAGTTCATTGCCAACTTCGGAGGCTACAACATCATGGCCATCGCCACGGTTCGTGAGACCGATGAAAACGGTCTGATCCAGAGACTTACCGTAAGACCGAAATAATTTTTGCTATCCCCTTATACTTTTCTCTATATAGAATCTTAATGTAAAAGAAGCTGCACCCTACGGTACAGCTTCTTTTACATTCTATCTTCCGAATACGTCGGTCATTCCGGAGCACTGCCAGAGATCACATAGCTGGTCACGGCATACAGGATCTCACCGTTGTACTCCACTCTGGACCAGCCAGATCCTTCACTGTAGCCGGTACGATGCAGATTGGTTCCGTTCCGCACCTGGGTACGTACAGTGCTCTCTCCCTCGCTGGTGCTTGGTTCCGTCCGCAGATTGATCAGATCTTTGGGGGTAATATAATCATCACAATCCGTAAAGACGATCACTCTGCCGTCCTGGGTGCTGACGCGGTTGGGATATGTCGGCTTCTCCGGGGTCTTATAGGTAAGATCCGTGGTCAGATATGCTGATACTGCATAAACCGTCTGACCGTTGTATTCCAGTCTGGACCATCCGGTGGAATCGTTCCTTCCGGTGCGTACCAGAGTCTCTCCGTTCTTCAGCTGCCCTACCACATTGCCCTCATCTCCGGTATAGGGTGTACTGCGAAGATTACTCACATCCTTGGCAGTGACCGTCTCGTTCACATCACCGAACGTCATGGAATTTCCCTCCGCAAGAGCATCTCCCGTATTATTGGTAGCGGGGACTTCGGTTGCCACCGGTGCCTCTGTCGGCTGCGGCTGTGCTTCCGGAGCCTGTGTAGGTGTCGGTTGCGGTGCTTCTGTCACTGCTGCCGCAGGCTCCGGAGTAACCGTCTCGGGGATTTGTGTAGTCTCCGGTTCCGCCGTTGCCACCTTTTCCGATGCGATCCCGGTCTCCGGGGTCTCTGCAGAAGCCTGTTCTGAGCTCTGCGCTTCTGTTGTCACCGCCGCGAATTCATTATTTTCCGTAGTTCTGTCATGATGGCTCAGTTTCCACAGCGGAATACAGATCAGGACCGCCAGAACCATCATGCCCGCAAAAGCCGGAATCATCCATGGCCGGAACCGGAAGCCAATCCCGTCCCCCTCGTCGAAGTCATCCAGGTCATCCCCTTCCGGATACTCCCCATAGTCCTCATCCTCCGTAAAGTCCTCCGATTCCACAGTATACGGATCCTCTGTATCACAGGTTGTTTCCCATACAGCATCATCACGTCGTCCCGCCTGTTCAGAATCCACCTCTGCATCCGCAAGTTCTTCATAGTCAAAATTATATTCTTCCGGTTCCCTTTTCCGGTCTCTGACACCCTTTTCTTCCATGGCATGCCCTCCTTCCGCCATCTTTAAGCTGATTATATACTTCCCTCTTTTGCAAAACAAGTACCTTTTCCTGTCTTTGCAGGTATGTTATACTGACTGTAGCATTATAAAAACCTCTCAGGAGTTATATTCTCTATGAAAAATAAACTTGCCAAATGGAAACCTTATATTTTCCTCGCGGTCCTGCTCGCCAGCCTGGTTCCTCTGGTATGGCTGGGGCGTTACAATTATCCCACCGGGGATGATTATTATTACGGTACGGAAGCCCATCTGGTCTGGCAGCAGACCGGAAGCATACCACAGGCCATTTCCGCCGCCTGTGCCGGTGTCGCCAAAAGCTATCAGATCTGGCAGGGAACCTATTCAGCGCTGTTTCTGATGTATCTTGCGCCCAATGCCTTCTCCAATACCGCCTATCATCTGGTGACTTTTGTGATCCTTCTTTTGCTGTGCGGCAGCATTTTCTATCTGCTACGGCCTCTGGTCTGCCATTTTCTGCCGGGGACATGTGGGGAATGGATCACGATTTCCTCAGTATTCAGTTTCCTGTGCATCCAGACAGTGGCCTTTCAGAGCGACAGCTTTTACTGGTACAACGGCTCCATGTATTACACCGGTTTCTTTGCCGTGACCCTGTTTTTCCTGGGCACATTGCTTCGCTACCTGTACAATGGGAAAAAGATACTGATGCTTCCGCTTCTCCTGTTCGCAATTTTCTTAGGCGGTGGCAATTACGTGTCCCTTCTCCCTTGCATGCTGTTTGCGGTAACCGTAACCTTTCTACTGCTGTTGCAGAGAAATAAAAAGACTTATGTCTGCGGAATTACCTCCGCTGTTCTCCTGCTATCTTTTGCCGTCAGTGCCATGGCCCCCGGCAATCAGGTGCGGCAGGACGGCATGTGGAAAATTCCCGCATGGAAAGCCATTGCAAAGTGCCTGTTGCAGGGTGTCCGCTATACCTTCGCCTGGACCGGACTGTGGTGGCTGCTTGCCGCCCTGCTTCTGCTGCCGGTCTTCCTGCGCATTTTACAGAAGAAAAACGGAGGGTTTTTCTCCCATCCCCTCCTTTTTACCGGATATTCCTACGGATTGTTCTGCTCCATGTCCTGTCCTCTGTTCTATACCATGAACTCCACCGGACCGGGCCGGGCCGTAGCCATTGTCTACTATGCGTTTCTGCTGATCAGTTTTGCAGTATTCTTCTACTGGCTCGGATTTATAGTCCGGAAGTTGCAAATGCGTCAGAATACTCCGGAGAAAATGGCGGTCCTCGGCAAGTTGAAAATTGCCCGTTATGTCGCCATGACGGTCCTGTTGGCCGTCATCCTTTTCACCGGAGTATGGCAGGAGACCTCCGCAGCAAAAGCGATCCGGATGCTGACAAACGGTGAAGCCGCTGCCTATGCTGCAGAATACGAAGAACGACTGCTTCTGTTGAATAATCCGGAGATTACGGATGTGGTTCTGACGCCGTTTATCCATCAGCCTGCCATGATCTATACCGGTGATCTCCCCGGAGACCCGGAGGATCCCACCAGTAAAAAGACCGCCCAATACTTTGGAAAAAATTCCATATACGTAGATTACAGCAATTAATCCCCCAAAAAAGGACGCTTCCGGTTTTTCCGGAAACGTCCTTTTGTTATCTTTTACTATTCTTATTGTCCTTCGTACTTCTCACTCTGCATACGGATCAGTTCTGCATCGTCGAAGTAATTGATACGCATAGCGCTCTTTACCTCAGACAGGGTCTGTGCTGCCACTTCACGGGCCTCGTCACTGCCCTTCTTCAGGATCTCATATACTGCGGGAATATCCTTCTCCAGTTCTTTTCTACGGTTACGGATGGGCTCCAAGGTCTCCTGCATTACGTTGTTCAGGAACTTCTTCACCTTCACGTCACCCAGACCGCCTCTGGTATAATGCGCCTTTAACTCGTCCAGATTTGCGTAATCCGGCAGGTATCTCTCGAAGTGCTCCGGCTTGCAGAAAGCATCCAGGTAAGTGAATACCGTGTTGCCCTCCAGATGTCCGGGATCGCTGACCAACAGATGCTCGGGATCGGTGTACATGCTCATGATCTTGGTGCGTACATCGTCTGCACTGTCTGACAGATAGATGCAGTTGCCCAGGGATTTACTCATTTTCGCCTTGCCATCGATGCCGGGCAGTCGCTGACATGCCTCATTTTCAGGCAGCAGTGCCTTGGGCTCTACCAGTACCGGTGCATATACGGTGTTGAATTTGTGTACGATCTCTCTGGTCTGTTCGATCATGGGCAGCTGGTCACCACCTACGGGAACGGTGGTCGCCTTGAAAGCGGTAATATCGGAAGCCTGGCTGATGGGATAGGTAAAAAATCCCACAGGGATGCTGGCTTCGAAGTTACGCATCTGAATCTCACTCTTTACGGTCGGGTTTCTCTGTAATCTGGCTACGGTTACCAAATCCATGTAATAGAAGGTCAGCTCGCACAGTTCGGAGATCTGAGACTGAATGAAGATCGTTGCCTTGCTGGGATCCAGTCCGCAGGACATGTAGTCCAGCGCCACTTCAATAATATTCTGACGCACCTTCTCGGGATTCTCGATATTATCCGTCAGCGCCTGTGCGTCTGCGATCATGATAAAAGTCTTCTTATATTCGCCGGAATTTTGCAGCTCTACACGTCTTCTCAGGGAGCCTGCATAATGTCCCACATGTAATCTTCCGGTGGGTCTGTCACCTGTCAAAATAATTTTGTCCATTTCGTCCTCTCAATCCGCCGTCTATGCGGCTATACGTCATTGCTTCTATCATACCATCTTTTTGCATAGAAGCAAATGATTTTTCTACAGAATTAACGCTTTGTGTGCAAGCCCCCTCGCATTCATTCTGCTGTTCTATGGCTGAACTATTGCAAGCAGCTTATCCAGAATTTTATGTGCCACCTGTTCCTTGCTCATCAGTTCCAGACTCTCCTCGGAATTCTTTGTGATCAGTGTCACAATATTGGTGTCCGTACCAAAGCCCGCTCCTGCGCTCTTCAAACTGTTGGCACAGATCATGTCACATTGCTTGCTCTCCAGCTTCTTCCGGGAATTCTCCAGCACATTTTCCGTCTCCATGGAAAATCCACACAAAATCTGTCCCGGTCTCTTGTTTTCCCCAAGGGCCTTCAAAATATCCTTCGTCCGCACCAGAGGGATCGACATGTCTCCGTCTTTTTTCTTAATCTTATTGTCTGCTGTCACTGCCGGGGTGTAGTCTGCCACGGCTGCTGCCTTGATGACAAAATCATAGTCCTGCGCTCTGGACACGATTGCATCGTACATCTCTTCTGCCGTCTGTACCGGCACCACATTTACAAACAAAGGCGGCTCCACATCCGTATGGGCTGCCACCACCGTCACTTCTGCGCCGCGGTGCATTGCAGCTCTCGCCAGGGCATAACCCATTTTTCCACTGGAGTGATTCGTGATAAAACGCACCGGGTCAATGGGTTCTCTGGTGGCACCTGCGGAGATCAGCACCTTTTTGCCCGCCAGATCCTTCTCGCAGGCGATCTCCTTCACCACGGCTTCGAACAGTACGGACTCCTCCGGCATTCTGCCGTCACCGATATCGCCGTTGGCCAGCATTCCCGTGGCCGGAGTGATGATCTCATAGCCGAAATGCTTTAATTTTTCGATATTATCCTGCACGATGGGGTTGTGATACATATTATGATTCATGGCAGGGGACACAATCTTCTTGCAGGGACATGCCATGACCGTAGTGGTCAACATATCATCTGCGATGCCGTTTGCAATCTTGCCGATCACATTGGCAGAAGCCGGTGCCACCAGAACCACATCCGCCCGCTTTGCCAGTGCCACATGTTCCACACTGTACTGGAAATTGCGGTCAAAGGTGTCCACCAGACATTTATGTCCCGTCAGACTTTCAAAAGTAATGGGGTTAATGAACTGCGTGGCATTCTGTGTCATTAGCACTTCCACGTCACAGTGCTGTTTTAACAGCATCCGCGCTACATTGGCCATTTTATATGCAGCAATACTTCCCGAGATTGCCAGAACTACGGTCTTTCCCTTCAGCATAGTCGTCTCCTTTTGCCTGATTTATCAAAAATACTTCAAAACTGTACTCCTAAAATACCATAAGTGCATATTTTATGCAAATATCACTTTTCTTTTTGTCCGGGATATGATATAAACAGTAGGAGTGTCCCGAATCACCGGGGCAGCTTGTATTGTATCTCCCAGAGGGAGAATGGTAACAAGGAGGAAAATTTCATATGAACAAACAAAGTAAGACAATGCGACTCACGTTGATGGGATTGTTTGCTGCGGTACTTTTGCTGATGGCTTATACCCCGCTCGGGTACCTGAACATCGGCCCCCTGGCAATCACCTTCAATGTCATCCCCGTTGCACTGGCTGCAATCACTCTTGGCCCTGTAGGCGGAGCCGCCATGGGAGCAGTATTCGGATTGACCAGCTTTTTGCAATGCATCGGCGTGGGAGGCACCAGCGCCATGGGAGCAATGCTTTTTGGCATCAACCCTGTGTTGGCCTTCATCCAGCGTTTCATCCCCAGACTTCTGGACGGATTTCTGTTGGGATATGTCTTCCGTTACAGCCGCAAAGCCGTAGGAGACAGAATCGCCTGCATGATCACCGGATTTTGCAGCGCATTTTTCAACACCGCATTTTTCATGTCCCTTTTAGTACTGCTGTTCGGCAATACTTCCTATGTGCAGGGACTGATGGGTGGTAAAAACGCGATTTTATTCATCTGCTCTTTTGTAGGTGTGAATGCGGTCTTCGAGATGTGTGCATCCACGTTCCTGACCGGAGCGGTAGGGCTGGCACTGATCAAGGCAAAAGTCATTCCTGTATATCAGAAAGCAGAGTCTGCAGCATAACAGGAGTATACCCGTGGTACTGACAATCGACATCGGAAATACTACGATCGGCATCGGGGGATTTCAGGGAAATAAGCTGCTCTTTATTGAGAAGATATCGTCCCGCCGTCCCCTGTCTGATGCCGGATATAGAAAAAAACTGAATATGATCTTGAACAAACACGGCCTGTCTGCCGAAGCCTTTGAGGGATCTGTGATCTCCTCGGTTGTGCCTTCGGTGACAGCCGTTTTTTCCTCTGCTCTGGAAGCTTTTCTGGGGCAGAAGCCTCTGCTTCTTACCCATGAACTGGATCTTGGCTATGAGATCTGTACGGAATTTCCGGAAAAGGTGGGCTGCGACCGCCTGGCAGATATCGCCGGAGCCATTTCCCGCTATCCTCTGCCACTGATCACCATTGATCTGGGCACCGCCACGACATTTAACGTGTTGGATGAGAACCGTCGCTTTTTAGGTGGCCTGATCCTTCCCGGCGTTGGAACCGCCCACAGGGCACTTTTAGGCAAGACCGCCCAGCTCCCGAAAGGGGACATTCATATGCCCGCCCACACCATCGGTGCGAATACGCAGGAATGCATCACCGGGGGAATGCTCTTGGGCAACGCCTGTGCCATCGACGGACTGATCCGCCATATCCAGACAGAGTTAGGGCAAAAAGCAACGGTCGTTGCCACCGGAGGGTACGCAACGACCGTCATTCCACATTGTGAAACGAAGATCCATATCGATCAGAATCTTCTTATGAAAGGTCTGAGATCCATCTACGAGAATAATACCTCTACTGGATCACCAGATTAGAGTAGCCCATCAGGCTCTCATCCACAGCATGTGCGGCTTCTCTGCCTTCACGGATTGCCCACACCACCAGGGACTGTCCTCTGTGCATATCACCGGTGACGAATACATTTTCCACACTGGTCTGGTATTTGCCGGGGGCAGTTTTTACGTTGGTGCGTTCATTTAATTCCACCCCGAAAGCATCGGTAATATATTTCTGACTTCCCAAAAATCCTGCTGCGATCAGTACGATCTCCGCATCCAGGATCTGCTCACTTCCGGCGATCTCCTGCATCTTCATGCGTCCGGTAGCCGGATCCTTTTCCCAGGACAGCTTCACGATCTTCACGGCTTTCAGGTTGCCGTTCTTATCCTTGATAAATTCCTTGACCGTAGATTCATAGATTCTCGGATCATGTCCGTAGACTGCAATGGCTTCTTCCTGACCGTAATCGGTCTTGCAGACCTTCGGCCATTCGGGCCAGGGATTGTTCTCTGCTCTCTTGTCCGGAGCCTTGGGCATCATCTCGATCTGGGTCACAGACTTGGCACCGTGACGGATGGAAGTTCCAACACAGTCATTACCGGTATCACCACCGCCGATGATGACCACGTTCTTACCCTTGGTCTCCACATATTTTTTATCTTCAAAGTTCGAATCCAGCAGGCTCTTGGTATTGGCTTTCAGAAAATCCACCGCAAAATAGATTCCTCTGGCATCTCTGCCTGGCGCATTGATGTCTCTGGGATTGGAAGCACCACAGGCCAGTACGACACGGTCAAAATCATGTAACAGCTTGGATGCCTTGATGTCCTTACCGATATCCGTACCGGTGACAAAGGTGACGCCCTCTTTCTTCATGATGGCTATCTTACGGTCAATGATCTGTTTCTCCAGCTTCATGTTGGGGATGCCGTACATTAACAGTCCTCCCACACGGTCGGAGCGCTCAAATACTGTGACCTGATGTCCTCTCTGGTTCAGCAGATCCGCCGCTGCCAGTCCGGAAGGACCGCTGCCGATGACTGCCACCTTTTTGCCGGTACGCACCACAGGGGGCTTGGCTGCCGCATAACCCTCGCTGTAGGCATTTTCAATAATTGCATATTCGTTCTCCTTGGTGGAGACCGGATCCCCATTCAGTCCACAGGTACATGCCGCCTCACACAGAGCCGGACATACTCTGGACGTGAATTCGGGGAAATTGTTGGTCTTTTTCAGGCGGTTGTAAGCCTGTTGCCAGTTGCCGGTATATACCAGATCGTTCCACTCCGGCACCAGATTGTGCAGGGGGCATCCGCTGGCCATACCGCAGATCATCATGCCCGACTGGCAGAACGGCACGCCGCATTCCATACATCTGGCACCCTGTAAGCGCTGCTTTTCCTTCGGCAGATGCTCATGGAATTCGTTAAAATGCTGTATTCTCTTCTTAGGATCCTCAGCCAAGCTGACTTCCCTTTTATATTCCATAAATCCCGTTGGTTTTCCCATGACTCTCTCCATTCTGCAGACGCTTCGGCGTCGGAAGAATCGCGAACTAAATTTCATATTTAGTTCTGCGATAAACTAATTTGTGGCGCCCGCGGCACAAATTAGTCGTGTGAAAAGCAATCTGTCAAGATTACTTTTCACACTGGCCTCCTACTTTCTGGTGTTGGCATAGAATGCTTCGATCTGTGCCTGCTCTGCGCTCAGTCCTTTTTCCTCCATCTGGACGATGGTCTTTAAGACTCTCTCATAATCATGAGGGATGATCTTCTTGAACTTGGGCAGATACTCTCCAAAGTTGTCCAGCACTTCCTTACCCTTGGCGGAATTGGTCAGTGCCACATGCTCCTGGATCATGGATTTCAACTCCAGCACATCATATTTGGATGTGATCTCGCTGGAAGATACCATTTCCTTATTCAGACGCTTGTACAGATCGTTGCCTTCATCCAGTACATAAGCGATACCGCCGCTCATACCGGCTGCGAAATTTTTACCGGTCATACCGAGAACTACCACACGACCGCCGGTCATGTATTCACAGCCATGATCTCCTACACCCTCGACAACTGCGATGGCACCGGAGTTACGCACGCAGAAACGCTCGCCTGCCACACCGTTGATAAATGTCTTACCGGAGGTTGCACCGTACAGTGCCACGTTACCGATGATGATGTTTTCCTCCGCCTTGAACTTGCTACCCTGGGGAGGATATACCACCAGCTTACCACCGGATAAGCCCTTGCCGAAGTAGTCATTGCTGTCGCCCACCAGCTCCAGGGTCAGGCCCTTGGGGATAAAGGCTCCGAAGGACTGTCCGCCGGCACCTTTACACAGTACATGATAGGTATCTTCTTCCACGTCATCGCCCAGTTTTCTGGTGATCTCACTTCCGAGGATCGTACCGAAGGCACGGTCGGTGTTGCTGACATCCACTTCAATGCTTCGCTTCTGTCCCGCATCAATAGCTTTGCCCAGTTGCTTTAACAGCACCTTCTCATCCAGCGTCTTCTCCAGCTGGAAGTCATAGACCTGCTTGGGATCGAAGGTCACCTTCTGCTTGCTGCCTTCGTAAGGGTTGCTTAAGATCTGGGTCAGATCCACTTCCTCCTGACGATCGGTCAGATGCTCTTTTCTCTTCAGCAGATCGGTTCTGCCCACCAGTTCATCTACAGTACGCACACCCAGTGCTGCCATATATTCCCGCAGCTCCTGTGCGATAAATTTCATAAAGTTTTCCACATATTCCGGCTTACCGCGGAAGTTTTTCCGCAGCTCCGGGTTCTGGGTAGCCACGCCTACCGGGCAGGTATCCAGATTACATACTCTCATCATGACACAGCCCATGGTCACAAGAGGTGCGGTGGCAAAACCGAACTCCTCGGCACCTAAAATGGCTGCGATGGCTACGTCTCTGCCGCTCATCAGCTTACCGTCGGTCTCGATGCGGACTTTATTACGCAGGCCGTTCATGATCAGGGTCTGATGGGTCTCTGCCAGTCCCAGCTCCCAGGGAAGTCCGGCATTGTGGATGGAGTTTCTCGGTGCCGCACCGGTACCGCCGTCATAGCCGGATACCAGGATGACCTGGGCTCCCGCCTTGGCTACACCGGCTGCGACCGTTCCCACACCGGCTTCGGATACCAGTTTTACAGAGATTCTTGCCTGGGTGTTGGCATTTTTCAGATCATAGATCAGCTGCGCCAGATCCTCAATGGAATAAATGTCGTGATGAGGGGGCGGAGAGATCAGGGACACACCGGGTGTGGAGTGTCTGGTCTTGGCGATCCAGGGATATACCTTTCCTCCGGGCAGATGTCCGCCCTCGCCGGGTTTTGCTCCCTGTGCCATCTTGATCTGGATCTCCTGTACACTCACCAGATAGCGGCTGGTAACACCAAAACGTCCACTGGCTACCTGCTTGATTGCGGAACAACGGTTCAGTCCGTCCGGTCCGACGGTCAGACGATCCAGGTCCTCACCGCCTTCACCGGAATTGCTCTTGCCGTGCAGATGGTTCATGGCGATGGCCATGGTCTCATGGGCTTCTTTGGAAATGGAACCGTAGGACATGGCACCGGTCTTGAATCTGGTCACAATGGACTCTACCGGCTCTACTTCCTCAATAGGCACACCCTTTTTCGGATAATTGAAGTCCATCAGTCCTCTGAGATTCTTGATGGAATCTTCGTCGTTTACCATGGCAGTGTACTGTTTGAACATCTGGTAATCACCGCGTCTGGTGGATTCCTGTAACATATGGATGGTAGCGGGATTGTACAGATGCTCGTCACCGCCGCTGCGCATCTTGTGATGTCCGGGGCTGTTTAAGGTCAGATCGTTTTTCAGTCCCAGAGGATCAAATGCCTGAGAGTGCAGGTCGTCTACCTGCTGCTCAATATCTTTTAAGGTAATACCTCCCACACGACATACGGTGTTGGAGAAATACTTACTGATCACTTCCGGTGCAATACCGATAGCCTCGAAGATCTGGGAACCCTGATAGGACTGGATGGTGCTGATACCCATCTTGGATGCGATCTTGACGATGCCGTGGAGGACAGCATTGTTGTAATCATCCACTGCTGCATAGTAATCCTTATCCAGCATATTGCTCTCGATCAGCTCCTTGATGGTATCCTGTGCCAGATATGGGTTGATGGCGCAGGCACCGTAACCGAGCAACGTAGCAAAATGGTGTACTTCTCTGGGTTCGCCAGACTCCAGGATCAATGCGACTCTGGTTCTCTTCTTGGTTCGTACCAGATACTGGTTCAGGGCAGATACAGCAAGCAGGGAAGGAATGGGCACATGGTTCTCATCCACGCCTCTGTCGGACAGGATCAGAATGTTCACGCCTTCTCTGTAAGCTCTGTCCACTTCCACGAACAGTCTGTCAATGGCACGCTCTAAGCTGGTGTTCTTGTAATATACGATAGGTACGACTTCTACTTTGAATCCGTCTACCTTCATGTTCTTGATCTTCAACAGATCCGTGTTGGTCAGGATCGGGTTGTTGACCTTCAGAACATTACAGTTCTTCGGGGTCTCCTCCAGAATGTTGCCCTCGGTACCGATGTATACGGTGGTGGAAGTCACGATCTCCTCACGGATCGCATCGATGGGCGGGTTGGTTACCTGTGCAAACAGCTGCTTGAAATAATGAAACAGCGGGTGGTTCGTCTTGCTTAAGACGGGAAGCGGCGTATCCACACCCATGGCGGCAATCGCTTCACTGCCGTTCTTTGCCATAGGCAGAATGCTCTGTTTCATCTCATCGTAGGTATAACCGAAAGCTTTCTGCATCCGCTGACGCTCTTCGTAGGTGTACTCAGGGACACGCTGGTTCGGGATGTGAATACTCTTCAATTCTGTCAGGTTGTTGTCTAGCCATTCACCATAGGGCTGTCTGGAAGCATATTTTTCCTTGATCTCCTCATCGTCAATGACTCTGCCCTGTACGGTATCGACCAGGAGCATCTTGCCGGGACGAAGTCTTTCCTTTAACTTGATCTTCGTGGGATCAACAGGAAGGACACCTACCTCGGAAGACAGGATCAGGGTATCATCGTCAGTGATCAGATAACGGGAAGGACGCAGGCCGTTTCTGTCCAGTACCGCACCCATGATATCTCCGTCGGAGAACAGGATGGATGCGGGGCCGTCCCAGGGCTCCATCATGGTAGCGTAATACTGGTAGAAATCTCTCTTGGTCTGGGACATGGCCTTGTTGTTCGCCCAGGGCTCGGGGATAGCGATCATGACCGCCAGAGGCAGTTCCATGCCGCTCATTACCAGGAATTCCAGCGTGTTGTCCAGCATAGCGGAGTCGGAACCGGTCTTGCTGATGGCAGGCAGTACTTTGTGCAGCTGGCCTTTCAGATGCTCGGATTCCATGTTCTCCTCCCTGGCCAGCATCTTGTCGGCATTGCCGCGGATAGTGTTAATCTCACCGTTGTGTACCATCAGACGGTTCGGATGGGCACGTTCCCAGCTGGGATTGGTATTGGTGGAGAAACGGGAGTGTACCATGGCAATGGCGGATTCGTAATCTTCACTCTGCAAATCTGCGAAGAAGGTACGCAGCTGGCCTACCAGGAACATTCCTTTATATACGATCGTTCTGCTGGAAAGAGAAACTACATAGGTATCATCGGAAGACTGCTCGAAGACACGTCTTGCAATATAAAGTCTGCGGTCAAAGGGAAGTCCTTTTTCCACATCGGCAGGCTTTTTCACGAATCCCTGCATGATATAGGGCATGCACTCTACGGCCTTATGTCCCAGCACATTGGGGAAGGTAGGCACTTCACGCCAGCCGAGGAATTCCATTCCTTCTTTTTCCACAATGATCTCGAACATCTTCTTCGCCTGGTTGCGGCGCAGCTCTTCCT
>OLNP01002460.1_pt1 | contig 13368 bp, 10 predicted proteins | sample 1671951 | NCBI WGS metagenome assembly OLNP01 (sample SAMEA3136629, study PRJEB25190) | human gut metagenome | biome: human gut; feature: human-associated habitat; material: faeces | place: Austria | collected 2013
AGCGCGTGTACCGTTCCCTTTTTTACGGTCAGGGATACATGATCCAGTGCCTTTACGCCGGGGAATTCCTTGCATATGTCTGTCATCTGAAGTAATACTTCCTGTCCCATACGCATCCTCCTATACATAAAGAGCAGCTGCTGCCCGATGCAGCAGCCGCTCTTTTTATTTACTTGTTATTCAGATCATTCTCCGGTGTAAGTAGCGTAAGGGATGTAGATCTTGTTGCTAACCTTCTCAGAGATGTTGAAGCTGTCGGTATCTGCCATCAGATCCTTGCCAACCTGGATGTTCTTAGCCAGGTAAGCAATACCGTTTGCCATACCTTCTGCATCCTGCTTGATGGTACCGGTCATCTTGCCGTCTGCGATCAGCTGCTTGGCTGCGTCAGTTGCATCAACACCGAATACAGGAATGGTGGTGCAGTTGCCATCGCCTAAGTTGTAGCCCTTGTCATTCAGAGCGGAGATAACGCCTTCAGCCATACCGTCGTTGTTGCAGATAACCAGCTCGATCATGTTACCAGCGGACTCATTGTACTGAGACAGGTTGGTGGTCATGTAGTTGTTAGCTGCGGTTGCGGACCAGTTACCGTCCTGGTCAACCTGATACTTATCGGTATTGGATGCATCGAAGTACTCCAGCGCGGGCTTGCCTGCTGCGGTGATCACTGCATCTGCATCTTCTACGCCGTACTGGGTACGATAGATTGCTTCTACGTTACCTAACTGACCCATGAACATTGCGTAGCTGATCTTGCCATCGCCATTCAGATCAATAGCATCGAAGTTGTCTACTACATACTGACCAACCATCTTACCCTGCATATGACCTGCTTCGGGAGCATCGGTTCCAACGAATGCACACTTGTCATAGCTGCCTAATACCTTACCTTCATCCTCATCGGATTCTACCGCACGGTTGAAGAAGATTACAGGGATTCCTGCTGCGCTTGCCTTGTCAACGATGGCCTGGGAAGCGTCTACGGAACCGGATGTTACGATGTTGACGATCAGAAGGTTGGTACCCTGTGCAATAGCGGTATCGATCTGCTCGTTCTGGGTGGTCTGGTTACTGTTGCCGTCATAATTCTGGAACTTGATGCCTGCTTCGGTAAGCGCATTATCCAGTGCAGTACGCACGCTGGAGATGTATGTATCACTGTAGGTGTAATAGAATACTCCTACATTCAACTCTCCCTTTCCTCCGCCGCTCTTTCCGCACGCTACGAGGCTGAGCATCATAATGCCGACCAACAGTAGTGACATGAACTTTTTCATATAAAATACCTCCTTGTTTTGATGAAAATGTATGTGTTTCATCTCTTGATGAGGTAATTATATGGCATCTTGTACATAAAAGATATACAAAATCTTACGCATGGGGTTAAAAAATATACTATTCTGTACACATTTTGTTCATGTTCTGTACATAATTTGTAACTATTCAGAGCCGAAAAGCATTACATAATTTCGTCGAACGCTTGCATTCGTAAGAATTATGTAATGCTTATTCGGCGAAGTAACCACATGAGCAAAAGAATAGCTCTGAAAGAGCGGTTTTGCGAGTGGGGTTCTGAATAGTTACTTTCTCTCTTCAAAAGAGAACAATATCTTCTGGCTCTCCCGCTCGTACATGTTCTCTCTGGTCACAATAGTGGTGGCTGTGTCTATCACGCTGGGGCCGCCGGTCTGTCCGTTGATCAGGTTCGCTGCCGTCTCCACTCCCAGATACCCCATGGCATAGGGGTTCTGCACGATCAGGGCATCCACCTCCCCGGTCTCCAACATTCCCACAGAGACCACATTGGAGTCAAACGCCACCACCTGCGTCCTGTCTCCCCGGTCCAGATCCCGGATGGCCCAGCCCACACCGAGGCTGGTCCATTCGTTAAAGGTCACCACCACATTGATCCTGGAATCCGACAAAAGCATCTCTTTTGCTCCCGCTCTGGCATCCTCCGTGGTGGAAAGGACATTGATGGTGGTAATATCCTTTACTCTCGGGTCCTGCTCCACCGTCTGCCGGAATCCCAGTTCCCGTTGCTGCCCGTTGGCGGAATTGACATCGTAATTCACGATACCGATGTACAATTCATCCTCCTCCACAACAAGAGCTGCTTCCGCTGCCTTCACGCCGGCCTGTAAATTGTTCGTTCCGATCCGGCAGCTTACCATACTGCTGTTGACATCACTGTCAATGACAACGATCTTAATTCCTCTCTGGGCTGCCTGACCGATGATCTCCGCATTGGCATTGTAATCCACCGCAGAGAAAACGATCACATCCACTCCGTCCTCCATGGCCTGCCGCACCATCTCATTCTGGGTCACATAATCTTCTTCCGATTCCGGGCCGTTAAACGTAACATTCAGATTGTATTCCGTAGCCGCCGCCCGGGCACCCGCAAAGACGCTTTTAAAAAAGGCGCTCTCCGTGGACTTCACGATCATAGCCACCTGGGTTTTCCCTGTCTCAGCTTCTTTTCCGCAGCCACTCATGCTCATAAGAAGCAGGACACCCGCAGCCAGCAGGGACAGTATTTTTTTCATTTTCTGTTTTCTCATACTTTCTCCCATCCTGCCGCTGCATTTTCTTCCACCTTTGGCATCCGTATGATCACAGTAGTGCCTTCATCCAGTTCGCTTTCTATGGAAAGACCATACTCTTTTCCGAAATAAATCTTAATCCTGTCGTTGACGTTCTTGATGCCGATGCCAGAATTATCTCCCGGCTCCTTATGAAGGATCGACCGACACTGTTCCTCTGACATACCGACACCGTTATCCTCCACCCGGAAGACCACATCTTCCCCTTCGCTGTAGATGCGGATCAGAATCCGTCCTTCATCCACCATGCGGTCCAGTCCGTGATAGATGGCATTTTCGATAATGGGCTGCAGGGTGATCTTGTTACAGTAATATTGCAGACAGTCCTCTTCCACCTGAAACTCATAGGAAAACTGATTCTTATAGCGGAAATTCTGGATCTTTAAATAGCTTCTGGCATGCTCTACTTCTTTTTCAATGGTGATCAATTCGTGCCCCTTGCTGATACTGATACGAAACAGTTTCGCCAGAGCATTGACCATCTCCACGGCATCCTGACACCTTTCTTCCTCGCAGAGCCACCCGATGGCATCCAACGTATTATATAAGAAGTGGGGATTGATCTGGGCCTGCAAAGCCTTCAGTTCTGTTTTTCGCAAGGAAATTTCCTCCTGCCGCACCTGGTTCATCAGTTTCTGGATCTTTCTTACCATGTGCTCGTAGGACTGTGACAGTGCCTCGATCTCCGTGGTGCCTTCCACAGGCTGATAAACATATCCCGCAGCATCCTTTTCGAACTCTTCCATAGCCCGGATCAGACGCTGCACCGGATTGGTCACCAGTCTGGATACCAGAACACTGACCACCATGGTCGTCAGCAGAATGATTGTCAGCATGACACAGATGTTTCCCACCAGTTCCATCTCTTTGGCCGTCACCAGTTCACTGATATAGCTGACACCCACCACCTTCCAGTTACAGTTATCCAGCGCCCGGACACTACAGATCAGTTCTTCGGTCTCAAAGGAACCGTTGTGGCTCAGATCCAGTCCCTCCGTGGCTTCCGTCTTAAGACCCGAATACAGCAGCTGCTGTTGGGGATGATAGATGATCTCTCCGTTACTGTCTGTGATAAAGCAGTAGCCATGCTGTCCGATTCCCACATCGTCCACATAATCCGATATTTTGGAGAAACGGATATCAATGACTACCCGCAGCTTCTGTCCGTCTGCTCCGGGAATCTCCTGTAAGACCGATACCACCCAGGGATAATAGTCCTGCAACAGAGATTCCACATGGGGTTCCGACAGATAGAGTACCCCGGGGCTGTAGGAATCCAGTTCGATATAAGACAGATCCTTCAGATAATGTTCCTTCAGAGTATGAGTTCCCGTATGGGAATCCACCAGCTTCCCCTGCTCATCATAGATATAGACCGCCACCAGATCCGACCGGACACTGCAAAGAGTCTCCAGTGTCTGCCCGGTACTTCCGCCGCTCTTTGTCAGATCCTTCTCGATCAGACTCATGATCTCCTGCATATCTCCGATGTAGTTAGAAATGGTATTGGAAGCCTGAGTCACCGCCTGTTCACTGCTGGTATGTGCCGCCTGTTTCATACTTCCGACATAAAGAGAAAAAAAGTAAAAAGTGGACCACAGCAAAAACAGGGTAACCAGTCCCACCACTAATGTCGTAATGATAAAAGAAAGGGACGTTTTTTGCTTCTTCATATCTTATTCTTTCTCCTGTCGCATGGCATTGGGAGATACCCCGCAATACTTTTTAAAGCAGTAGCTGAAATAATGCTGATCGCTGTAACCGCAGCGCTCCGCAATCTCCCGCATCTTCATGGAACTGCCCAGTACCAGTTCCCTTGCCGTTTCGATCCTCTTTTTCGTCAACAGATCCACGAAGCTTGACCCGGTCTCTTTTTTGATCAGGGCACTCAGGTAATTGGGGCTCACATGAATGCTGTTGCTGACGCCCACCAGAGACAGGGACGGATCCCCATACTCCTTGTCGATGATCTGCATGGCCTTTTCACACAGGATCTGGCTGCTCTTTTTCTTGCCCGCATTGACCAGTTCCCATACTTCCAGGCAAAGTGCCGTGAAACGATCCCTGGATTCCCGTATCGGACCTTCCAGCATGGCAAAACGCTGGAGCAGGGCGGAATCTTCTGTCACCGTATAGGCAATGCGGATCAGCGCCGAGGACATCCGGAAGATCAGGAATTTGCATTTCAGGGCAGCATCCTGCTGCACCTCCAGTTTGCCGAATACATCCTTCAGATAGTTTTCCAGTTCCTCTCGGGAACCACCACGGATCAGATTCTCCATCTGAGTAACACATTCCGCCGCCAGCTCCATGTCCATGGTGTTATCCCGCTCTTCATCGGCAATATAATGGATGCCGCTCTCTCCCGGAGTGCAATATCCCAATGCACTCATAGCTCCTCTGTAGGCCTCGTGGCATTCTCCCAGATGTTCTCTGATACGGCTGACACCGATATGACAATGCATTTTCAGAATGCGTTCCGTACTCTGTACCATCTCTCCCACGGCAATATGCAGATACCGGTCGAAGGTCGACGTGGTGGCCGCCAGCACTGCAATGATCCTGCCGTCCATGGCAAAAGAATAATGCTTCATATATTTTTGCAGTATCATATCCACGGAATGTACCAGTTCCGGTCTCGTACGGTTCTTCCCGTTGGTATCCTCCACCGTGATGGCCAGCACCGCATACTGAAAGGCATTATTACGATCCTTCAAAAAGCCGTTGCCAACCGCCTGTTCCTGTAAAAGTTCCTCCCGGTCCTGCCCCTCAAAGCTGGCATAATCATCTAGCAAAAGGGGCAGAAAAAACTGTTGCAGATCCGGATTATCATGTTTTCTGGCATCAAATTCCGCAAAGATTCCGTCGATCTTAAGCTTGATCTTCTTCAGTTCTTCCGTCAGATCCACCATAGTGATAGGTTTCAACATATAACTGATGATATTGTACTGGATGGCCTGCTGGGCATAAGAAAATTCATCGAAGCCGCTTAAGAAGGCGATCTGTGTGGTAGGACGTACCTCTCTGACCTGTCTTGCCAGCTCGATTCCGGAGACAAAAGGCATCCGGATATCCGTAAGCAGCAGATCCGGTTCCATCCTCTCCACCAGTTCCAAAGCTTCGATGCCGTTCTCCGCTTCCCCCACGACTTGAAATCCGATGCTCTCCCAGTCGATCTTCCTTATGATTGCTCTGCGTAATTCCTCTTCGTCATCTGCCACTACGATTGTATACATCGCTGTCCCTCTCTGGTATGTATTATTTTAAGGTAAGTATCTTCCCGGAAAACGCAATGGGAAGGGATATTTTTCTGGTACTGTTTTCGCCTGCAAACAGAATCTGGGCAATGCCGTCAGCCGATACGGACGCAATCCTGCCGGTTCCGTATTTCTGATGCTGTACTTCCCGTCCGGACTCACAGGCTGCGATGCAGGCCTCCACTTCCCGTGGCGGCAGCTTCTGCACCTTTTTGTCCGGTGTCTTTAGCAGCGAGCCTCTGATCCCGACAGCCGTACCGGTCTTTCTTACAGCGTTTAACGGCTTCGTTTTCTCAAACACTTCTCCTGAAAAAGCAGAGGTCAGATTCGGTCCAAAGGTAAATACATACAGCTGTTCCTTCGCTCTCGTCATTCCCACATAATAAAGCCTTCTCTCTTCCTCATAGGCATTTGCCTCCGGGGAATCCGGTACACAGCCCCTCCCCGGAATCTGGGAAGGGATCACTCCCGCCAGCATATCCGCCAGATACACTCTTGTGTATTCCAGTCCCTTGCTGGAATGGATCGTGGACAGGATAAAATTACTCTTCGGATCCCCGTAGCCCTCTCGCATCATCTCCTGCAGCTTCTGTAATCTTGCAGGGAAATCAAACAGGCTGTTCTCCTGATCTCCCAGGGCCTTTAATATCTCCGCCTTGCCACTGTCCAACCCGTGGGTATCCATGAATTCCTGATATCCCATATAATTCAGGATCCGGTAGATAGCTTTTCCTGCTGACTCATACCGCATATTGTCCAGATGGGTAGCCAGTGCCTTGCACTGTTTTCTGGTGTAAACGGATACCTCATCCATTTCCGCCACCGTATCCAACAGTGTCAGTCGTCTGGTATTGGCATCCACCGCCTCCATGGCCGCCTTTTTGCTGATACCGGCTCCCATTTTGTAATAGATCCGAAGAAATGCCTCCCCATCCCATGGATCCAGAGACAACTGAATAAAATCACAGATATCGTTGACCACCGGATGGGAAAAGAAGGTCATATCCGAATTTTTCACCCGGCAGGACAATCCTTTACGTTCCAACAGATCAATGATGGGAAGTGCACTTTCGTTATTCCGGTATAATACTGCCGTCTCCTGTTCACAGTCCTGGGCTACTTTCAGCAGATAATTGTACTGTCCCTGTCTGGATACTGCCTTGATCTCTGTAACGCAGCCACCACCTTCTCTGGCCGCGGTCATCTTCTTCGGATGTCTGTTTTTATTCTTCTGGATCAGAGTATCCGCCGCCCGGACGATCTCCTGCCTGCTGCGGTAATTGGTCTCCATGAGAAGGATCCCTGCTCCCGGGTGTCTGTCCTCAAAGGAGACAAGTGCCTGCGGGTAAGCTGCCCGGAAGCCGTAGATACTCTGGTCTTCATCTCCCACCATAAACAGATTCCGGCTCTGCGCCGCCAGCAGGTCGATCATATCATGCTGTATTTTCGAAGTATCCTGCGCTTCATCCACACAGAAATACCGATACTGCTCCCTGAAATGTGCAAGTACCTCAGGATACTGTTCCAGAATTCTGAGGGCGTAGATCATCTGATCATCGTAATCGATCATCTGCATCTGCCTGAGTTTCGCATTATAAGTACGGAATATCTCCGGGAATTTCTCCACATCCGTGTCCATATCCCGGATTTTCTCCGGTGTCAGACGCATATTTTTCGCATAGGTGATATCCAGCTGGGTCTCTTTGATATCATTTTCCGTGGCGTATTTCCCCGTTACTTCCAGAAAAGACTGTTTGACGGCCGCCGAGGCTTCCTTATCTGCCACCTGAAAAGGCGTTTTCCCGGTACGGTAGGCAAAATATTGCAGTACCTTCTGGGAGATGCCGTTGATGGTGCGAAACTCCAGCCGCTCTGCATCCGCTTCTCCGAACATCCCCGCAAACCGCCTGCGCATATCATTCGTTGCCGCCACCGTATAGGTCACTGTCAGGATCGACTCCGGTGTTATTCCCAGGCAATAGATCATATAGCCCAGTCTGCTGACCAGTACGGTGGTCTTACCGCTTCCTGGAACCGCAAGAAGCAGTACCGGACCTTCCGTAGCCTGTACCGCCTGCATCTGCTGTTCGTTTAACTGTATGTGATAGTTCCGTACAAATTCCGTAAAATTCAATTCATTGTCCCACTTTCCGCCTCCGGCATTTTTCTGCCTTCCTTTGTCGCTATCGGCTCACCGTCCAGTACTGCATCCAGAAGGATACCATTCTCATCGTAAGACAGTTTTAAGGAGAAAAAGGGGCGGTTCTCACGAAGCAGCCGGAAAAATATCTTGTCCCCTTCCCAGAGATCCAGTTCCTCCACCTTATTGATCTCCACCCATTCCAGCGCTCCTTCGTCACACTCCCTCGGTTCCCCCGTAAATCCATCCGCCGTATACAGGCACATATACTCACAGACGTCCCGGTATAAAAAGGTGATGATTCCCCGGAACCGGTAGTCCGTCAGAGTATACCCTGTCTCTTCCTTTACTTCCCGGAGCACACAGTCCTCCGGGCTTTCGTCCGCCTCGAAATGACCACCCACGCCGATCCATTTGTCTTTGTTAATGTCATTTTCCTTCTTCACCCGGTGAAGCATCAGATATTTTCCGTCCTGCTCGATGTAGCAGAGCGTGGTCAGATTTCTGAGCTGCTGTATACTCATTTTCTTTCTCCTCTATATCCCTATCCTCTGAAAAATCTGCCCAAAATTATTATTTCTTACAATGTTCCGCAATGGCTGCGATCGCTTTCTCCATCTGGAACGGTTCCGCCAGATGTGCATTCCTTCCGGCGGTCAGACATTTCTTCGCATCTTCTTCATACGTCAGCGCATTTTCCCTATTCCTCACATTACAAATCCATTTTTGCATTTGAATGCATATTTAATTTATTTTACCATATTGACTGCTGGACGGCAACCTTATTGCTCCAGCATATTCTCAATAAAAATCCCATATCCTCTGGTACTGTCCTGCACGAGAACATGGGTGACGGCCCCTACGAATTTACCGTTCTGGATGATAGGTGCACCGCTCATTCCCTGGACGATTCCTCCGGTCAGGGCGATCAGGTCAGAATCTGTGACTTTCAGTTCGATTCCCCGGTTCACGTTGTCATGATCGAGATGAATGTCGGTGATCTCGATATCATAGTATCTGGTGGTGCCGTCTACGGTACACAAAATCTGCGCCGGTCCCTTTCGGATCTCCTGTTTTAATCCAATGGGCATCGCCTCTTCCGTTCCCAGTGCCAGTGCTTTGTCATTGCACTTGCCGAAGATTCCCCGGACACTGTTGCTGGTAATATCCCCCAGAATCCTGTCATCAGAATAGACGATCATTCCCGTCATTTCCCCCGGATGACCGGCCGTTCCCTTCTGAATGGAGATGATCTCCGTCTGGTACAGGGTTCCGTCATTCATTTTCATCAGGTTGCTGGTGTCCACATCATTGATTCCATGCCCCAGTGCTCCGAAATTTCCCTGACTGTCAATGTAGGTCATGGTTCCCACACCCTGGGCATTGTCCCTGACCCAGACACCGATCTTATATTTTTTCGTCTGATCCTGTACCGGATCGATTTTAACATCAAAATATTCTTCGCCCCGCCGGATCGTCAAAATCGCTGCTTCTCCACTACCGTTTTCGATCCGGGTGATCAGATCATCCTTGTCCGCCACTTCCGTGCCGTTCAGTTTCACCACATAATCGCCGCTTTTCAAAATATGTTCCGCCGGAGCCACCTTCTCCCCGTTGACAGAACGGAACTCTCCGGTACCTATGACCATTACCCCTTCGGTCTTGACATAGATTCCGATGGGAACACCTACCGGGATCAGCTGCTGATCCTCGATCACCCGGATCCCCACCTGCTTAAAAGGCAGGATCCCGAACAGCTTCACCTGCATCTCAAGGCTGTCCGTCATTCCGGTCTTCATAGTCACCGGCTGACTCAGATCCAGTGTCACGGCACCTTGGGGAATATTACTGGTTCCCTGTTCACTGACACTTAAAATCTCACCTTTTGCGGGAATATCCAGTGCCAGTGATTCCTCCGATTCCGCCCGCATGTAAATGACAGAAGGAATAAGACTGTCCACCAGATAATAGCTGTAGCCAAAGAGTCCCATACCGGTCAGGATAAGGGCAGCACAAAGGCAGGCCCGGTAAATCCGCAGTCTGCGCACCTTCTGTTTCCAGAGCTGCAAAATGATGACTGCATCTTCTCCTGCCTGCCTTTTTACTTTTTCCGTTTCTGTGATCCATAGTTTCATACACATTCCCCCGCTATACTTCTGTCATTGCTGTATAGGGTATAGTGTACGTCACATTCCTATTTTTAGTCTGTGATCACCGGGAATTGCGGTTTACAGTTTTCTCCAGTTTAACCACAAATGACCACATTCCCGCTGCTTTTATATTCCTCCGGGCAGCCGTCCGTCAGAATCGTTCCACTCTGAAACGCCCCGAAGGTCACAGAGCTGACATTTCCGAACTTAGAATGATCTGCCAGAATAAAACATTCTCTGCATTGTCCCATGGCAGTCTTTTTCACCATGGCCTCATTCATATCCGGTGTGGTCAGGCCACTCTGCCTGCTGATCCCGTTGGTTCCAAAAAAGCCTTTGGTAAAATGATAGCTCTGTAAATTCATCAGTGCCTGATTGCCTACCACAGCCTCCGTGGAGCCTTTTAATTCACCGCCGACGAGATATACACGGAATCCTGCCGCTGCCAGTGTCTTGGCATGCGCTACCGCATTGGTCACAAAGGTGGCACTTTTCTCTGTCAGATAAGAAAGCATACTTGCTGTGGTCGTACCTGCATCCAGATAGATAAAATCCTCCGGCTGGATCAGTGCTGCCGCTTTGGCAGCCACCAGCTGTTTGGCTTCCACATTGACTTCTGCCTTCTGTTCCACCGTGGGTTCATGTGTTATCACCGTCCGGTCACATGCCACAGCACCTCCGAAGACCTTTACCAGCTTCCCGGCATTATGCAATGCTGTGATGTCCCGGCGTACCGTGGATTCCGACGTATTTAACAGATCTTTTACCTCTGCCACCGTAATGCTGTTTTTTTCTTCCAATAATTTCAGAATGATCTCATAACGTTGTTCTGTCAGCATAAATTGTTATTTTCTCTTTCCTTTGTCACATCTGTCTCCAGTATGATCTTACGCACGGGAAGAATACTTCCGGGAGACATGGATAATTCATCAACACCCATAGCCAGAAAACGTCTGGTCAACGATGTATCTGCACCCAGTTCTCCGCAGATACCTGCCCAGATTCCGGCCTTATGCGCATTTTCCACGACCATCTGTATCATACGCAGCACTGCGGGATGATGTGGATCATAAAATGCATCCAGCTTCGGATTCTGCCTGTCGATGGCCAGTGTGTACTGGGTCAGATCGTTAGTACCGATACTGAAGAAATCCACTTCCTTCGCCAGCTCTGCACTCATCATGACAGCAGCCGGTGTCTCGATCATAATACCCTGCTTCGGTTCTCCGAAAGCCACACCCTGTTCTGTCAGTTCCTGCTTTACCTCTGCCACGATTTCCTTGATCTGATGTACTTCCTCCACACTTATAATCATAGGATACATAATGGAGATATTACCAAATGCACTGGCACGGAACAATGCACGGAGCTGTGTCTTGAAGATCTCCGGTCTGGTCAGACAGATACGGATGGCACGGCATCCCATGGCCGGATTTTCCTCCGGCTCCATTTCGAAGTAATCACACTTCTTGTCTGCACCGATGTCCAGTGTACGGATGATCACAGGCTTTCCCGCCATGGTCTCCGCCACAGTGCGGTAGATCTGAAACTGTTCTTCCTCGGTAGGGAAGGTTTCTCTCTCCAGATATAAAAACTCACTGCGGAACAGGCCGATGCCGCCGGCATCGTTCTGCAATACGGCCGCCAGATCCTTGCTGTTACCTATATTAGCATAGAGCATGATCTTCTTACCGTCAATAGTGATATTTTCACGTCCCTTTAAGCTCTGGAGCAGTTCTTTCTTCTCCTGCTCCTCCTGCTTTAGCTGCTGCATTTTCGACAGAGTATCTTCATCGGGATCCACATAGATGCAGCCGTTTCGTCCGTCCACGATACCAAGTTTTCCGTCTATGGCATCGGTCAGAGGGATATCGGTGCCGATCAGTGCCGGAATGCTCATGGTGCGGGCCAGGATCGCCGTATGGGAATTCACAGATCCATGTACCGTTACAAAGGATAATACCAGATCCTTGTTCAACTGTACCGTCTCGGAGGGTGCCAGGTCGTCTGCCACAATGATCACGGGTTCTTCCGATGCCGCCATGCCTGCCGTTCTGCCACCCAGCACGCTTAATACGCGCTCGGAAATGTCTTTGACATCCGCAGATCTGGCTCTCATGTAGTCATCCTCCATGGAGGCAAACATCTGTGCAAAATTGTCTCCGGTGGAAGCCACCGCATACTCTGCATTCACCTGCTGCATATGAATGATGTTCTCAATGGATTCATTGTAATCATCATCCTCCAGCATCATCTGATGAATCTCGAAAATAGCTGCATTGGCTTCTCCCACTTCTTTCAAGGCTTTCTGGTACAGATTCTGCAGCTGCTCCATGGCGTTTTGTCTGGCCTGTCTGTAACGAGCGATCTCCCGGTCGGGATTCTCGATCTTCACACGCTTTACCTGCTGTTCATCCTTCTTATGAACACTGATCCTGCCAATGGCAATTCCGCCGAATACACTTTTTCCCTGGTAGACTTCCATGACTTTTCTCCTCTCCCGACAATAATATTATGATTACTTAGAGGTTTGCTTTCACAAATTCCGTAACAGCTGCATAAGCTGCTTCCTCATCCTCACCGTCGAAGGTCAGGGTGATCTCGTTGCCGGCCTTAACAGCCAGACCCATGATGCCGAAGATTCTCTTGCAGTCTCCGGTCTTGCCGTCCTTGGTCAGAGTGATGGCACTCTGGAATTCCTTTGTTGCCTTTACCAGTTCTCCTGCTGGGCGGGCATGGATACCTTCGGGATCTGTGATAACATATTTAAATTCTTTCATTTTCTTATCTCCTTTTCTGATTTTTTATATTACGGTAACTATTCAGCACCCACATTCGCAAAACCGCTCTTTCAGAGCTTCCCTTTTGCTCATGTGGTTACTTTTTTCTTCAATACACCCAACAGCAGTGCGGACACTACCGTACCTGCCACCAGTGCCACCAGATACATCACTGCGTTACCTACTACAGGGAATACGAAAATTCCGCCGTGAGGTGCCATCAGTGTGCAGTGGAATGCCATGGACAGGGCGCCTGCCAGTGCCGAACCGATGATGCAGGAAGGTAGCACATGCAGTGGATCGGATGCTGCAAAAGGAATCGCACCTTCGGTGATGAACGCCAGGCCCATGATGAAGTTGGTGGGACCTGCGTCTCTCTCTTCCTTGGTGAATTTATTCTTGAATAACAGGGTTGCCAGTGCAATGGCACAG
>OLNP01002472.1_pt1 | contig 13321 bp, 12 predicted proteins | sample 1671951 | NCBI WGS metagenome assembly OLNP01 (sample SAMEA3136629, study PRJEB25190) | human gut metagenome | biome: human gut; feature: human-associated habitat; material: faeces | place: Austria | collected 2013
CCCGGCAGCCGGATCGGACTGCCGGGCGTTTCTGTATGGAAAAAGAATGAAAAAATCTTTTGCTCCGTGAACCGATTGCCTCCCGGCTTCGTCATAATAGACAGAGAGAGCAATGATGCTGTCCGGCCCGATTGCCGAGGAGGTTTTGCCATATGAAAAAGCACCTGTGCATCCTGGTCGCGGTCCTGCTGATGATGACACTGACGGCCTTGTGTTCGGATTCGCAGGCCGCGGCCGGCTACGTCTCGATCAAAGAGCTGCGGGAAACGCTGCCGCAGCGCTGGACGGGAGAATACGTTGTCGAAAACGGAGCTTACAAGCAACTGGAAAAAGGCGATACGGTATCTGTAGACGTGCCCATTGTGGTGCCGGAGGTGGATGCGGTACCTGTGGTACGCATCACGTGGGAACCGCCTGCCGAGGGATTGGATGGATCGCTGGAGGTGGTCAGGGATGACTGGACCGCGAAAGGGATCACCCGAAATTTTCCAACGGATGAGTTGGCTTTTCCCGTGCTGGAAGACCATATGACGTTTACCCCGGAACTTCCCTGGGAAGAGGCTCCGGCCATTGCCATGGCGGAATTTCAAAAATGGATGCCCTTTATGAAAGACAAAGAACTTACTCCGTATTACCAGGGCTCTTATGGCGATTCAAATGGAAACGGCTTTCAGGGTATTTACTTTTATACGACCTATCATGGCATACCGCATTTCATCGGCAACCATCCTTTTCGCCACGAATTGGAAAGTGAACTGGGCGAAGTAGAGGACGGCGCGGTCGCTCCACACTCAATGGTAGCCATGCGAATCAAACGCCCGGGTGAATTCTGGACGAATATCTCCACTTCCAAAGAGGTGGGAGTCGATATAGATGACATTCCGCTGCTGCCATTTGATCGCATCATGGAGGTCCTGGAACAATGGGTGACAGACGGATATGTCTATTCGCTGAATGAAGTCTCCTTCGGTTACATGTGTTTTATTGATCCTGAGAAAAAGGGGGAGGAGTTTGTGCTTCTGCCTGTCTGGGCCGCAAAGGGCAGGACACGGGAGGACCTTTCTCTGCCCTTTGACCTGAAAACCGATCAGGCGGTGAAGGATCGAGGAGGATATTTTTCGAGCGATATCATCATCAACGCTCAAACTGGTCAACCCTATGATTTGCTCAACGATAAACGCCCGGACAGGCTCCATGTTCTCCACATCATCACATGGGACGAGGTGAAATAAACCATAAAGGGACCGGCCGCGTGGCCGGTCCCCCTCTTATCTGCTTTCTAATCCTCACTCCGCCTTGGCCCCGATAACGGCCTTGATGCGCCGCACACCCGCGGAGGAGCTTTCCTCCTTCTTGATCTTGAAGCTGACCAGATCGCCAGTGTTCTGGGCATGGGGGCCGCCGCAGATTTCCTTGCTGTACGGTCCCATGGTGTAGACCTTTACCTTCTCGCCATACTTGGACTCAAACAGACCGATAGCGCCCTGCTCCTTGGCCTGGGCCACGGTCATTTCCTCACAGGTGACAGGGGTATGGCTCTGGATGGCTTCATTCACCAGCCGTTCGACCTCGGCCAATTCCTCCTTGGTCATCTTGCGGCCGAAGGAAAAGTCAAAGCGCAGACGCTCGGCGGTGATGTTGGAGCCCTTCTGGGCGACCTCCGGGCCCAGTACCTTGCGCAGCGCCGCGTGCAGCAGGTGGGTGGCGGTATGCAGGCGTGCGCTCTGCTCGCTGTTGTCGGCCAGACCGCCCTTGAAGCGCTGCTCCGCGCCCGCCTGGCTGGTGGCCTGGTGCCTGCGGAAACAATCATGGAAACCATCCATGTCCACCGTCAGGCCGCGCTCGCGCGCCAGCTCCTCCGTCATCTCCACGGGGAAGCCGTAGGTATCATACAGGTGGAAGGCGCTCACGCCATCAATCTGTCCATCCTGCACCTTTTCCACCAGTTTTTCAAATTCGCGGTTGCCCTGCTTGAGCGTGCGGGCGAAACGGCTTTCCTCCAGGGAGAGCTGCTCCAGGACAAAGGCCTCGTTGCGCTTGAGTTCGGGATACACATCCTTGTACTGCTCGATGATGACCTTCGCCACCTCACCGGTGAAGCCCTCGGGCATGCCGATGCCCATGCCATAGCGCACCGCGCGGCGGATGAGACGGCGCAGCACATAGCCCTGATCCACGTTGGAGGGGCTCACGCCGCGGTCGTCACCCATGATGAAGGTAGCCGTGCGCATATGGTCCGCAATGATGCGGAAGGCGCGGGTGGTCATTTCATCACTGCCGTATTCCTTGCCGCTCAGTTCGCTGATCTTTTTGAGAATATCGGCAAACAGATCGGTTTCGTACACGCTCTTTTTGCCATTGAGCACGCAGATGGTGCGCTCCAGGCCCATGCCGGTATCCACGTTCTTCTGCTCAAGCGGCTCAAACGTGCCGTCAGCCTTTTTGTTGTACTGCATGAACACGTCGTTCCAGATCTCCAGATACCGGCCGCAGGAGCAGGCAGGCGAGCAGTTCGGGCCGCAGGGCTCCTTGTCGGTGATGATGAACATTTCGGTATCCGGGCCGCAGGGGCCGGTGATACCCGCCGGGCCCCACCAGTTGTTTTCCTTGGGCAGGAAGAAGATATGGTCGTCCGCCACGCCGCAGTTGCGCCACAGCTGCGCGCTTTCCTCGTCGCGGGGACAGTCCGCATCGCCCGCAAACACGGAGAAGGCCAGACGGTCCTTGGGCAGGCCCAGATATTCCGGGCTGGTAAGGAATTCCCAGCTCCAGGGAATCATCTGCTCCTTGAAATAGTCGCCCAGCGACCAGTTGCCCAGCATTTCAAAGAAGGTGAGGTGGCTGAAGTCGCCCACATCGTCGATGTCGCCGGTGCGCACGCACTTTTGCACGTCCGTCAGGCGTTTGCCCGCGGGATGCTTGGCTCCCATCAGATAGGGCACCAGCGGATGCATGCCCGCGGTCGTGAACAGCACCGTGGGGTCGTTTTCCGGAATTACCGACGCGCTGGAAATCACGGCATGGCCATGGTCCTTGAAAAACTTCAGGAACATCGAGCGCAGTTCGGAGGAATGATAGGTCTTCATGGGTAGTCTCTCCTTCTTGCAAAATGCGGGTGGTGGCGCTTGTATCGCAAGGCCGCCAAAGCGGCACACACAGGCTTTCCCAATTATAGAGGAAACGCCAGGCGGTGTCAATAAGCCGCATGGGAAGGCGAAGGATTTTCGTGCTTCAATCAGCAGGAATTGACAAAACAGGGCCGGCGTGATAAAGTGCTTGCTGGTTTGCTCCGGCTTACCATGTATTCCCGTTTCGGACAAGGAGGACCTTTGTGATGTTCAGACGTCTCTTTTCCGTGCTGCTGGGCGTCTTAGCGCTCACGGCAGCCGCGGCCGCTCTGGCCGAATCCTTTTATCTTCCGGGAACCTATACGGCGACGGCCCAGGGCTGCGGCGGCGGCGTGACCGTAGAGGTGATCTTTGACGAGACGCAGATCGCCTCCGTCACGGTCGTCGAGCATTCTGAAACCGCCGGGATCTGCGAGCCTGCCATCGAGAGTATCCCGGAGCTGATTGTGGAAGGCCAGACCCTTGCGGTGGATGCCGTCACCGGCGCGACCGTGACCAGCACCGCCATTCTGACCGCCGTGGCGGACTGCGTTACGCAGGCGGGCGGCGACGTGGACGCGCTGCTGTCTGCCTCGGACGGGACGGATTGCCTTGGCGAGACGCTTCTTCCGTCGGCGGACACGCCGTGGTAAACCGCCGAAAGTTTTTTTGCCGCGGGGATTGACGCGGACCGCAAAAACCCATACAATAGCATTGACAACCAAATACCTTATAAAGAGCGGTCGAGGGACGGGCCCGATGACACCCGCCAACCGGCAGAGATGCATGGTGGCAAATCCCGCAGCGTGCATACGCTGGCAGATAAGGTAGAAAAACGCCTCTTTCGCGCCTGCAATGCCCGCAGGCGCGTTTTTTACGGCCTGCCCGCCGCGTCCTTTGCCCCGCTCCCTCCGGTCCGCTCGTATCAGGAAGGAGAATACCGGCATGCGAACCCTTTTTACCAGCGAATCCGTCACCGAGGGGCACCCCGATAAGGTATGCGACCAGATCAGCGACGCGGTGCTTGACGCGCTGCTGGCCCGCGACCCCATGGCGCGCGTGGCGTGCGAAACCTGCGCAACCACGGGTCTTGTGCAGGTCATGGGCGAAATCACCACCACCGCCTATGTGGCGATCGACGAAATCGCGCGGCAGGTTCTGCGCGACATCGGCTATGTGGATGCAAGCCTTGGCTTCAGCGCGGACGGCTGTGCGGTGCTCACCGCCGTACACGCACAAAGCCCGGATATCGCCATGGGCGTAGACCACGCCCTGGAAACCCGCGAGGCCGGCGAGAGCAGCACCGGCGCAGGCGATCAGGGCATGATGTTCGGCTTTGCCTGCGACGAAACGCCGGAGCGGATGCCCCTGCCCATTTCGCTGGCACACAGCCTCTCTCGCCGGCTGGCGCAGGTGCGCAAGGAGGGCGTGCTGCCCTGGCTGCGTCCGGACGGCAAGTGTCAGGTCACGGTCATCTATGAGGACGGCGCGCCCGTAGCCGTGGATACGGTGGTACTCTCCGCTCAGCACGACGAAAGCGTGGAGCGGACGCAGCTTGAAAAGTCGCTTCTGGACGCGGTCATCCGCGAGGCGGTGCCCGCCCGGCTGTGGACCCCGCGCACCAAGGTCTATATCAACCCCACCGGCCGCTTCGTGCTGGGCGGTCCGGCGGCGGATACGGGCCTGACCGGCCGCAAGATCATTGTGGACACCTACGGCGGCTACGCGCGGCACGGCGGGGGCGCGTTCAGCGGCAAGGACCCCTCCAAGGTAGACCGCTCCGCCTGCTATGCCGCCCGGTACGTCGCCAAGCACCTGGTGGCCGAGGGGCTGGCCCGGCGCGCCGAGGTGGCGCTGGCCTACGCCATCGGCGTGGCCAAACCCGTCAGCATACAGGTGAACACCTTCGGCACCGGTGTGCGCACCGACGAGCAGCTCAGCCATGAGGTGATGGAGCGCTTCGACCTCAGCCCGGACGGCATCATCCGCATGCTGGACCTGCGGCGCCCCATCTACCGGCAGACCGCCGCCTACGGCCACTTCGGCCGTCCGGACCTGGATTTGCCCTGGGAAGCCCTGGACTGAAAAACACAAGGATTTTGGGGGAAGCGGCATGGCCGCCTCCCCCATCGCTTTACTTCCGTCCGCGCCGTTCCCCGTCCTTCCACACATGCGCCAGAATATCCTTGAGCACCAGGCAGGTGTCCACGTCGCTGTAGCCATATTCCCGCTTCAGCCGGTCCAGCAGTTCGCGGAGAGGCCCGGCATAATCGCTGATTTTCACGTGCTGCTGATAGGTAGTCAGGACAGGGTAGCGCTTTCCCCACACCTTGGTCCAATCCACCTTTTTCTGCGTTTCCTCGCTGATGCTGTCAATCGTGCGCTGGATCTCCTCCACCTCCGCGTCAAAGGCGATCAGGTCATCCAGCGTCAGGCGGTAGAGCCCCGCCAGCCGCTTGGCCTGGCGGATGTCGGGCAGGGTTTCGTCGGTTTCCCATTTTGATATGGTCTGCCGGCTCACACCCAGCTTTTCGGCCACCTCCTCCTGGGACAGGCCGCTCTTTTTTCGTGCGTTGTAGAGATTGGTTCCCAGATTCATGCGCCATCCCTCCCTTGTGGTGTAAGGCTGATATCAGTATAAGGGACGGAGCGGATACGCGCCAGCCCCTCCGGCTTGCAGTTTTGCCCGCTTTCTTAACACGGCCCGGCGCACACCTTCGCGCCGGGCCGCCGTATACTGATGATGCGGGCATCAGAAACGATGCCTTGGAGGAGGAACAACGATGGCAAACATCGAACCAGGCCTGCCTTGCGCGATCATCGGCGAGGGCGCAGCTGTGCGCCTGGGGGCCGAGGCCGGGCAGGATGCCAGCGAAACGCACGTCTATTTTGAACCCTGCGAGGAAAACAAGGCGGTCACCGTAGCCGAAAGCCAGCATAACGAGGACGGCGCGGGCCGCGTTCTGGATGTGAACCTGGTGCTGAGGAACGTGTGCCCCGGCAGGCGCGTCGCGGTAGGCGTCACGCTTCACGAGGTGGATGGAACAGGCGGGGAACACGCGCGCGGCTTTCACTCCATGACCGTACCGGCTCATCGCGACGGCCCGCGGGACGTTACCCTGCCCCGGATACGCTTCGTCCTGCCGGAGGACCTGCGCATTGAGGGTGCGGACGGCCCGCGCGGCTGCCGGCGTCACTTTGTGGTGCGCACCAGCAGCCGCTATGTGGACAGCACCGTGAAGGCGTGACCCTCTCAGCGGTCCATACGCTCCCTGATGCGTAACAGGGGGAGCCGGGCATTTGTCCGGCTCCCCCTTTTTGCACCCCGTGACAGCGTGGGGCATATCCTGTAGCGTGCGCAGCCGCGCACGAAAGGAAGGAACGATATGATCCCAGTCAACAAGCTGGTGGAAGTATTCTATACCATGCTGGGCTGGCCCTATGCCTCCCCCGGCACCAACGGACCGGCGGGCATCGATTGCTCGGGTGCGTTCGTCTACGCCTACAAGCAGTTTGGCGAGCGCATCTATCACGGCTCCAACCGCATCGTCCGGGTCTATTGCCACGATGTGCGGCGTGTGACCAGCGCCAGTCAGCTGCGCGTGGGTATGGCCATTTTCAAGGCGCGCGAGGATATCAGCCACATGAAGGCGGAATACAAGCCCGGCGGGCGGTACTATGACCCCAACCTGCCCTATGACTACTATCACATCGGCCTGGTGGTGAGCGTGCGGCCGCTGAAGATCATCAATGCCACGCCGCCCAGCGTACGCATTGATACCGATCTGTCGCGCTGGTACTGCGCGGGCGAGCTCAACGCCGTGGACTACGACGTCGAAGAACCGCCGCAGCCCGCTCCCCCGCCCGATGCAGAGCTGCGTCTGGCCGAGGTATGGGCCGAGCGGGGCTCCACGGTAAACCTGCGCGTCAGGCCCTCCCGTGACGCCGTGGTGCGCGTGCGCGTCCCCATCGGCGAGGTGGTGGAGGTGCTGGACGAAACCAACGAAACCTGGTGGTATGTGCTTTACCTCAAGACAACCGGCTATATGATGCGTGAATTCCTGCGCGAACAGGATGGCTGAACCTTACCCCAGGTCCCGCAGGAACGCCTCGAAGTTCAGATGGAAAATCTGCTCCCGCTCCCCGTCCGTCAGCGGCAGACGCAGAAAGCGCGCCATCTCCTCCTCCGGGTCCCACATGGGGTAGTCGGTACCAAAGAACGCGCGGTCCGTACCGTAGCGGCGGATGATGCGCGCGGCCTCCTCCGGCTCAAGGGCGTACAGGCTGGAGGAGGTATCCACCCACACATTGGGCCGCCCGGCCAGCACCCGCCACGCCTCCTTCCACGCCGACCAGCCGCCCAGATGCGCGCAGATCACCTTCAGGTCCGGCACCTGGTCCAGCACATGCGCCATACGCTCAGGCTGGCTATAGGCATAGCGGTAATCGCCCGTATGGACCAGCGCGGGCAGGCCCCGCTCCGCCATGGCGCGGAACATGGACACGGCGCGCCGGTCGTCCAGCAGGAAGGTCTGAATATCCGGGTGCAGCTTCACGCCGTGCAGCCCGCCCGCCTTGATGCGGTCCAGCTCACCGGGCACATCCTCGTAGTCCGGATGCAGCGTGCCAAAGCCGATCAGCCGGTCCGGATGCTCGGCGGATACGCGCATCAGGTAGTCGTTGATGGAATGCACGCGGCTGGGTGTAACCGCCACGCTGTGCACCAGAAAGCGGGAGATGCCCGCCGCCTCGCCATGGGCCATCAGCTGGCCCAGCGTCCCGTCCAGACACATGGGAATGTCGTAAAAGATCCCGGTGGACTTCGCCGCCTTGAGCGCGATGGCATCAGGGTAAATGTGCGCGTGTGTGTCAATAATCGTCATATGGCAGCTCCTTTGTTCAGCCGCGATCCTCACGGAAATAGGCCACGCCCAGGCTCATGGGGGGCTGGTCCTCACGCTTTTTGCGCAGGCTGGTGATCACCAGCACCACTATGGTCACCACATAGGGCAGGGCCTTGAAGATTTCCTGCATGCTGCGGTCCAGGCCGGGAATGTAGAGATAGAGAATGTACAGCCCGCCGAAGAGGATGCTGCCCCAGATGGCGTTGAGCGGCCGCCAGCGGGCGAAGATCACCAGCGCAATGGCCAGCCACCCGCGGTCGCCAAACCCATTGTTGACCCAGGTACCGCCGGTATACTCCATCACGAAATACAGCCCGCCCAGGCCCGCGAGCATCCCGCCCACCAAAGTGGCCAGATACTTGTAGGCGGTCACGTTTACGCCCGCCGCATCGGCGGTGGCGGCGTTTTCACCCACGGCGCGCAGGTTGAGGCCCTTGCGGGTGCGGTAGAGGAACCAGCTCAGCACCACCGTGAGCACGATGGAAAAGTAGGTCAAAAACCCGTAGCTGAACAGCACCTCACCCACCACGGGCAGCGTGCTGAGCACCGGAATCTTGGCCCGGAAGGCGCTGGCCGTAGCCTGTGTGGAAATCTGCCCCACGCCGCCTGCCAGCCTGGACAGCGAACCTCCGAAGAAGTTGCCAAAGCCCATGCCGAAGGTGGTCAGCGCAAGACCGGTCACGTTCTGGTTGGCCCGAAGGGAGATGGTGAGCACGCTGTAGATCAGCGCCCCCAGGCCGGAGCACACCAGCGCGCATACCAGCGCGATCAGCATGCCCACAAAGGGCACGGGGGCTTCCACGCTGTTTTCATAGAGGAACGCGCCCATCAGCCCGGCCACGCCGCCCATGTACATCATGCCGGGCACGCCCAGGTTCAGGTTGCCGCTTTTTTCGGTCACGATTTCGCCGTTCGCGCCGTACAGGATGGCAATGCCCTGCGCGATGGCCTTTTGCAGAAACACAACGATCAGGTTCATGCCTTGACCTCCTCGCGCGCATGCTGGCGCAGCTCGATGCGGTAGTTGATGAAGAACTCGCAGCCCAGAATGAAGAACAGAATCACGCCGGTGAGGATATCGCTGGCGTTTTCATTGAGGTTGAACTGCGTGGCAATCTGAATGGCGCCCTTTTCCATGAACACCAGGAAAAACGCCACCAGCAGCATCGCAAAGGGATTGAGTTTGCCCAGCCATGCCACCACGATGGCCGTAAATCCGCGGCCGCCTGCGAGGCCCGTGGAGATCGTATGCCCCACGCCCGTGGCCAGCAGGTACCCTGCCAATCCGCCGATACCGCCGGAGATGGCCATGGTGCGGATGATGACGCGGCCAACATTGATGCCCGCGTAATGCGCTGTATTTTCGCTCTCTCCCACCACGGCGATCTCATAGCCCTGCTTGGAAAACTGCATGTACACATACAGCCCCACCATCAGCGCCAGAACGATCAGAATGGGCAGCAGGTAGCTGTTGGTGCCGATGGACGGCAGCCATCCCTCCTTGCCCTGGCTGTTGATCAGGCCCACATGATTGGAGCCGCGGGGGTTTTCCCAAAACACGATGGCGAAGGACACCAGCTGCATGGCGATATAGTTGAGCATCAGGGTAAACAGGGTTTCATTGGTGTTCCAGTGCGCCTTGAAAAACGCGGGGATCACGCCCCAGATCAGGCCGGCGGCCACGCCCGCCACGGGGCAGAGTGCATACATCGCCCAGGAGGGCAGGTTCTTTCCATAGATCATCACGGCGGCAGAGGCCATGGCGCCCACCAGCACCTGTCCCTCCGCGCCCACATTCCAAAACCGCATGCGGAAAGCGGGCAGCACCGCAAAACCCACGCACAGCAGAATCGCCGCGTCGCGGAAGGTGACCCACATGCGGCGGTTGGTGCCCACCGCGCCGTCCCAGATCCCCGCATAGACGTTGAGCGGGTTCATGCCGGTCAGGCCAAAGATGATGGCCGCGCACACCAGCAGGGCAAATACCAGCGCGACCAGCCGCACCAGCATGGCCCGGCCCAGCGACACGCCGTCGCGCTTGACAATATGCATCAGGGGTTCCTTTGCACCGGTCATGCCTGCGCCTCCTTTGCGTCATGATTGGTCATCATCAGACCGATCTGCTCCTTGGTGGCGTCGCGCGCGTCCACCGTGCCGCTCACATGTCCGTCGGCCAGCACCAGGATGCGGTCGCACAGGGCCAGCAGCACATCCAGGTCCTCGCCCACGCAGATGACGGCAGAACCGTTCTTTTTCTGCTCATTGAGCAGCCGGTAGATGGTATGCGACGAATTGATATCCAGCCCGCGCACGGGATAGGCCACCATCAGCACCTGCGGCGAGGATGCGATCTCACGCCCGACGAGTACCTTCTGCACGTTGCCCCCGCTCATGCGGCCCACGGGCCATTCCACGCCGGGGGTAACCACGTCCAGCTCACGCATGATGCGCTCGGCCAGCGTGCGCGGCTGCTTGCGCTCGGAAAAGAAGCCGCGGCCGCGCTTGTAGCTGCGCAGCATCATATTGCCCGTCATGCCCATGGAAGCGACCAGGCCCATGCCCAGGCGGTCCTCGGGAACAAAGGCCAGCCGGATGCCGATTTCGCGGATTTCCTCGGGGGTCATGCGGGTCAATTCCTTGACATGGCCCTTGCGGTTGGTATATTCAATGGAGCCGCTCTTGAGCGGCTGCAATCCCGCGATAGCCTCCAAAAGCTCCTTCTGGCCGCTGCCCGCGATGCCGGCCACGCCCAGAATCTCGCCGGTATAGGCCTCAAAGGCGGCATGGGAGAGCACCTCGCGGCCCTCGTCATTGACGACCGTTACATCGCGCACCTTCAGCTTGAGGCGGGGATTCACCGGCTCGGGGCGCTCGATGTTCAGATCCACGCGCCTGCCCACCATCATTTCGGTCAGGCTCTTCTCCGTGGCCTCGGAGGTCTGAATGGAACCGACGCTGTGCCCCTTACGAAGCACGGCCACGCGGTCGCTCAGGCTCAGAACCTCGTTGAGCTTGTGGGTGATGATGATGATGGAATGCCCCTGATCGCGCATGTTGCGCAGCACCTGGAACAACCGGTCCGTCTCCTGGGGGGTGAGCACGGCGGTAGGCTCATCCAGAATCAGGATGTTCGCGCCGCGGTAGAGCATTTTGACGATTTCCACCGTCTGCTTCTGCGACACGCTCATTTCATAGATCTTTTCATGCGGATCAATCTCAAATCCGTACTTTTCGGTCAGGGCGCGAATCTCGCGCTCCACCTCCCGCATGTCCAGCCGCAGCTTTCCCGGAAGGCCCAGAATGATGTTTTCGGCCGCGGTGAGCACATCCACCAGCTTAAAATGCTGGTGAATCATGCCGATACCCAGGGCGAAGGCGTCCTTGGGCGAGCGGATGACCACCTCGCGGCCCTCCACATAGATATGGCCCGCGTCCGGAAAGTAAATGCCGGCCAGCATGTTCATCAGCGACGTCTTGCCGCTGCCGTTCTCGCCCAGCACACTTAAGATTTCGCCGCGGCGCACGGTCAGATCCACGTTCTCATTGGCGACCACCGAGCCGAAATGCTTGGTGATGCCGCGCATCTCGATCATTGCATTGGATTGCAAAGCTGTTCCCTCCGGGCTGTTGTATAGAAATGAAAGAACGCCCTGCCGCCCTGACGGGCGGCAGGGCAGAGCCGTAAACGCGTCGCTTACTCCTCGACGACCGCGTTGATGCCGTCGATGATGATATCGAAGTAGGGAGCGCTGCGCACCTCAGACTCGTGGAAGTAGCCGTCGGAAACCATCTCGGTGCCTTCCAGGCCATAGGCGGTGGTGTAGGTGGTCAGTTCCTCGCCGCCCACGGTGAAGGTGGAGCAGTCAAACACATGCAGCGTGCCGTCCTTGAGCGCGGCCTCAACCTCGGCCACCTTCTCAGCGGTACCGGGGGCCACGGCAGCCTCGTTGAGCTCCGTGATGTGCACCGCGCCGTCGGAATAGCCATGGCACCAGTCCTTGGGAATCTCGGTGCCGTCGATCACGCACTGGATGGCGTAGGTCACATAGGCGCCCCAGTTGCAGGCAGCGGAGGTCAGGGCCTGGGTGGGAGCGGTGGGGATCATGGAGATGTTGTAGCCCACGATCGGCACGCCGGCAGCCTCACAGGCGGTGGCGGGGCCTACGGTATCGGAATGCTGGGAAATGAGCACGCAGCCATCGGCGATCAGGGCCTCGGCGGTCTCCTTTTCCAGAGCCATGTCGGACCAGCTGTTGGTGTAGCGCACCTCCATGGTCGCGGAGGGGCACACGCTGCGGGCGCCCAGGAAGAAGCTGGTGTAGCCGGAGATAACCTCAGCGAAGGGGAACGCACCCACATAGCCGATCTTGGCGGTCTCGGCGGTGATGGTGCCGTCCTCAATCATCTGATTGAGCTTCATGCCGGCCACAACGCCGCTGACATAGCGGGCCTCATAGATGGCGGTGAAGTAGTTGTGGACGTTGGTCAGCCCGCTGGTGCTGGCGGCGGTGCCGGTCGCGTGGCAGAACTGAATGTCGGGATATTCGGCAGCGGCCTGGAACACATAGCTTTCCTGGCCAAAGCTGGTGGCGAAGATGATGTCGCAGCCGTTTTCGGCCAGGTCAACCGCGGCTTCGTAAGCGGCTTCGGTCTCGGGAATGTTGTACTTGATCATCACCTGGTCGTCGCTGATGCCCAGGGCTTCCTGCGCGGCCTTGAGGCCATTGATGTGGTTGGCGGAATAGCCTTCGTTTTCGTCACCGATGCAGATGTAGCCCACCTTGATTTCTTCCGCGGGGACCGCGGCGCTCGCTGCGGTTACACCCAGAACCAGGCACAGCGCCAGCAGCATGCTTACCAGCTTCTTCATTGCGTTCCATCCTCCTGTAATCGACATAAAAACCTAAGGGACCTGCTTATGATACACCAGCTTTGGCGCTTTGTAAAGAAAAAAGGCGAACATTTTTTTATAAAAATTTTTATGCGTTCGGAAATCGTGGAGTTCTCTCAACAGATGCTTCCCTTTCGCCGCTCATTCAAATAAGGCAAAAAAAATTGGCGGCATGTATTGCAATTTCGTTTTTCTTCTGCTATAATAACTAGGCTGGTTTGAGAGAGCATGTTGCTCTTTCAGCGAAGCATGTGGGCTCGTAGCTCAGCTGGATAGAGTGTTTGACTACGAATCAAAAGGTCGTGGGTTCGAATCCCGCCGGGCTCACCAAACCAATATAATCCGAACTTGTTTCCGGTAGGAGATGGGTTCGGATTATTGGTTTTTTTCGATCCGTATGAAAGTACCTACTTTCGCAA
>OLNP01002481.1_pt1 | contig 13289 bp, 9 predicted proteins | sample 1671951 | NCBI WGS metagenome assembly OLNP01 (sample SAMEA3136629, study PRJEB25190) | human gut metagenome | biome: human gut; feature: human-associated habitat; material: faeces | place: Austria | collected 2013
TGGAAAGTTTATTGAAAGGATAGGTTCTTATAATCCGAACACTAATCCTGCTACAATAAATTTGAATTTCGAAAGAGCTTTGTATTGGCTGACAACCGGTGCTCAACCCACCGACACTGTACGTAATATCCTTTCCAAAGAAGGTGTATTGATGAAAAAACATTTATTGGGAGGTGTAAAAAAAGGTGCTTTTACCGAAGAGGTTGCAGAACAACGCTTCGAAGCATGGTTGAAAAACAAAAAATCGGCTATTGACGCTGAAAAAGCCAAAGTTTCTGCCGCAAAAGACGCTGCTGCTAAAAAACGTCTAGAAGAAGAAACCGAAAAGAACAAGGCAAAAGCCGAAGTTGTCGCTGCTAAAAAAGCAGCCGAGGCTGCCGCTAAGGCAGAAGCCGAAGCCGCTGCAAAAGCCGAAGAAGAAGCTAATGCCGTTGCAGAAGCTCCTGCAACAGATGCAGCTCCTGCATCCGAAAGTGCTGAATAAATATTTTAGACAGCATATTGAAACGGAGTATCCCTCACTGGATACTCCGTTTTTATTTTTCTTCTTCCCAAAAGTATTTTAACGGCTCAGTCGTTAATTAACGGGAATTGTTCGTGTATATTCTCTCCCCTATTGCGAACACTGTTCTCCGTAATGCTACGGGATATTTCAGTTTTCATTATCGGAGATATTTCAGAACTCCTCCCTTGCCGTGCCCCATAACACTATCGGGCACTCCCCCTATCTCATCTACGATGAGCACAGGGAGAGATGACCAAGCTCTTATCACCTCCCCCTGTATTTTCTACCCCTCCGTCCAGAGGAAACCGCCCCTATTTTTGCGCAGCAAAACACAGGGGGGAGAGGGGGAGTAACATGGCCAAACAATCGCCAATCGGTCTATAATAGTTCTCTTAACACGATAAAAAAGCTCCTAAGAACATCTCACCTGCACGATTCTTATCGTATTCATTTTCTACTTTCTCAAAAAAATAAAAAAAATTCACTTTTTCACTAGGGATAACCCTCGATTTAAGGTTAATATTATATAGCGCATAAAAAATGCTCAAAAATATGTATATACATATCATGAAAAAATAAAAACATATCATTCAATTCTCAGAATTACTTTTTGTTTAATTAAATATTTGTTTATCATGAAAAAACACTACATGTTATTCACTTTATTGTTTACTCTTCTGCCTCTTCTTAATAGCTATGCCGAAGAAAACAAGGCAATCACCATTCCCCAATTAAGTCTCTCTTGGGGGAATACATCTGCCTATCGTTTGGAAATTCCCGAAACGATTTTGGGAGACAGAAACGGTGGAGAGACAGACCGATCCGGAAAATCATTCACCCTATCGGCTTGGATCAATATGGAAAGGTATACCAGTTCATCGTACAATAACAAAGGCAATGTAATTATGGGACATGGAGCAAGAGAGCACATGAACTATAACGGCAGCCTCGTCTTGGCAACAACCGAAACAGGGACACTTAAAATTATCTCCGGTGCAAGCAACACGGTAGCCTCCACTTTAGGAGTCACGGTAGATTTAGATGTATGGACCTACCTTACATTAGTCTATGACAATAGCAATTATACAGTAAGCGTGTATAAAGACGGGGCTCCAGTTACAACCTTAGAAAACGGCCATGAATTAGAGTTGTTCGGAGACAATCCTTGTATCTTCTATGTAGGATGTGGTTTTGCCGGGCTATGCGATGAAGTACAATTCTTCGACAAAGCCTTGACTGCCGAAGAAGTTCTCCAAGCCTATAACAATCCTAAAAACGTATCGGGATTAACATGTTTGTACGATTTTAACGAACCCGATGCAACGAGTTCATTCGCCAACAAAGTTCCTGAATCACTCCATGTCGATACAAAAGCCACATTTTACCATATCACTAATGCGGTATTAAGTTCGGACGGAGGATATATAAGCATTGGAAACTTCACAGAAGAAACGCCTACAATTGCCAACGGACGAACAATAACCAATAGCTTCAAAGTCACAGTACCCACCCAAATAGAAAATGGGCAGCTAAGTGTAATGAACGGAGATACCCCCCTTGCCGCAGGAGAAAATACCGTAACATCAGGGACTACTTTAACCATAACGGCGACACCTGCCGATAATTATCGTTTGGAATCCCTGAATATCAACGGACAACCGATTGAAAACGGTGGAACGTATACTGTAACAGAAGATGCAACTATCTCTGTTTCATTTGTCGAAATCGTTATGCATAAAGTAACAATTACTGTCGACGAAGGAGTAGATTATCAAATTACAGCAGGAGAAGAAGTTATCGAGAACTTAGAATCGATAGCCTCTGGCACAGAATTAATCCTAACATTCAATTCATTGCCGGAAAACAAAAAGATAGAATCCGTACTGATTAACGGGCAACCAGCCGAAGCAGAAGAAAACGGATCATACATTTTCACGGTAACAGAAAACACGACTATCGTTGTCAACTTGACCGATATTACTTATCACACAGTTACGCTACCGACTCTGGTAGAAAATGGACAACTAAGCGTAATGAACGGTTCCGACCCCCTTACCACAGGAGAGAACACCGGTATAAAAGAAGGTACGGTATTGACAATTACGGCTACTGCCGATCCCGGTTATGAAATTCTCTCCCTCCAAGTAAACGGATCCGATTTCACCAACGGAGATAATTACACGGTGAACGAAAATACGACCGTCACAGTCTCATTCCAAGTCGAAGGTCCCAAAGCCGTACTAGTCCCTGCAATAAGTGGTAATAATAAATACCAATTCCGTTTTGATGATAAAGTATTAGGCGAACACACAAATGGAGAGAATAACTCATGGAATAATGGTAATATAACAGGTTCAGACCATCGTGCCCGCAATTTCACAATGTCCGCTTGGGTGAAAACCGTTAGTACAAACGGGCAAGTAATGGGACACGGACAAGCACCTTACTATGGAGCCGTAGGAACATTTGGCGTTGTACTCGAAAACGGAGTCCTGAAAATGAAAGCTCGCGCATGGAAAGACAAAGGCAACTGCCCGGGAATAGCCGAAGTGACCACCAACGCTACGCTCACTGCCGATGAATGGGCTTTTATTACCGTAACAGTCGATGACACCAATAAAGAAATCAAACTATACAAAAACGGGAAATTATTAGGAACTGGCGATTTAGGGACAATCGTAGAAGGAGGAACACAAGAAGGTCATGGTATTGGTCTATTGCAAGACGAGTGTGTGTTCTTCGTGGGGAACGGCGGATTCTCTTGCTATGTGGACGAAGTTCAGGTATGGTCCAAAACATTGACCGAAAAAGAAGTAAAGGAATCCATTCGCGGCGGTTACGCCCAAGAGAATATGCCCGAAGAATTAGTGGCCTATTACAAAATCGAAAATGATTCGGAAGCCGAATTGGAAAACAAAGGAACATTCGGTAGCTGTCCCGCCGGCGTAGTAGAAGGTACAACCGAGGTACATACTGGTGCTCCCCACTGGGGCGCAGAAGTTTATACTTGCGACTTTATTCAAGTACAAATCGTAGCCGGTCATACATTCCCGACCAATAATCTCACCATCACTCAACCCACCGAAGGGGGAACATTCAAAGTAGTTAATGCTAAAAATGAAGAAGTAACAAGTGGACCGGTAGACCAGTTCAGCGCATTGACAGTCATAGCCGAACCGGAAGAAGGATATGTATTATCGCAAGTATTGGTAAACGGTGAAGTAAATAGCGGAACAACTTTTGTCATCGAAGATGACACAGAAGTAACAGTGGTATTCTCCAATAAAGTAATCGTAACCAATACGACCGCAACCGGTGGTAACGTCGAAATGTTCGTTAATGATGCCGAAGAAGCGACCGCATTCGGTTCTGAAATTATACGAGGATCAAAACTAACTTTCAAAGTAACCGTAAACGAAGGATATGAATTAACGTCATTCCTCGTGAACGAAGAAGAAAAGATAGACGAACTTGCAGAAAACATATATACAGTAAACGCAGTTTCCGATAATATGACAATATGTGCTGTGTTCTCGAAAATACCGACATGGAGAGTTACTTGCAATGTTACCGGGAATGGTTCTGTCACCATCTCCGATGACGAAAGTAATGTATATGCCAGTGGTTCCGAAATTCTAAACAACACATTTGTCAAACTAACTTTTATCCCCGAAGAAAATTATAAGATAGAAACTTTCACTTCTTCCAATGGAGAATCGTTGTTAGACCAAATCAGCAACAATATCTACGAAATAGGAGCCATAGACAGCAACCATACTTATAACGTAACATTCGGGACAATTGTAGGCATAGACAAAGAAAACATAAAGTCCATATCGCTCTACTACCAAGACGGAATACTTTATGTAAACGGTATCGACGCAAATACTACCATTGCCATATATAATTTGACAGGCAAATTGGTTAAAGTTACGGAAGAAACCCCTGTAAATGTCGCCGATTTGACGAAAGGCTGTTATATCGTTAAAATAACGATGGGTAATACAGACAAAGCCATGAAATTTATCAAGAAATAAAAATCTATAAGAGAAATAAACCACATAAAGAGAGGTGATGCTGCAAATCATGCATTACCTCTCTTGTTTTTTAACCCCAAAAAAGAACAAGACAAAACTAAAAAGAATACTTCACTACTTCGATTTATGACATATTCCTGCCCATATCTCCCCTACCTCAAACATAAAGAGTAGGAATAAAGGCTTTTGCCGATTCATGAAAATTTTGTAGATTCGTGCACACATTAATATATTATATCATGAAAAAAATATCATTACTCACTTTCCTTCTGGGTTCATTTTTTCTTCTACAAGCCCAACCATACACCAAACACATCGCACCCATCGATAATGAAAAATGGTGGGGCTGCTTCGTGGGAATAGGTAACGAAATGCCCTTTGCATCGAATACCCCCCTCTATGATTTGGCAAAAGTCAATTTTAATAACGAAGCCTCTCCCCTGCTCCTATCTTCGCAAGGACGTTATGTATGGAGTGACGAACCTTTCCGTTTCCGCTTGGTAAACGACACACTCGTTATCGAGTCAGATCATGAGTCCCCACAAGTGGCAACCGCTGGGAAAAACCTTCGCGATGCCTATCTTCATGCCTCAAAAACACATTTCCCGGCAAACGGAAAAACTCCGCCAGCACTCTTTTTTAAAGAACCACAATACAATACATGGATAGAACTCATGTATAATCAAAATCAAGAAGACATTCTGAACTACGCTCATAACATCATCGAGAACGGATTCCCCAAAGGAATCTTGATGATCGACGACAACTGGCAACGCTATTATGGAAACTTCGAATTTAAAGCAGAAAAATTCCCCGATGCCCGTGCCATGACAGACGAATTGCACCGGCTCGGATTCAAAGTCATGCTTTGGATTTCACCCTTTGTATCGGCCGATTCTCCCGAATTCAGAGACTTGGCAGCCAAAGGTTTTCTCCTGAAAAACAAAAACGGCACACCAGCCGTTGTAAATTGGTGGAACGGATATAGCGCATGCTACGACATGACCAATCCGGCAGCTGTCGAATCACTAAAACAAACCCTAAACGAATGTATGGAAAAATACGGAATCGACGGGTTCAAATTCGACGCAGGCGATATAGTCATCTTGGCTAACGGAGAGTACGACTACTACGACAAGAACGCCGACCAAAACATTTTCTCCCAACGATGGGCCGAACTGGGACTTTCCTACCCTTTCAATGAATTTCGAGCCGCTTGGAAAACCGGAGGCCTGCCATTAGTGCAACGCATAGGAGACAAAGACTATTCGTGGTATGCCGTATCCATGCTTATACCCAACATGGCAATTTGCGGTATGCTCGGTTATCCCTATGCCTGTCCCGATATGATCGGAGGTGGACAATTCGCCTCTTTTCTCGACATTAAAGAAGACGAATTTAACCAAGAACTCATTGTACGATCATGCCAAGTCCATGCCCTCATGCCCATGATGCAATTCTCGGTTGCCCCGTGGCGAATCCTCAGTCGCGAGAATATGGAAATCTGCGCACGATACGCACAACTACATCACACGATGGGCGACTATATTTATGAATGTGCCCGTCATGCCTCCGAGACCGGAGAGCCCATCTTGCGCCACATGGAATACAGTTTTCCACATAGCGGATTCACCGAATGCAAAGATCAGTTCATGCTCGGTGACAAATATATGATAGCCCCCATGATTACCGAAGGCACTCATCGTACCGTTAATCTTCCCAAAGGCACATGGCGCGACGATCAAGGAAAAACATTCAAGGGTCCGAAAAAAATAGAGATAGATGTCCCCCTCGATCGTCTCCCCTATTATGAACGAGTGAAATAAGAATTGGGGATAATGTAAAAAAGAATCCATATACATATATGGATTCTTTTTTTATAGTAAACTTATCGGCTATCCACCACAATAACTAACCTCAATGCTTTTTTCTTTGAACTTCGAAATTCGATGAATATATGGCTTTTACCGTCAACTGTGGCCGAACGACCTCTTTACACCGAGAACACAAATACAAATAGGTATCCTCCTCCAATTTATATCTCCACCCCTCCCCATAAGAACTTCCACAGACAACACAGAAGAAACGCTCTTCAATCCTCCTACCTCTTTTCCCATAAAGTAAAGTCCTGACTTTTTGAGGTGTTTTTCTTTTAATGACTCGTTGCGCCTCTCGATTTATACGACGGTTTTTCTCAAACATATTAGCAAAAGACACTACGGCTTTTTGTACTCCCGAAAGATGTGGGTGCACCTGTTTCTTGTTTGCTTTTTTACCAGCCATCGCTCTTTTATTTTTCACAATATTAAAAGACTTCTCAACAACGATATGGAAGAAAGACTTGAAAGACACTCGACAAACACAATGAACGGACAGCACCTTTTCAACTCAGTACTATCCGTTAGCATTCACTGTCTCTTAATGCTTATCGTGGAGCTGGAGGGATTCGAACCCTCGTCCAAACGAGGAACTAATGAGCTTTCTACATGCTTATCTTCGCTTTGATTGTCGGGTACAGACAAGACCGAAGCCACCAATCTGCACCTTAGTTTCTAAATTTTCATCATCAGCTCGAAACTGGCCTCTGACTATTTCCGATATTATTGCACCACCGTTTCGGAACGCTTCGGAACAACAGCAACCGGGTGATGTCTTGTCTCCACAACTGTTGCGGAGATTAAGCTAATCTACTGTACTTCGATTAAGCAGCAAGAGCGTAGTTATTTTCGCCAGTTAAATTTTTGTTGTCTGATATTATAGAGCGGGGCAACAACGCTCTGCATGCTTACCCACCACTTCTACCCGCTGTCAAAACCGGTCAGCCCCAGTGGTAGTTTCCCGGTGTTTTCTATCCGGGACGGCAAAGATAATATTTTTTCAATAGAAAAAGACCTGTTTTTTCAAAAAAATAGACATATCTCTCTATAATAGTCTTTCCCGCTCCTTACGATTCAAACGCTTGACAACCATATCATAAGATTTCTTCACCAACGTCCTGACCATCTCGTCCGAAACATCTCGATTAAAGTAAACGCTAATCCAATGTCTTTTATTCATATGCCACCCCGGCTTTACCCCCATATAACGAGCCTGTAATTCGCCCGATTCCACCGGGTCGCATTTAATACAACAAAAATCGAACACCTCGACATTCACAAAACAAAACCATTTATCGCCCACATAGAAACACAAAACATCACGGCTATATCGGTCGGCAACATTCACGAAAGGCATCTTCTCTTCCACACCCTTCAACGAAAGACAATATTCCCTAAATTCTTCTACATTCATTTCACATCTCGACTCCTCATCAGCTTTTCAACAGCATAATAAGTTTTATAGATAGATCGAAAAGAACAATTTTGGCATTAGCATTCTGCCCGACATCATTTTCGGCATCGCTCAAATGTTTCATGATAGCCTGTACATTACGTTCATGAATAAACGGAGCGAAACGCGAAGAAAATTGAGCCTCTTCCCGATTCATATAGGTTAATGCAGGAACATGCAAATTATAGATGTAATTCTCACGTATCATTCGTTGGGCATAGGAAAGAAATCGACGCAAACGTTCGCGCCCCAAATCGGCCACTTCTTCGCTCCATATCTTCAAATCCTTTATTTTCCGAGCATAGGCCAAACGCATGACCTGCACAAAATAATCGAAAAACAATTTATTCTCCTCATTCAATTGAAGAGCTTCGCAAGCCTTCAAATAATTACCCTCTGCGACATGGGCCACCGAAACAGCATCCTGCTCCGTTATCCCATACCGGCGTTGCAACGCCTCGGCTATAACCGACGTGGACAAAGAGCGAATCTCGATAAGCTGCGAACGCGAACGTATAGTCCCCAGCACTCTATCGGGATTATTGCTGACTAACAAAAACACACTACCGGGATAAGGCTCTTCCAGCAATTTCAACAATTTATTGGAGCAAGTGTCGTTCATGCGTTCCGGCAGCCATATAATCATTATTTTATACGGAGATTCATAGCTCTTTAAAGACATCTTCCGCAAAATACTTTCACTCTCTTCTCCATAAATTACGGCCTGCTTGTTATCGGCATTAATATACCTCAACCATGAATCGATCCCGAAATAGGTATTCTCCTTCAAAAACTCAGTCCATTCGGGCAAATAATCGTCGCATATCCGTTTCTTCTTATCCACTTTGACCATCGGGAATACAAAATGCAAATCCGGGTGAGTCAAAGCCGTATGTTGCCGGCAAGACGGACATACACCGCAAGCATCCCCATTCTGACGATTCGTGCAATGTATATACCGGGCATAAGCCATAGCCATAGCAAATTTACCGACACCCTCCGGTCCACAAAGCAACTGGGCATGAGCCACATGATCATTGTCAACCGAACGTAAAAGTCTTCGCTTTACCTCCTCCTGTCCGATAACGTCTTTAAAAAACATCGCGCGATCCCTCCGTTAATAAACCGACTTCGCCACTTGATAAACACTATCGACCGCCATAAGCGAATAATAGTGAATACTGGGTACTCCCTTCGCTTTCAATTCGAGCGATTGAGCTGTACACCAATCTATCCCTACCTGCTTAACCTGCGAATCGTCTTTACACTTAACAATCTCCCGAACCAGCATATCGGGTATATCTACGTGAAATACACGAGGTAACAATGTCAATTGCGAAGCCTTCGAGATAGGTTTCAATCCCGGGACAATGGGTACGGTAATCCCTGCTGCCCGACAACGGTCTACAAACGAGAAAAACTTTTCGTTATCGAAAAACATCTGGGTAACTATATAGTCGGCTCCCGCATCCACCTTTGCCTTCAACCACTTCATATCCTCGTCGGGATTAGGAGATTCGTCATGTTTCTCGGGATAACCCGCCACTCCGTATGAAAATTGCCTTGTACTGACCAAATCCATTCGAGTGCCATCTATGAAATAACCCTCATTAAAACGATTCACCTGCTGCTCCAATTCAATAGCATGTTCATATCCACCGGAAGCAGCGATAAATCGATTCTCATGCTTAGCCTTATCACCTCTCAAAATAAGCAAATCGCATATCCCCAAAAAATTCAAATCTATTAAAGCATATTCTGTTTCGAGAGCTGTAAAGCCACTGCATATGAGATGAGGAACAGTGGGTATCTGATATTTATTTTTTATAGCTGCCGCTACCGCTACTGTACCGGGACGACTACGTTCCGAGACCCGGCGAAACAACCCATCGGGGGTATCCTTATAAACCAATTCACTGCGATGTGTGGTTATATTAATATATAACGGCGCAAATTCCCGTAGCGTGTCTATCGCTTTAAAAGATTTCTCGATACTGCTACCCTTTAATGGAGGCAATATTTCAAATGAAAATCCTGTACTCCCGCTATTCTTTATCAAATCGGCAACCTTCATTTATTTTTCATTTAATCGGGTATTAATCTAATACCTATTTTAATTCTTACCATTCGTACAACAATAGACAAAGATAGTGAAAGGTGAGCGCAGAGGCAAACGGGGATCTCATTTCCGAATTAGCTATGTCGAACCACATCCTATCTTCGTTATGACAAAGATAATGTAAACCAAGTGCAGAAACAAATTTATTTGGATATACCGAATACAGTCCATCTTTAACAAACTCGTCCGATACCACAAACGAAAAATGTGAAAAGGATAAAACAAACAAATCCTTTTCCCCTTTTTGAATTATTTCTATCTCATTCTAATATAAGGAAATATCCGGGAACAGCGAATATTTGTTTACAGTCTCGCCAAAATGTTAAAAACCGTATACATTTACGACCAAATCGATTTACATTAGTTAAAACAAATTAAATCCAAGAAAATTATTGTCTAAATATTATGTTTGAGAACATATTTACCCCTATATTTGCAATGTGTTTTTCATGGTATTAGATTTAAGGTTAACAAAGATTGGTTGTCGTGAGACAATCAATTTTTTTTGTACCTGTCCCCCAAAAAATTATAAGCCCTTATTTCGATTCAATAGAAAATTAACAGGGATTGTTCGTGTATATTCTCTTCCCTATATATCTAACTCAGTTCTCCGTCATGTTACGAGACACGGCAGGGGGGAAGAAAGGGATATATCCGGTATAAACAGATTGATACGATAGCGTTTTCAACCCCTCCGTCCAGAGGAAACCGCCCCTATTGCTAACACCACACAGAGGAGGAGTTTAATAGTAGACTTTCCTTTAACCGCCTCCTCTATATCCTGTGGCATTTTGCATCCACCTCCCCTATGTTTTGCACAGCAAAACATAGGGGAGGTGTCCGCAGGGCGAGGGGGTTAATACAAACAGAAACTTCACTCCTAAATACATCGCCTTTATTTGGTGATGAGGATGCAAGAAAATAGAGGGAAAGTATACTCATAGCGAATGGGGTAACCTTTACCGCAAAAAAAACTTATGAAATCTTTCCAAACCCTCTCATTCATTAACATTCAAGTCTATCCACATGAATTGTCTACTGAACCCTTATTTCACAATAAAAAACCGGAAGCAAAATATCCATTCTGCTCCCGGCAATCAACACCTATTTACTTAACTATTTCTATCGGACATAAGTAGAAACACTCTTCTCCTGAGTTCCAGAAATTGCATCCTCTCCTGAATCCTCCTTCTCGAAATCACAAGTACGAACTTCCGTTCCATAAGGACTACGCACTTTTATTTTCAACCCTTTCAAATCGGGATTTTCCAGTTTCAAATCCTCCAATCTAAACGAACCCACCCCCCATAAAATATGGTCTATCTCAGGATCATTCAAACGATTATGACGCAACTCCAACTGTAAATAACCGTCTCCATCGGGATTAGGAGATAAAGAATAATTCCTAACCAAATTAATCATGTGTTTCTCGCGACCAAGACCTCGCATTTCAAACTGAACCGTCAGATACTTATCGCTCGTCCACATATCCAACACATTCACAGGATCATTACCGATACTATCGGTCGTTTCAGGAGTGATGGGAATAACATTCTTAACCAACACAGAATCTATATCATTGATAAGAATATAATAATCATATCCTTCCCGCTGACCTTCGAGAAAAGAGAAGTTCACGATTACCCGTTTTCCGTCTTTCAACAAATAATTAGGCAAACGGCTGCCATTCGACGGAAAAAGTGTTTGCTTACTATCCAACTGGATATATGGCTCACTCCCGTCTTTTACGACCATATCGCCCACCGCATAGGAAAACGGAACGTATCCGCCATCGTCATCATCGTCACAAGATGACAGCCCGCACAATGTCACAACACCTAATAATCCTACCAATAAAAACTTTTTCATTTTCATATTCGTCTGTTTTTTTAGTTTATTCGCTTTTATGGGGTAAACGTAAACCACTCAAAAATACTGCACAGAATTTTGTTAAAGAGTTAAAAACAATTTTTCTATCACCTGTCATGCAGTATTTTTACATCATTGCATTTAATAAATAACAGGAATCATCAAAAAATGAACGAAGCAGAGCTGGTAGAGTGTTGCAAGCGGAAAGATATGACGGCACAGAACGAGTTGTATCAACGCTATGCCGGTGAAATGTTCGCACTTTGTATCCGTTACTCCGGGAACAGAGATTTCGCCAAAGATCTTTTACATGACGGGTTCCTTAAAGCCTTTACCTCTTTGGATAAATTTTTCTACCGAGGCGAAGGCTCATTAAAAGCATGGTTGAGCCGTATTATGGTAAATACAGCATTAGAAGCAATTCGCAAGCAAACACAACATATCGAGCTCGACATCGAAACCGCTCCCGAAATAGCCGACCCGGAATATGAAGACGACGACAAAATCGTAAAAAACATTCCTCAGGAAACGCTTCTTCGATTCATTTCGGAATTACCGGACGGATACCGCACGGTATTCAATCTGTTCACATTCGAGAACAAATCACATAAAGAAATCGCAAACCTGCTTCATATAAATGAAAAAAGCTCCTCATCACAATTACATCGGGCACGAACGATATTGATGAATCGAGTTAAACAATATTGGGCACAATATGAAAACGGATAAAACTAAAAATTGGACAGACAGCTGGAAAGAGCAGCTCGATGAATATTCGGTTACTCCTCCGCCAGAAGTTTGGGAAGAACTTTCCAAAGAGCTCGCTCCACGCCGTATCTCCTTTTGGAAAAGAACCATTTGGTGGGCAGCTGCTTGTATTACACTTTTGCTATGTACTTTTATCGGGTTACAATTCCTCCGTCCGACTACCGACTTAAACAATCTCCCGCTTCAAACAAAAATATCCGGCTCGGAGCAAATGGAAGTACCTCGAATGCAAAATACTGTACCCTCGATAAAACAGGAACCACTCGACATAGCCCAATCTTATAAATCGATACGAGCACCGCAAACACCCGACCATACCGATGTGGAAAACCATATGCCATCTCAAATAAACGAATCGCGACACATCGAACAACCGGAATCTTCCGAACCGGAAAAATCAACTCCGGGGAAAAAACGAAATAACGCACAGACTAGCTTGTTTCCATCGAGAAATGAGAATACCAGCACGACAACCATACATACGCATACACAACCCAAAACCAAACCCAAAAGCACTTGGTCTTTGGGCGTATCTCTGGGGAATAACCTAATTGCGTCAGCCGACAATCGAAATGGATTCAGCAATTTAGCCCCTTATGCCTCTGCCGAAATGGCAAGTCTCCCTTCCGAAAAAAATCTTTCGAACTCCGAAGGGCCGGTA
>OLNP01002484.1_pt1 | contig 13285 bp, 12 predicted proteins | sample 1671951 | NCBI WGS metagenome assembly OLNP01 (sample SAMEA3136629, study PRJEB25190) | human gut metagenome | biome: human gut; feature: human-associated habitat; material: faeces | place: Austria | collected 2013
CTACGCCCGTTTCCATATCAACGCCGATGAAGAACGGAATGTCGGCTTCGCGTTGAAGTCTTTCCATATCGGCTTTAAAGCGCGCAAGAGCCTCCGCATCATGCCCGTAAATGACAGATAGGTTGCCGACATGATGTTCCATGGCGGTCTCGCACTCTTCCCAGCAGCCGATGCCTGTCGATACAAGCTGTCCGCATTTCTGTTCAAGCGTCAGCATTTCAAGAATCTGTTCGGGCGTTTTGCCCTCAAATCTCTTATCCATTTTTATTTCTCCTCAGTTTGTACGGAAGCGGTAAACGTCCCGTTTTTATACTGTTTTTTTGTGCAATGAGCGGAAAACAAGGCGCGAAGTCCCTCCGAATTTCCACTTGTACAACCGTTTTTATCAAGAATATACGCATAGGCTTTTGTTCTGAAAACATAAAAGAAGCCGTCTGTTTCATATATTTTGAATATCTCGGAATAAGAAAGCGTTTGACTGTCCGAGCCGTCGGCGTCGGAAATACTTATTGAAAGTCCGTCATCGGACACGGTAACGTCGGAGACAAGCGTTTTGCCCGTATCGTTTTTCCGAGCAAGTTTTTTCGGCATTATGAAAAAGCGGGAATATATCCAATAAGAACAGAAAATCACTATAACTATCGCGATATAGTCGTTCATTCCGAGTTTTATTCCGTTCGTCAATTTTGCAACAACATTATAAATATTGAATACAAACAACGCGGCGTAAAGAACGATAAAACCAATTACAACAGCCTTGTTTCGGGAGAAAAGATTGAACTTGAAAAATTTCAGCATATTCTCCTGCGTATACTCTGTTCTGACGGAAACCTCACGCATTTGCCGCACCCCGATTTTCAATATTTTATCAGTAAAATAATAACACATTTGACAAAAGCAGTCAATCAAAACCATTTCGATTTAACAAAAAAGAACTATTCCGCCAAATGATACAAATTTTGCCTGAAATTTTGGGAATAAAGACCAACCGAAAATCGTTGACACAACTGAAATTATATGATAAAATAAGTTTGTAAACGGTTCGCAATCTTTCCGAATTTGAGAGTTTGAAACGGTTGCGGCAAAATCATATGATTCCATGAGGTGAAAGAGAATGAAAAGAATCATTTCGGTCATTATCGCACTTTGCCTGACGGCGTCCCTTGTCGCGGGCTTTGCGATGGGAACAAATGCGGAAGTAGCAGATAAACGCGTTCTTCCGAGAGCGGAAAAGGCTCCGACTCTTGACGGAAAGCGTGACGACATTTACGACAAAGGATTCCGCGAAACGCTCAACATCGACACTGCGGGGATGGTCGTATCCGAGGAAGAAGATTTCGACACGGGAAAGCCCACGCCGAAATTCACGCCCGCAAGCGCTGATATTTCCGCTGTATGGTACTCAAATGTTCCTGACGGGACAGACATCACACGTTTGAGTCAGGTTATTTCGGACACGGCAGGCGGAATTTACATTTTTGCGGACGTAACGGACTGTTCCAGAGCATGGGGCGTAAACAACCAAACCATTATTCAAAGCAAATGGCTTGAAAATCCGAACGCTTACGAATATGCAAAGGCTACCCCGGAGTTTGAACTTTCGGACAGTTTTTGGGTATTGCTTGATCCCCTTAACTACAAATCTTCAAGAATGCTTGGGCTTTCCGAATTTGCGTTCACCGCATATGCAGGATTGGCCTCGGGCAACGGCGAAATAGGCGTTCCCGTTCCGTCTTGGAGAGAATACTACTACTGGGGTCTTGACGGCGGAACCGTAAACGGTGAATCCGGTGCCGGCGGAACGATTGCAAACGCGATAGGCACACAGGTAAAATCCACAGTCAACTACAAGTTCGATCCGAACTTTCCGCTCCCCGAACCTCTGACGGATTCCTCGTCAATAGTTGAAAAGTATCAATATAAGAGCAAACTCCTTAACGCATACATGCGCGCAAACATAAACGGTTACACGCTTGAAATATTCCTCCCGTGGAAAGCAACTCAGATGGAGATTAAGGGAGAAAGCAATCTGCCGCCGTTCCTCATTCCGAAAGTCGGAACCGAATTCGGAATGGGCATGCTCCTGATGGATAACTGGTTCTCTTATTGGGAAGACAATAGCTACGGAACAAAACCGAAATACGAAGAAGTTCAGTATTACATTTACCACAACTGCCACATGACGGATTACGGCAAAGACGTTATAGAAGATTGGGCGGATATTGCGTATCCCGAATATTTCCCGACATACGTTCTCGGAGACTACGCAAAAGATACCCCCGAAATCGTTTACGGTGATGCCGACGGAAACGGGGAAGTAGACATCGTGGACGCAATGCTGATATTCTATCACGTTGCGAAAAAAGAACTTTTGACGGACGAACAACTTTTGCGTTGCGACACAAACGGCGATAACGATATCGATATTGTTGATGCAATGAGAATTTTCTACTTCGTTGCGAAAAAAATCGATTCGGTAAGAGAAGAACCGATAACAGAACAGGAAGCAAAAGATTTTGTGACCAAACTTAACGAAGAGTTCCATATCGCAGACGCAAAAATACGCGTCTACTCCGGGAATATGGAAGGGTCTGCAAATTTTTTCCCAACAAAAACCGTTGCCGGAAATTACACAATCCCCGAATACCTGTATTACTGCTATGTTGTTTACAACAGCGACCGTACAGAAACACTTCCTGTTGTTGACCTTTCGGATTACCCGAACACTTCGAAAAGCGAGTTGCTGACAACAGAGGAAGCGGATTGGCTTAAAGAAAATTCCGCAATAACATATTTTCATGCGGTAAAGATATCCGAACTCCAAGAGAAAATCGACCTTATCTACGGAAAGGGAAATTACACTCTCTCGGGCGACATAATGAGCGGATATACCCAAAGCGGTTATTGTCTGCTTCCCGGTTTTCCCGGATTTGATGCCACGGCAAGTTGCAAAGGATTTAACATAAGCGCGGTTGCGACCCAAGGTACTACGGCACAGGTTGAAGTTACCGAAACATGGCATATTCCTCACTGGATAGACAACGAGCCCATCCCCTCGGAGGATGAAACAAGAACAACGATATACACCGTTGAAAAGACTTCCGACGGAGAAATCCGACTTACAAAAGTGCTTATGCTTGAAACTTTAAAATAATAAAAACCTATACAACAGATCGGGCTGTAAAAAACGAAAGTTTTTTACAGCCCGATTGCATTTTTAACTTTATTCAAATTCCTCCGACGGCTTCCGCGGCAAACCTTGCCGCGCCTACCGCGGCGGCGAAAGTCATGTCGGAAGAACTGATATCAACGCCGAAAACATGAGAAAGAGAACGTCTGAACGCTTCACAGTCAATTCGGCTTTTGCCGGAAAGAATCAACTTTGTCGGAGTTTTAAAAACAAAGCACAGACGACGCGCCGTTTCCTTTACAAACGCGGCGCAAAGTCGGTCGGGAGTAAAGCCGTCAAAATCGGCGGCAAGTTTCAGTCTGCCCTGCTCGAACCGAATTTTCGGAAGAGACGTTTCATTCAGAGCCGAAAGAGCAAGGTCCCCTACGGTTCGGGCAACATTTTCGGTACCTCCAACGCTTACCGAAACACGGGCGACAAAACTGAGAAGAGCGTCATACGCTTTCACCGCATCCGAATCACGTCTGACAAACAGGTCATATCCGCCAGACAGCGGCAATCGGATAGTGCCGAGAGGCTGTTTTTCCGATTTTGAAGCAAAATACGAAACGAACTCGTTCTTGCGGAGTTCGACAAGCACACCTCCCCTGTCGGCAGAACCTAAAAACCGAGCCTGATTTCTGCCGAGAGCGACCGATACGGGAATGTTGCCGAAATATCCGACAACGGACGAAGAACCGGTCACTTCCGGATAGCGAAGATCGGCAAGGCTGCATTTAACAACGGCTCGACTGTCAAAATCTTTCAACTCATCAGAATAAAATCCGACATCAAACGCTTCCGACGTATGGAACACGGGTCTTTTGTTGTCACAGAGGGCGGCTGACAGATATGAAGCAACAGTAGAAAAAGTATATGCGTCGGCGGGCACAAGTGCCTTATCGACATTTGCAAAATGCGCAAGCAGTCCGTTTTCTTTGCGAAGCGTTAAACCACATAGCTGTTCGACACGGCGAATATATTCCGTTTTTTCGGAAACGGAAAGAAAATCCGAAACGCAGCGTCCGTCAGCAGCCAGATAAACTATCTTTCCCGGAATACCGGTCAGACATATCGCTTTCGGTTCGTATTCCTGCGCAAGATCGGCAATAATACCTATCGCCGTATCGCAGAAACGCTCAAACGATGTTACGGACAGCGGTTCCGTCAGAGTTGCGACAGGCTCGGAATTTTCCGTCAAAGCGACCGTCAGAAAATCTTCTCCGACATCTACGCCGAGATACATTTCGCTCACATCAAAATCTCCCATACAATTTTTTCTTTTATTATATAAGTATATCACACGAAAAATGAAAAGTCAACGGAAAACATGAATAATGCCTCATATAAAGGCATTTTCTGAGAAAAATAAGATTAAGCCGAACCTATTGCATTTTTTGTTTTTTTATGATACAATGTTCTCGAATAAAGAAGATGGTTTTTCTTTGTTCGAAAGAGAAAGAAAGATAAAAACAGGGGAGAAAAAAATGGGGGCTCTTGAAAAGGCTGAGACGCTGTTTCTTTGGTTTATGATATACAGCGTTGTAGGCTGGATTTATGAAAGCATACTCTGCTCCGTTGCGCAGAAAAAATTTATAAACAGAGGATTTTTGAACGGGCCTTACTGCCCGATATACGGCAGCGGGGCCGTGCTTGTTATTCTTGTTCTCGGCAAATTGACAAACCCGTTTTTGCTGTTTTTTGCGGGTGCTCTTTTGACGTGCAGTCTTGAATACCTGACTTCGTTTGTAATGGAAAAACTCTTTCATGCGCGCTGGTGGGATTATTCAAAGCGCAAATTCAACATTAACGGTCGTGTTTGCCTGATAGGAGCTGTGGTTTTCGGCGCGTTTTCAACGGTTCTTGTTTTGTGGATACACCCACTTGTAACAAAACTCACTGATATGCTTTCACCTCTTGCAAGACATATCGTTTCCGCTGTTCTTTTCTGCGGAATAGTTACGGACCTTGTGTTCACGGTCAAGGGCATGGCGGGATTCCGCGAGAAGATAGAGGAAGTTTCCGAGCTTGTGGAACAGCAGAAAAAGGCGCTGGAAGAAAAGATACACGATTCGGAAGCGGCCGCAAAACTTCGCGGTCGCAGAACGGAGATAAAAAAGAAATTTACCCTGCAACAACGCAGACTTATTTCCGCGTTCCCTTCGCTGAAATTCAAGAAGCCGCAAAGCAACGAAACATTGCGGTCTCTTCGTGACGTTATGAAAAAGATAAAGGAAAAGAAGGAGCGCTGAATATGATAAGGGACATTTCGTATATCCTGCTTGGCTACGGTCTCGGAAGCGTTTTGTTTGCAAAAGTATTCTGCTCATGGTTGAAAAAGGCCGATGTGACCCAAAACACTGCGGACGGCAATCCGGGAACGACAAACGCGTTCAAGAACGGCGGTTTCCTTTGCGGAACATTAACTCTCATCTGCGATATACTGAAAGGATTTCTGCCTGTTTTCTTTTATACAAGGGGCAACATGACGGCGCTTTTGGCACTCGTTATCGCGGCTCCCGTCATCGGGCATATCTTCCCTGTTTTCAACAAATTCAAAGGCGGGAAAGGTATTGCGACCACATTCGGATGCCTTTTCGGGATATTGCCGAAATTTGTTCCTCTCATCGCGTTTGCGGCGATATTCGTTTTCTTTTCGGTCATAATCTGCATAAAATCGCATTTTCACAGAACGCTTGTGACATATATCTGCACAGAACTTGCAATCATTTTTCTTGACGGAAACATCATCGTTTGCGCGGGCTTCTCGATAATTCTTGCTGCGGTCGTTATCCGACTTCTGACAAGCAAGGAAAAGAAACCGCCGTTAGAGGTAAAGCCGATATGGATGCGCTGATACTGTCTTGCAGCACGGGCGGCGGACACAATGCCGCGGCTCGCGCAATAAAAGAAGAAATGACACGGCGCGGGCATAATGCCGTTATGCTCGACCCTTACCGCCTTGCGGGCAACGACCTTGACAAAAAAGTGGCGAACGGCTATATAAAAATTGCACAGAAAACGCCTCGTCTCTTCGGTGCGATATACGGCATAGGCAACGGCTATCGGAGACTTCCGATAAAATCCCCCGTTTATGCCGTAAACAAACTGATGTTCGACAAAATGAAAGAATTTTTGGAGAACAATCATTTTGACGTTATCCTGACAACGCATCTCTACCCGGGGGAAATACTGACAAATATGAAGAAAAAGGGATTCCCCGTTCCCCCGACGGTATTTGTTGCAACGGATTATGTTTGTATTCCGTTCACGGAAGAACTTTCCTGTGATTGGTTTGTAACACCATCCGAGGAGTTGAACGGAGATTTTGTCAGACGCGGAATAGACGAAAAGAAACTGTTTGCGGCGGGGATTCCCGTCAGCGCCGTTTTCAACGAGGATATATCAAAACCTGATGCGGCAAAAGCGATAGGGCTTGACCCTACGAAAAAACACCTGTTGCTTTCGGGAGGAAGTATCGGCGGCGGAATGCTCGAAAAATCACTTGCTGTTCTCGACAGGTATCTCAAAGAAAATCCCGAATACGATCTAACGGTTATCTGCGGCAACAACGAAAGTCTCAAAAAAAGGCTTTCCGAAAGATACGGAAACGATAAAAGAATTTTCATTATCGCAAGCACAAACAAGATTTCTCTTTACATGAAAGCAAGTGAAGCGTATCTTTCAAAACCGGGAGGGTTATCCTCAACCGAAGCGGCGGTATCGCAAACCCCGCTTATTCATATTTCCCCCATTCCGGGTTGCGAAAACAAAAATATGAAATTCTTTGAAGAGCATGGAATGAGCATTGCGGTCGGAGGAGACGAAGAAAAACTGCAAAAGGCGCTTGAAGCCCTGAAAGATGAGAATTTCATTCGCAAGATGAAGGAAAATCAGAAAAAATATATAAACGGCGAGGCAGCGTCAGACATCTGCGACCTTGCGGAAGAACAGGAAAGGAAGGGCTGAACACATGAAAAAGAGCGTTAAAAATGCGCTTTTGACAACGGGCGTGTTCCTTGCGGCAGGCGCTGCGACCGTGGCAGGAACATATTTTACGACAAAAGTTCTCGTAAAAATAGCGTTGGACAGAAAAGAACCCGATATAGTGAAAAAAGCGAGCGACGCGATAGCGGGAAAAGCGGCTGACGCGGCATTTATGGAAGAAATTGAAACGGCGGCGGAAAAACTCGAAAAAGAGCCGCACGAACTCGAACAAATAATCTCGTTTGACGGCACGGAACTTGTCGGACATTGGTTTCCCGCAAGAAACGCAAAGCGTACTGTTATTGCCATGCACGGATGGCGTTCGACATGGGCAAGAGATTTCGGAACGGTTGCAGACTTTTGGGCAAAGAATAACTGCAACGTACTTTATGCGGAACAGCGCGCGCAAAACAACAGCGGCGGCGAATATATGGGCTTCGGGCTTATCGAGCGTTTTGATTGTCTTGAATGGGTCAAATGGGCGACCGCAAAATGCGGCAGCGAACTTCCTATATACCTCTGCGGCGTTTCGATGGGCGCAACAACAGTGCTTATGGCGGCGGGATTGGAACTGCCCGAAAACGTACACGGCATAATGGCTGACTGCGGTTTTACATCTCCCCACGCGATATGGAAACACGTCGCAAACAACAACTTACATCTTCCCTACTGGCTTCGCGGAGTTTTCGCGGACGAAATGTTCAGACAAAAGCTGAATATGGGAACAAAAGATTATTCAACGGTTGAGGCACTGAAAAACAATTACATTCCCGTTATGCTGATACACGGCGCTAACGACCATTTCGTTCCCGTGCACATGACATACGAAAACTATCTTGCCTGCGCGGGCGAAAAACGGCTGTTGATAGTTCCCGGAGCGGATCACGGCATGAGCCACTACCTCGAACCCGAAAAATACGAGGCGGAAGCCAAAAAGTTTTGGAAAGACTTCGACGGCAAGACCCCGCCGAAAAAGCCATCAGAAACCGAACAATAACAAAAGCCGAATAATTGCAGATAATTCTTTTTCCATGTATTTTATTTGACTATATCAACTATACACAAAATATAGGCGAGAAATTTTTCCGCGCCTTTTCTTTGCATATAAAAGAATGCGTATCTTTTATAGGGAAAAAACTATTATTAAGGAGTATTTTTTATAATTGACGTTTGCTTCAGCTGCTGCGTTGAAAATCTACTTGAAGAAATTGAAACAGATATAAACAGCAACGGAAATCTTTCACTAATGCTAAATCTCAATTACGGATCACTTGACTGTGATATAGTCGAAGAGCAAACACGCATATCTGTTGAAACGCTGCCATATCGTTACAGAAATATCTCAGAACAAGAACTTCAAGAGGAATACAACGAATTATTGGAGCAGAACAAACAAGATCAAGAAGACTTGATAACCGCCGTTACTGCGGGAGAAGAACTTCGTGTCTGGGTAAACAACGATGCAAATGACCGGTGCGGGTTATTCTGGCTTTGCTATACGTTGCAAAAATATAAGGCCAAAATATGTACGGTTGTCTGCCCCGGATATACGTACAGCTTCCAGAGTCGTCAACCGTATGAAAACAGACGTTGGGCGTTCTGTGACCCTGACTTTATGAAAATGCAGTCAAATAAAACGCATTTTTTAAACGAAGACGAAATTCTTGCTTATTCCGAAAGATGGGAGTATTTGGTTAAAGATAATTTAAGTTTTCGCATTTTAATAGATGACTTCATTGTCGGTGTCAGTGAAAGTTTTTTTGACAATACAATTCTCTCTTTTGTGAAAACTGAGCCACAAACACAATATTCAATAATGGGGAATATGTTGGGAAAGTTTCAAGGAGGTTGTGATGTTGCCTTCATATCAAAAAGAATCGATCATTTAATAAATGAAGGCTTAATCAGAGTTTGCAAAGAATATGTAGATGAAAATGACTGTTATTGGCATAGAACATTGTCTTTAAATCAATAATTGATATTTTATCCAATATCCTATGTCCGATTTTTTCTGTTTTTCAAACAGATAATTATTACATAAACGGAAGATATTCTATTCACATCAGAATTAAGTTTCAGAAAGTCAGAAAAATTATCATATTTTGAGATTCTATAACTATGGGTTTTCTAATTATAATCATATTTATTGCGATCTTCTTAGCAGCAATCATTTTCATAGCGAAAAATACTGATTTTTCAGAAGATACAACCGAGCAGGAAAAACAACGCGCAGGAAAGATCGGAGAAATTGCAGCAACGAAGGAGATAAAAAGCGTTCTTCGTGACGAAGACCTGTTATTTAATAATATCAAAATATCTTTAAACGATAAGTCCGCAGAACTTGACAATGTTATTGTAAACAAGTTTGGAGTGTTCATTATAGAAGTAAAAAACTATAACGGTTGTCTTTACGGCGACGAGGATGATTACGAATGGATAAAATATAAAGATGATGGCTACGGAAATACTTTCAAAAAAAGAGTTAGAAATCCGATAAAACAAGTAAAACGTCAAGTTTATATTCTTTCCAAATATTTGGATTACTATGGCTCACGGGTATGGGTCAAAGGCTATGCAATGCTTGTTCGGGGTAACAGCCCCGTACACAGCACATATATACTTCAGAATATTGATGATATTGACCGAGTGATTCATACTATGGGCAAAAACTGCCTGTCAAGGGAACAGGTTGAGTCTATTGCAAAGCTTATCAGACAGTAAAAAATACATTTCACATGAAGAACAGATGCGACAAATTATTTTTTATTGATAAAACCCATGGGCAATTTGTATAAAGAAATACACAACTGATTCAATAAAAAACACCCTTTCGTACTCAGTACAAAAGAGTGTACATCCTGTAAGCGCCCCTTGGGGCGCTTTTTTACGTTGGTATTTTTAATCATATCAAATTGAACTCTTCAAACAGAAACGGGTCGGCAATATCCGCATTCGGAAAAGTCTTTTTTGCGGCACGGAGCATCGCCTTTGCGTGGATTCTGTCATGCCATATAAATCGGCGCAAAACCTTGCGCAAGGACCACTCTTCGCCGTAACTGCCGACAATAACCGTATTGTCGGGAAAAGACGGAAGACCTTCGACAAGCGCAAATCCGCGTTCTCTGCATTCGGCGATTAAACCCGCATTGTCGGTTTCAATGCCTATTTCGCCGAAATAATAATTGTTCACGTTTTTCGTGTGTTCATACATTTCACACGCGGTTCGCGGAATTTCACCGTAAAAGGTTTTTCGCGGCAGCAAAACGCTTTTATCTTTATCTGGAATACTGTCATAAAGAGTCTGAAAGTCGTGCGCGGATTTCATTGCAAGTGCTTTCAGGCAAAAGTATTCGTCTTTTGTCAACGGCGCTTTCTCCGACTCAAAAATAACATCGGAATCGGCATCTGAAATCTGTAAATCGGAAACCTTTTCTTCGCAAACAAGCGCTTCTATGTCTCCGCAAATCGGTTCTCCCATCCATGCGCAATATGCCGATATTTCTTTCTGTGCTTTTGCTTTTGCCTCATCAAGGGTCTTTCCCCTCGTGCAGGCGCCGATATGAACAACAGACCAAAGAAGAGTGTCGTTTCCGTTATGCTCCCAAACGCATTTTTCGGTCATGATCAACTCCTGATGAGCTCTTTCGGAATAAGTTCGGGGTCGTACATAACTTTTGAATGGTTATCAAGGATAAGTTCCTTTTTCAGGATATTTCCCGTTGCCTTTTCGATCGTATTTCTGTAAATCTTGGAAATACGGTAGTATTTTTCGCCCTCTTTTTGGAAATGGTGGTCTTCCTCAACGATTTCGTAACGCCATGGGTACTCATGTTCGCTTCTGACTTCGCCGCAGAGGTAGTCCCCGTCACACCAAAGCAGAATTTGTATTGCTTGGTCTGTATCGTTGCGGAAACGATAATCCATATAATTATAACAAACGGAAGTACCCGCGCTGAACGGCACACGCTTGCCCTCGTCGGGCGCAAGTGCGTCGGAATGGCTGTGGAACTCCGTAACCGTCATCGGGGTATGCAATATCAGCAGGTGCAGAGTATTGGCAAGGTTGCAAAGACCGCCTCCGAGACCCGCCACAACTTTGCGGGAGCGCAACACTCTGCCTGCCTTATATCCTTTGCGTTTCGTTATTTTTCCGACCGTGCCCCAAAACGAAAAACTTTCGCCCGGGCGAACGATTATACCGTTTATTTTTCCACCTGCTATGGCTATATTTTCCGCTTTGTTATACTGCAAAACGGGGTCTATTCCGGGACCGTGTTTTATCATGTGCGAGCGGTGAGCAGTCACGATATTCGGCAGTTTTTCAGCGGAAAAGGTCTTTGAAAAACATTCTTTTGAACGAAGATTTTTTATATGACGGCGAAGAACTTCTTTCTTTGAAGATATTTCAAAAAACAAGGGGTTCATATCGCAAAAAAGTTTTCTGCTCATTTTTCCGAATCTCCTTTCAGAATATCGCCGAGACGGTCTCTGTACTTTTTGTTTCGCCGATAAAACCACAAAATAAGCATTTCTATATAACGTTTTTTTCCGATTTTTTTCTCGTTCGGCAATCTGATAAAATGAACGAGAATATTCGGCAGCCCGCACCTGTTCGCGCCCACGGTGTCAACAAACATTTGATCTCCGAGATATATGACTTCGCTTTTATTCAACCCGAGCATTTCAACGGCTTTCAGATAGGCCTCGGGTTCGGGCTTCGACGCATTGCAGATATACGGAGCCTCGATGTTTTTCATAAACCTCGAAACGCGTTCTTCGTCGTTATTGGAAAGCAGAAGCGTCCGAAAACCGATATTCTTCAATTCGGCAAACAGCGCGTCAACTTCGGGCGTCGAATCGTTTCCGTGATGAACAAGCGTGTTGTCAATATCAAAAACAAGTCCGCGAAATCCTTTATCATAAAGCTTCTTATAGTCTATTGCAAAAACAGACGGGGCATATCCGTAGGGATAATACTTTTCCAACATGCTATTTCTCCATATATTCGAGAACAGTTCTTATCTGCTCCTCAAACGAACCGCCGAATTTATGCTCAAAAAATGCTCCGCCTATAGTAAACGACCAAGGACGGTAACTTTTTATCTCGTCAAGCCGTTCAAAACTGTTCACGTCGCCCGCAATGCAAACGGGAGCGTTGACTTCCGCAACAAATCTGCGATTAAGTTCAAGCGCGTTGCCCGTATATCTGTATCCGAGCAGATCTATGCCGTAAACACCTTTTTTTATATATCGGCAAGCCTCTTCTATCATTTCGTCAGCAGTACCTTCAAGAACGGACGGACGCTCCTTGATCTTGCCGACAAACGGAGTGTATATAAGCCCGTTGTCTTTGCAAAAATCGTTTACGGAATCGGAGAACACCGTTCCCATAAGAATGTCGCAACCGCACTCGACCGCCATTTTCGCTCCCGCGAGACTTTCTTTTTCGGAATATGCAACAACCTCAAGAGCCGTGGTCTTTCCGAGTTCTTTCATATATGTATACAATGCTTTCATTTGCAAAAAAGGAAGAGATTCCTCTTTCATTCCCCAGACCCTGACAGGCGTATTCTTGCAACTTTCGAACACCTCTGCGGCGTCGGCAACCGTTCTGTCATGGTGTGTGAGCATAACTATCAATTCCGGCGTATTTTTCATTTCCTCTTTACGGCAAGCTAAATTTTTCAGCCCATGGGAAAAAGCTAGAGATTCCCTGCCCGTAAGTACCCCTTTCCGTTTTTTGCTTTTCCGCTTTTTGCGTTTTTTTGTTCTACAAACAACCAATATAGCAATTATATCATATTTTTATCATTTTTTCAATATGGTAGGATTTAAATTTTGTTGTAATTAAATTAAATTCGTATTATTTCTTTTATATACTCTTTACAAACCACTTCTTTCTGACGATGATTTCAGTCAAAACAAACTGACTCCGGCAAAAGCCGAAGTCAGTTTGTTTGTTTTATTTAATCCGTTGCCTAAAAACAACGTTTGCAAATCCTGCATAAATCGTGCAGTTCAACCTTAACGGAGAAATGCACTCTTATTTTTCAGAAACAAGTTTGCCGTCGGCACCGAAGTAATATCTTCCGTCGGGAAGAAGACCGTGAGATCTGTCCGCCGTAACAT
>OLNP01002485.1_pt1 | contig 13276 bp, 7 predicted proteins | sample 1671951 | NCBI WGS metagenome assembly OLNP01 (sample SAMEA3136629, study PRJEB25190) | human gut metagenome | biome: human gut; feature: human-associated habitat; material: faeces | place: Austria | collected 2013
TTCAAGGAAATGTTTCCAAGTTTTTCCAAATCGATTTTCTGCTAAATCCATAATGCTTCATTTTTATACATAGCAAAAATATAAGAATGAAAAAAGGCCGACAAGATAGAATCGCGGAGACGCTTACCTTTACGCTCTTCACGCCTTCACAATCCCCACAGTTTATACTTTCACAGCCCGTAACCTTCGCATCGACATTGTCAATCTTAGCAAATTGAACAGCTTGTATCTAAGAAGCCGACTAGAGTTGTCCACCTAGTCGACTATTGTTGTCTAATCAGCCTACTATAGTCATCCAGATAGACAACCATAGTAGGCGATTAATAAATAGAAATAAAGTATACGATAAGACGGTAGTTTATCAGTAATAAGAAGGCTGATTCTTAATATTGGTAATGAATAAAATATATTCATAATTGCATAGAAACGAGTTAAACGGTGCGCTAATGAATGGGTCAAGGGTGAGGGATGGTGAGGGTAGATTTATAACTTTCGTATTTTTTTTGAAGATAAAAAAGGAGATAGTATAGAAAATAATAAAATAAAAGGTTATAAATCTACCCTCACCACCCCTCACCCTGGACCCATATCTTATAATAAAAAGATAACGGGGAATCTTAAAAACTCAATCATCTTTTTCAGATTTACCACAACGTTTCCAGAATACTCCATTATTTTATTCAAAACAGTGCAGGAATGAATCAATTTTTAGGGATGTGATTGCCCTGAATCAAATCCCCCCAATCCCCAAGAATTACAACTGAACCCAGAACTCTTGATACTTATAAATTCATATAGTTGGTGTCAAAAGGCAATGGTGTCAAGTACGCCTGACAATGGAAATGGAAGCAACGGAGAAGGTGGAAACGAAGGTGGTGGTGAAGCACCGGATCCGGCAGCATAAGAAACGGTATTAATATGTAAAAAATCGGGCTTGACATTGTTCAAGCCCGATTTTTTCTATTATCTAAAATACTACTTTCTATCAGTTAACACCTTTATCGAATCCCGTTTTATAATATTAGGTTTCAAAAGAATCTCCGAATGTAATTCAGTTTCTTCCAAAATCTTCTGCATCAACATTTTTACAGCAATAATGCCAATATTCTCCAGTGATTGTGCAATACGAGTAATAGGAGGGTTCAAATAGTCCAGATATAAGTTATCATCAAACGAAATGATAGACATATCTTGAGGAATTCTCACTTTATGCTCATTTAATGCTTTGACGGCTCCCAAAAGAATTGTACTACTTAACGCAAATATAGCAGTAGGTTTTGTGGTAGAGTTCAGAGCCAACTTAGTCTCAATATAACCATTCTGAATCGAGAACTCATTTCCTCTTATCATTGCGTTATCCTGATAACCAGCTTCGCGAAGCGCATCAACATACCCGCGCACACGTTCTTTAGTTGTTATAGAGATACTTGGTCCCTGAATACAGAGAATCTTACTATGCCCCGATTCTAATAATAATTTCGTTGCCTGATAAGCACCTACATAATTATCAGTAGCTACGTATGGCAAATTATGCTTCTCAAAATAGCGGTCAATTAGCACAATCGGAGTTTTAGTACTAATTTCCTCGAGTTTAGAAGGGTTTTCACCGGTTGGAACCAAAATAATGCCGTCTATTTTACGCGATAGAAGCGAATCGATAGCCTTATTTTCCTGAACAGGATCTTCTAGGGTATCAATAAGCATAACAGTATAATTATAACGTTGTGCTTCACGGATGACAACACTTGCTATATTGGCAAAAAAAGGATTATCTATGTGCGGTACAAGAAGGCCTATAGTATATGTCGTGTTGTTGCGCAAACTTTGCGCAACTATATCAGGCTGATAGTCCAATTCTTTAACGGACTGCAAAATAACCTCCTTAGCAGACTGGCTGATCCTATATTTCTCTGATTTCCCATTTAACACTCTGGAAATCGTAGAGATAGAGTACCCAGTTTTCTTTGATACATCAATCAGAGTTTTCTTCATTACTGGTTGTTTTTTGCAAAAATAACATTTTATTTGAGAAAAAAGCAAGAAAAATATTTTGTTTTGAAAAATATTTCTATATTTGCGCAAACGATTGCGCATCGTTTACGATTCAATTCGCCTTAATACTTAATACTCATTATATGGACACAAAGAAGAAAATCGTAGTGATAGGTAGCAGTAATACGGATATGGTTATCAAATCAGACCGTCTACCAAAACCAGGAGAAACAATTCTGGGAGGAAACTTCTTAATGAATCATGGTGGCAAAGGAGCTAACCAAGCTGTAGCTGCTGCAAGACTAGGAGGAGATGTCACTTTCATATGTAAAATAGGAAATGACATTTTCGGAAATGAAACCTTGGAAATGTTTCACAAAGAAGGAATCGACACTACTTATGTAGGAATTACCCCGCAGGCACCATCAGGAGTAGCTCTTATCAATGTCGACAAAAAAGGGGAAAACTGCATTGTTGTTGCTTCCGGAGCCAACGGGACTTTATCGGTTGACGACATACAACGTGCAGAATCTACCATCAAACAGGCATCCATCGTCATTATGCAGTTGGAAACTCCAATCGAGAGTGTCACTTATGCAGCCAAAATGGCGAAAAAAGATGGAATTACCGTTATATTAAATCCCGCCCCTGCCCCTACTCAACAACTACCTGACGATTTATTAGCCAATGTCGACATTCTTATTCCTAATGTCACAGAGGCTGAAATCATCTCGGGAATGCACATTACAGATGATGAATCGGCAAAAGAAGCGATTCGTTATATTAGTTCGAAAGGCATAAAAACTGTCATTATTACGATGGGAGCCAAAGGAGCTCTCGCTTATGAAAATAACAAGTTTACCCACATTCCAGCTTTCAAAGTAGAAGCAGTAGACACAACCGCTGCCGGAGATACATTCTGCGGCGGACTGTGCGTAGCTCTGTCTGAGGGCAAAAATCTAAAAGATGCAATTATATTTGCAAGTAAAGCCTCTTCTATTTCTGTTACCAGAATGGGAGCACAAGTATCTATACCTTTGAGAAAAGAAATACAATAATCATCCTTAATTCTGTTATTATGATAAAACAATGTTCAATCCACGGTCTATTGACAAGTATGTTGTTAATAGTATTTTCTTTGATGAGCAATGATGCTATTGCCCAGAAGGCAATAAGAGGTACAGTCCTCGATGAAGCAAATGAACCCATTATCGGTGCCAGTGTCCTTGTCAAAGGCACAACAAATGGTTCTATTACAGGAGTTGATGGATCCTTCAATGTAAAAGCGAATCCTTCTGATGTATTGGTTATATCTTATGTAGGTTATGCAACTGTTGAACAACAAGTAGGAAACCAGACACAGCTTGTAATACACCTGCGCGAAGACTCGAAAGTGCTTAATGACGTTGTAGTAATCGGCTACGGCTCTACCACAAAGAAAGAGCTTACAGGATCGGTTACCAGCATGAAGAAAGATGACCTCAATCCCGGAACATTCACCAATGCTATGGGAATGTTGCAAGGAAAAGTGGCAGGATTACAAATTATCAACCCGAACGGTGCTGATCCGACAGCCAAATATGAAGTATTACTTCGCGGAACAAACACACTTTCCGCAGGCCAAGGTCCATTAATTATTATTGATGGGGTGGCAGGTGCAGATATCAGAAATATCAACTTCCAGGAAGTGGAATCTATAGACGTATTAAAAGATGGTTCGGCAGCTGCTATTTATGGAACAAGAGGTACGAATGGAGTAATCATCGTCACAACTAAACGCGCAAGAAGTGGCAAAACGGAAGTTTCTTATGATGGGCAACTCACCGTGGGAGTCGTTTCACGCAGAGCAAAACCTTTATCGGCAAGCGAATACAAATCTGTTATCAAGGAATATCGCCCAGAATTGGAAAGTTATATTTTTGACAGTGATACGGATTGGTTTAAAGAAATTACGCAAACTCCGTTCAGCCATAAGCACAACTTGTCTATATCCGGAGGTTCCGAGAAGTTCTCACACCACACTTCTTTCAATTATGAAAAGAGCGATGGTTTGCAAAAGCATAATAGTTCCGAGAAGCTAATGGCACGTACCAATATTCGTCAGTCGTTATTAGACAAATGGGTCGATTTGGATTATAACCTGAATATCATTCATCGCAAATACAGTCCTTCCTCTACAAGTGCTTTTATGCAGGCATTTACCCATAATCCAACAGAGCCTGTTTATGACGACAGCGATCCGGATGCCGGAGGATATAGCCGTATCAAAGCAATGGAATATTATAATCCGGTAGCGATCATTAACGAAAGGAACATGGAAAGTAAGAATGATAATTATGGTGCAAATATTCGTGCTACTCTAAACATATTGCCTATAAAAGGATTAAAATGGGAGAATTTTGTTTCATACGACAAAGAACAATATGAAACACGTGAATATTACACACATTATTATCCTAGTTTAATAGGAACAAACGGGCAAGCCTATATTGAAAACTATCAGGAAAACGATACACAATATGAGTCTACTTTAAATTACTCGAATATTTTCGGAAAACATTCTATTCAGGCATTACTCGGATATACATACCAGTATACTTACAGCACATCTGCATCCATGACTAATTCCGGTTTCGACTTCGATGACAACCAGACTCATAACATCGGGACAGGAACAAATCTTACTGAAGGCAAAGCCAGTATGTCATCCAATAAAGAAGATAATACATATATCGGATTCTTCGGACGTTTCATGTACAACTACGATGATAAATATCTTTTGTCTGCTTCACTACGTCGTGATGGTTCCAGCCGTTTCGGTGACAATAATAAGTGGGGATGGTTCCCGGCTGTCAGCGTAGGTTGGCGTATAAATAAAGAGAAATTACTCTCGAATGTCAAATGGATCGATGATTTAAAATTGAGAGCCGGATACGGAGTTACCGGTAACCAGGATTTCTCAAACTACAAATCTTTGATGATGATGACTACAGCCGGTAAATTCTATTACAATGACCAATGGATCAATACTTATCAACCTGCAAGTAATGCAAATCCGGATCTAAAATGGGAGAAAAAAGCAGAGTTCAACGTTGGTGTCGATATGACAATGTTTGATAACCGCCTTTCATTCACTTTCGATTATTACAAACGGACTACATCAAACTTGTTGTATGACTACATTGTGCCAACACCTCCTTATGTATATAATACCTTGTTTACGAATGTTGGAAAAGTAACTAATGAAGGAGTTGAATTAACAATATCCGGTACCCCTTTTAACACTAGAGACTTTACATGGAATACCTCACTGACCGTTTCACACAATAAAAACAAATTGGTGAAATTCACTAATGACGAGTTTACTAACGGAACGTACAAGGTGGGATGGTCTACAAGTGCTGCCTGCTACACTCAACGTCTGATAGAAGGGCAGTCATTGGGTACTTTCTACGGCCCTATATGGTTAGGAACTGATACAGATGGAAAAGACGTATTGTTAGGACAAAATGCGGACGGTTCCGTACCGGAAGAACAATGGGAAAAAATTGGCTGTGCCTATCCGGATGCCACTCTTAGCTGGAGTAATACCTTCAGATATAAGAAATTCGACTTGAGCTTCTCACTACGTGCATCTATCGGCGGAGAAATTCTGAACAACTATGCGATGGAATATGAAAATCTAAGCAGCATCGGACTTAGAAATATCTCATCAAACTGGTTATCTCAAACGAATTTCACAAGTACGACCTATAAATATTCCTCCAAATACATAGAGGATGCTTCTTATTTAAAACTGGATAATGTAACCTTTGGATATACTTGGGATTTCACATCCAAAATGATAAAAAGACTAAGATTGTCTCTTACTGCACAGAATGTATTCTGTATCACCGGTTATTCTGGTGTCGACCCAGAAGTCGCCCTTTCCGGACTGGAACCCGGTATGGAAAGTTTGAGTTATTATCCGCGTACAACAGAATTTACTTTTGGAGTTAATATAGTATTCTAAAAAAATAAGATTACCATGAAAAAGACAAATATAATATTAAGTTTCGTTATCTGTATATTATTATACGGATGTACCGATCTTAGCGAAACTGTTTATACAGGAGTAGCTATGAATGACTTCTTAAAAAATGAGAAGGAACTGGTAGCCAATGCAGGTAGAGCGTATACGAAATTACAAGGATACAATTCCGAACAAAGTTTATGGACATTGCTTTTACAAGCTTCTGATGAATGTGCCGTTCCCGCTTGTGGTGGTTCCTGGTACAGCAATGGACGTTATGAAGAAATCCAGACGAATAAAATTCCACCCGCAAATAAATTATTGACAAGGGGATGGAACTGGATATTTAATGGTATTGCTGCATGTAATGAAATTATTTACGAAACGGAATTATCACCTATCCAGTTTGAAGGAAAAGAGAAGATTATAGCTGAAATGAAAATACTGCGTGCTTTCTACTATTATCAGGCCATTTCTTGTTGGGGAAACGTACCTTTCACAACTGACTACACGGAAACCGGATACCCGGAACAAAAAAGTCGTGAATATATTTTCAACTATCTGGAAAAAGAAATTAATGACAATATCGAGTTCCTAGACAGGGAGCCTTCAGATACTAATTATGGACGGGTCACACAAGCTGCCGCTTATTGTATTCTTGCGAAAATGTATCTGAATGCAGAAGCATGGTTCGGTACTCCAATGTATGACAAAGCAGAGAAAGCCTGTAAAGACATTATGGATATAGGTGCTTACAGCATTGAAGACTCTTATTCCACTAATTTTGATATTAAAAATGAAGATTCTAAGGAGAACATCTTTGTAATCCTGTATGACAGAGTATATACTAGCGGTGACAGTAACTCATTTTATCTGCATACGCTGACACTGGAAGCTGCATCACAAGCAACATTTAATATTCCGGCAGCTCCATGGTCGGGTTTTCTCTGCCAACCGGACTTTTTCCAAACATACGCAGAACAAGATCTTCGCAGAAGTCAGAGCTGGTTATACGGTCCTCAAGTAGACCTAAGCGGAAAGGATCTTGGTTTCGAATATACTCCTGTCTTCCTTGAAGAAAAATATTACAATAGCAACGGAGGACGTGGTACATACGACGGTGCACGCTGCTGGAAATGGCATTACCAGACTGATGGTTCTTTAAAAGAATATACAGTTAGTATGGACAACGACTTTGCCATCTTCCGTTATGCCGATGTTGTATTAATGTACGTAGAGGCCTTGGTACGACAAAACAGAACAAGCGAGGCTATCCAACTGGCAGACTTTAAGAAGATTCGTACAAGAGCTGGTCTTGATGCATATATTACAAGCCAATTGACGATTGATGAACTTTATGCAGAACGAGGCAGAGAACTGGCATGGGAAGGATGGCGCCATGAAGATATGATACGTTTCGGAAAATATCTGAAAAAATATTGGGCACACCCTGACCAAAGTTCAGAAACTTTTAGAAATGTATTTCCAATTCCTACGGATATTTTAAATGCAAATCCAAAATTATCTCAAAACAAAGATTATTAACCACAATTGGAAGGTTCACATAGAAAAGTGTACCTTCCAACAAATCAACCCTGATAAATATGAAAAAACCAATCATCTTTTTACTTGTTTTAATTACCAACATCTTATTTATCTCTGCACAAAAAATTTCAAAGACAGAGTTAAAAGACAAAATAGCCGGAGCTTGGATCGGGCAAATGGTAGGAAATATATATGGACTTCCTTTTGAGAACAAGTTTGTAGATGAACCTGCCCCGGAATCCAGATTTCCATTCGGTTACACTAAAAATATAGATAAATTGCAGAAGTATAATGGTGCATTCTCTGATGACGATACTGATGTTGAGTATATCTACTTACTATTAATGGAGAAATATGGTGTAGAACCTACTTATGCCAATATGCGCGAAGGATGGATGTATCATATCCGTGACCGTGTATGGTTGGCCAACAGGGCTGCACTTGGATTAATGCATCTTGGATTCACCCCTCCGTTCACCGGTGACGAAAATCTGAATCCCCACTGGTATCAGATCGACCCTCAATTGATTAACGAGATATGGGCGTATACAGCACCGGGAATGATTTCGTATGCTGCAGGAAAAAGTGACTGGGCGGCCCGTATCACAAGCGATTCGTGGGCGGTATCTCCCACTGTCCTATATGGTGCAATGTACGCTGACGCTTTTTTCTGCAAGGATATCCGCAAACTGATTACACGAGCCTTGAGAGAACTACCTGCTGATGACAGATATGCGATAGCTGTAAAAGAGATGATTGCTTTATATGACAAATATCCTAAAGATTGGGTAAAAGCACGTCAAATCATGGCTAAAAAATATTACATAGATGAACCGGCCATGACAAAAACAATCTGGAATGCTAATCTGAACGGATTATGCGGGATTTTGGCTATGTTGTATGGCGAAGGAGATTTCCAACGGACGCTGGATTTAAGTTGTGCAATGGGATTTGACTGCGATAATCAGGCAGCCACCATCTCCGGACTTCTAGGAGTAATGTACGGTGCAAAGTCTCTTCCCGAAAGTTTGACCAAACCTATCGAAGGATGGGAAAAACCCTTCAACGACCGGTATATCAATATCACCAGGTTTGATATTCCCGATGCTTCCATTGAAGACATGATTGAACGTACTTACAACAAAGCAATCGAACTGGTTTGCTCTAAAGGAGGAAAAGTGAAAGGTGATATGGTATATGTTAACCCCAAAGCACAATTCATTCCCCCGATGGAATTCTGTATCGGTCCGAATCCGGACTTGGAAATCGGACAGCCTACCGATTACTCATTTGCCTGCAGAACAAATGCTGATTTCAAATGGGAACTGGTAAAAGGTAAACTTCCAGCAGGAGTTACATTCCAAAACGGTAAACTGGCAGGAACTCCTACAGAAGCCGGAAAATATCCGATTACCCTACAATTAAGCGCAAATAACAAGAACTCAATCACTAAAGACTTTGAGTTATTAGTTAAAACCAAGAATATAGCCTCCAAGGCTGATACTATTTACGCAAATATCCGTAAACTGAACGAAGAGGTGCTCGATTCTTGCTGGATTACCTTTGGAAAACCGATGTACGCAACAAATGTAGAAGTAATTAATGACGGAGTCAAAGATGGCGTAGGATCTGTATTTTATTCATTAGCGGCCAAAAGTAATCTGCCTAAAATAGACTATTTCGGATACGGTTGGAAAGAAGAGCATAACATCAATATGCTTGTTTTAGATATGGGCTGTCTGGAGGAATTCGGAGGATGGTTTACTTCTCTAAACATTCAATATCTTGGAAATGACGGACATTGGTATGACGTAGGTAAATTCAAATCAACTCCGGCACTTCCCGAAACCGATATTGTATTTTTCCAACCTCCGTTTGCACAATATGTTTTGGAATTTCCGGCAGTAAAAACCAAGGGAATACGCGTACTAATGGATGCAAAAGTGCAGGAACACTGGCATAAATACACAAAGAATGTATCATCATTCATATCTATTACCGAACTAGGAGTTTACGAGAAATAAAGGAAGAGAAAAATGAGGAAAATAATTACGATATGTATCATAGGGCTTTTTGCTCTCAACGTACAGGCCCAGCCTGTAAAAACTTTAAAGTTATCTGATAAAGAACTTTTAGATAAGATTAAAGGAGGATGGGCAGGACAAACCATTGGTGTCGTTTTCGGAGCACCTACAGAGTTTAAGTTCACGGGAACTTATATTCAAGATTACCAGCCGATCCCCTGGGCGGAAGGTTACGTTAAATATTGGTGGGAAAAGAAACCCGGATTGTTCGATGATATTTATAACGATTGCACGTTTGTTGAGGCATTTGATGAACTTGGCCTGGATTGTTCACAAGAAGAACTTGCCAAAAGATTTGCATTCGCTGATTATCATTTGGCCCATGCTAACCAAGCAGGCAGATATAATATCCGCCAAGGTATCATGCCACCGGCTTCCGGTCATTGGTTGAATAACCCACATGCAGACGATCTGGATTTCCAGATCGAAGCAGACTTCATTGGTCTGATGGCTCCGGCAATGCTGCCGGAAGCATTGGATATCGCCTCCAGAGTAGGCCACATTATGAATAGCGGTGATGGTTTTTATGGCGGTACTTTCGTAGCAGCTCTTTATAGCTCCGCTTTCTATGAAAAAAGTCCTGAAGCGATTCTAAAAACCGCAATCTCCGTTATACCTGAAAAGAGTACATTCCATCAATGTATTCAGGATGTAATCAACTTCCATTCTTTGCACCCGGACAACTGGAAAGATTGCTGGTACTTCCTGCAAGAAAAATGGAACTGCGATGTAGGATGTCCCAAAGGCGTATTTCTAAACTTTAATATTGACGCCAAGCTCAATTCCGCTTTCGTAGCATTAGCTATGCTCTACGGTAAAGGAGATTTCACCAACTCTGTCGATATTGCAACACGCTGCGGACAAGATTCTGACTGTAATCCGTCTACAGTCGGCGGTGTACTCGGCGTCATGTATGGGTATGATAAAATCCCTTCATTCTGGTTAAACCCTTTGAAAGAAGTAGAAGACTTTACATTTGAAGGAACGAATATGTCGTTGGCAAAAGCATACCAAATGAGTTTCGATCAAGCTAAACAACTCATAGTCAAAACAGGTGGAAAAGTATCTGGTGGGGAAATAGAAATTCCAATCAAAAAGGCGGACGTACTTCCTTTAGAACAAAATTTCGAAAACACCTATCCACTTTATAGAGAACGCAAAGACTGCTTCCTGACAGATACATTTGAATTTGATTTCAATGGTAACGGATTTGTTATCTGGGGCAACATTTGCTGCACAAGAAGTATTACTCCCGATTATATCAATCGTGTATCTACACGCCACATCGGTTCCGAGGTGTTCGGATTGGCAGAGCCCAATGACCCTTACGTTGCTAAAGTGGAAATATGGATTGACGGAGAACTGGACCATGTAGCAGCTTTACCCATGAGAAACACAGACCGCAAAGTAGAACCAGCCTGGAAATACCTCATGAAGGAAGGAAGACACCACGTTAAAATGAAATGGTTGAACCGCAAAAAAGACTACATTATTCGTATCAACGACATAATGTATTATTCAGAGAAAAAAGAACATGATAGATTTTACTTTAATAAATAAGTTAAGATGAAAAAAGTCCTGACTAACATCATTCTACTATTTACCTTTTCCATATCGGGAATGGCACAAATAGAATATGGAAAAACAGTTGAAATAAGTAAAGAGGTACTGCTCGACAAAATTAAAGGAGGCTGGGCCGGACAAACCATAGGATGCACCTATGGCGGTCCTACAGAATTTAAATACAGAGGAGCGATCATTCATGAGAAAACTCCAATAATCTGGTATGATGACTATTGTAAGGACATCTTTGCAGAAGATCCGGGATTGTATGATGATGTATATATGGATCTTACCTTTCTGGAAGTAATGCAAAAAGAAGGGATAAATGCCCCTGCCGAATCATTTGCCAAAGCCTTTGCAAACGCAGATTACAAATTATGGCATGCCAACCAGGCAGCCAGATATAACATATTGCACGGTATTATGCCACCAGCATCGGGACATTGGAAAAATAATCCGCACGCTGACGATATTGATTTCCAGATTGAAGCAGACTTCATTGGAATGATATGTCCGGGGATGGTAAATACCGCCTCCGATTTTTCGGACAAGATAGGGCATATCATGAACTACGGCGACGGATGGTATGGAGGTGTATACATGGGAGCAATGTATGCATTGGCTTACGTAAATAACGACATTTATACAATTGTCACGGAAGCTCTTAAAACAATACCCGAACAAAGTAAATTTCACCGTTGCATCATAGACGTTATTAAATATTGGAAACAATATCCCGATGACTGGCGTAAATGCTGGCTGGAAATAGAAAACCGCCATGCTTTTGAGATTGGCTGCCCGGAAGGGGTATTCAATGCATTTAACATTGACGCCACTATCAATGCGGCTTACTGTGTGATGGGACTTTTATATGGCAACGGCGACTTTTTCAAAACAATGGATATAGCCACTCGTTGCGGACAAGATTCCGACTGTAACCCGGCAACTGCCGCAGGAATTCTTGGAGTCATACAAGGCTACAAGGCTATCCCCGAATACTGGAAACCGGCACTCGAAAGATGTGAAAATATTAAGTTCCCTTACACAGATATCTCTTTAAGTTCTGTATACGACATTAATCTCAAACTATTGAGTGATGTATTAAAAGCAAACGGAGGAAAAATAAAAGGAGATAAATACTATACCACGATTCAGAAGCCAAAAACCGTAGCATGGGAAGTTTCTTTTGAAGGCTTATATCCTTCTGAAAGAAGAGTCATCAAATATGATCTCGGTACAGAAAAAACATTTGAGTTCAATGGCAAGGGAGTTGTTTTAATGGGGATGATCAGACAAGATGTTAAAGATAGTAATGACAATTATATCGCCATCCTGGAGGCCTACATTGACGGCAAGAAAGTAGAAACCATAGAAATGCCTTATGACTACATAAAAAGAAAGTATGACATTTTCTATAATTATGATTTAGAGGAAGGACCTCACAAACTGGTTATTAAATGGATTAATCCAAATGAAAAATATGCCGTTCAATGTAAAGACATGGTGGTTTATTCATCCACACCGGCAGAGCCAATCAATCCTTATAAATAAAAGAGAGAAGCCATGAATAGAAAACTACTCCTATTATTAGCCTTATTATTATTTTCCTACGGATTGTCATCATGTTCGTCTGATGATAACAGTCCGTCCGAAGGCGAACAGACCGATACACCGGAACTGTTTACCAAACGCTATAATCCCGATCAAAGTTTTTACAGCAAAATATTAGGACAAGAAATCAAATATTCCGTATTACTGCCTCAAGAATATCTATCGGAAAGTACGGGTAAATATGGAGTAGTTTTCCTTCTACATGGCTGGGGAGGGAACCAAAGTTCATGGGGACCTTCAGGTCTGAATATTCAAAGCATAGCTGATGCGCAAACCAGCAATGGTAGTATTCGCCCATTGATCTACATCATGCCGGAAGGTTTCAACTCTTATTTTTGTAACCGCTATGACGGAAAGTTCAACTATATGGATATGTTCATTAATGAACTCGTACCCCTGATTGATAAGCGGTTCCGAACAACAGCCAGTAAGACGGAAAGAGCTGTTGCCGGATTCTCTATGGGAGGTT
>OLNP01002523.1_pt1 | contig 13127 bp, 10 predicted proteins | sample 1671951 | NCBI WGS metagenome assembly OLNP01 (sample SAMEA3136629, study PRJEB25190) | human gut metagenome | biome: human gut; feature: human-associated habitat; material: faeces | place: Austria | collected 2013
CTAAGCCGAGGCCGAAAGGCGTAGGTGATGGACAACAGGTTGATATTCCTGTACCACCAATAACCGTTTGAGAAATGGGATGACACAGTAGGATAAGCTAACCGCACTGTTGGTTATGTGCGGGCAAGTATTGAGGCAGTTCCGATAGGCAAATCCGTCGGAATAATGCTGGGGTACGATGCGGAGCGAAATTTAGTAGCGAAGTAGCTGATTTCACACTGTCGAGAAAAGTCTCTATCGAGGTTAAAGGTGCCTGTACCGCAAACCGACACAGGTGGGTGAGGAGAGTATCCTAAGGCCAGCGAGAGAACTGTTGTTAAGGAACTCGGCAAAATGACCCCGTAACTTCGGGAGAAGGGGTGCCTTCGAAAGAAGGCCGCAGAGAATAGGCCCAAGCGACTGTTTACCAAAAACATAGGTTTCTGCTAAGTCGCAAGACGATGTATAGGAGCTGACGCCTGCCCGGTGCTGGAAGGTTAAGGGGATCTGTTAGAGCAATCGAAGCAGTGAACTTAAGCCCCAGTAAACGGCGGCCGTAACTATAACGGTCCTAAGGTAGCGAAATTCCTTGTCGGGTAAGTTCCGACCCGCACGAAAGGCGTAACGATTTGGGCACTGTCTCAACAACAGACTCGGTGAAATTGTAATACCGGTGAAGATGCCGGTTACCTGCGACAGGACGGAAAGACCCCATGGAGCTTTACTGTAGCTTGACATTGAGTCTCGGTGCTACATGTACAGGATAGGTGGGAGACTATGAAGCATGGACGTCAGTCTGTGTGGAGTCATCCTTGGGATACCACCCTTGTAGTACTGGGATTCTAACCAGAGGCCATGAATCTGGTCTTGGGACACTGTCAGGTGGACAGTTTGACTGGGGCGGTCGCCTCCCAAAAAGTAACGGAGGCGCTCAAAGGTTCTCTCAGTACGGTCGGAAATCGTACGAAGAGTGTAAAGGCAAAAGAGAGCTTGATTGCAAGACATACAGGTCGAGCAAGGACGAAAGTCGGACTTAGTGATCCGGTGGTTCCGCATGGAAGGGCCATCGCTCAACGGATAAAAGCTACCCTGGGGATAACAGGCTGATCTCCCCCAAGAGTCCACATCGACGGGGAGGTTTGGCACCTCGATGTCGGCTCATCACATCCTGGGGCTGTAGTAGGTCCCAAGGGTTGGGCTGTTCGCCCATTAAAGTGGTACGCGAGCTGGGTTCAGAACGTCGTGAGACAGTTCGGTCCCTATCCGTCGCAGGCGTAGGAAATTTGAGGAGACCTGTCCTTAGTACGAGAGGACCGGGATGGACGTACCGCTGGTGTACCAGTTGTTCTGCCAAGGGCATGGCTGGGTAGCTAAGTACGGAAAGGATAAGCGCTGAAAGCATCTAAGCGCGAAGCCCACTTCAAGATAAGATTTCCCACCGCAAGGTTAAGATCCCAGGAAGACTACCTGGTTGATAGGTCAGAGGTGTAAGTGCAGTAATGTATTTAGCTTACTGATACTAATAGATCGAGGACTTGACCAAATGAATATCATTCATTAAATGTTAGCAATTTTGAGGGTGCTAATTAAATTAGTACAAATAAAGATTATGTGGTTATTATAGCAAGGAGGATACACCTGTTCCCATTCCGAACACAGAAGTTAAGCTCCTGAGCGCTGATGGTACTTGGTGGGCAACCGCCTGGGAGAGTAAGACGTAGCCACGTAATCTTTTTTATTTATAAAAAATAAACTTATATTCGAGATTATTCAAAATGAGTTAAGAGTATTTAATATTATTCAAAATTATTTAGGACTATCCAAAAGTATTCAATATTATTTAAAACGAGTTAGAGTATTTAATATCATTTAAAACTATTTAAGACTATTCAAGAGTATCCAATACTATTTAAAACTATTTAAAACTATTGCAAACTATTTAAAATCACTTCCAAATGTAAAATTATGTAAAAAATAAGGGGAAAACGTTAATTTCAAAGGGGTCTGTAATAATGTACAAAAAAATGTACATTAAATATATTGTAATTTTATAGCAAATATTTATAATAGAAATTGCTATAATGTGAATTAAAAATATTATAAATTTTAGATGAGATATAAAAATATATAAATTTTAGATTGGATATAAAAAAATGAGGGATTTTATATGCAAGGAGTAAGGGAAATATCATGAAGAGGGTAAGTAATAATATTAAATTTTATACTTTTATCGAGATTTTGAAGAGTTATTCTGATGAGAATGTATCGCTTTCGATTAAGGAGATTCAGCATCATATGAGAAAACAATTGGGTGTTGATGTTGATAGAAGGACGATTTATGCGTATATCAGGGATATGAAGGCTTTGGGAATCGATGTTAGTGATTATGATAAGAGCAAGGAGGGTTATTATATTAATTCGAATTGTTTTGAGGCTAGTGAGATTAGGCTTTTGGCTGATGCTGTTTTGACTAGTAATTTTGTCACGAGGAGGATTTCGGAGGCGATTAAGTTTTCTAGGAAGATTAGATTCAATTATTGTGAGTATAATTATTTTAGGGAGCTTGAATGTAAGGTTGATGAGAATGGTAATCTGAGGGAATTTGTGAAGAGTCCGGTTTATATGGTTTTGAGAGACAAGAATTATTATTTGGTTTGTGCGGATGAGGATTCGGAGGTTTTTCAGTATTTTAGGATTGACATGATGCTAAATGTGTTTGTTATTGAGGATGAGAGGATCATTGATTTGAGTGAACTTGGGGATTGTAGGAGTGCGGATTGCAAAATACAAGTGATTTTAGTCAGTTTACATCTAGAAGTGTGTCAATCGATAATAATGTAAATATATTTCCGAGAAGAGCGAATATCGTTATGGTAGAGTTTAAAAAGAATTTAATGGAATCTTTATTAGATGAATTCGGCAACTATATATACATAATGGAAAAGGATAATTATAGAAATAATAATCTTGGGGAAGATTTAATGAATAATTATAATAGTTTGAGGTGTGAGATTAAAAGGGGGCATCTTGAGGCTCAAATTCTGGAGAAGATTTTTGGAAAGTTGGATTATGAGAAGTATGTCTTGTCTGGGAAATATATAGAAAATAGTCTAATTAGGGAGAAATTACGTGGTTTTAGTAATGCTTTAAATATAATTATTTGTGATGATTATGACAAAAAAGTGGATATGTTTAGTGAAATTGACAAGGAAGAGAACAAGGACAAGAACAAAAATAAGGATAAGGACAAGGACAAGAACAAGGACAAGGACAAGAACAAGGACGAGAATGAAAAATATTATATTGGGATTTTTGTCGAGAAGGAATGTGGATATTTGTCAAAGAATATTATGCAGTTCGGGGCAGATATGAAGGTTGTGTGGCCTGATAATGTTAAAAATGAGGTTGTAAATCGCCTTAAAGGTATGTTAAGTCTTTATGAATAGGATAATAGATAGTAGAAAAATTGGATATTATGTAGGAATTATTAAGTTAGTATGTAGGAATTATTAAGTTAGTTAGCATGAAAAATAATATAAAATAAAACTAATTTTTTATATATATCTGCTTATAAAGTTACAAATGTTCCAAAATATGGTATAATTACTAAGAAAAACTAGATATGTAGAACCTGTTAGGGAATATTGACAAAGTTTAGTTTCATACATAATGGTGATATGTTGCCAATAGAAATTTGGAGGGAAATATGGGAGAGAGTGTAAATATTAAAGAATATTTGGACATGTTTAGGAGAAGAAAGTGGATTATTATTCTTGTGATGCTAGTTTGCTTGGGTTTTGGTGGATATAGGACTTATACGAATTATGTTTCTTATTTACCGACTTATAAGGCTACTGTTAAGATTAAAATTAATTCTATGAAGGAATATAATGAGGCTGTGGAAAAGAGCAAGTCAAAGAAGAGTAGCAAGAAAGATAGTGATGATAGCACTACTGGTATGACTGAGGAGCAGAGGGTTTTGAACAATATTAATAGTTCGTATTCGGCATCTGCGAGTATGACTAATCAAAATATAGCGTCTTCTTATGTTAGTTTGGTTAGTTCTGAGAATGTTAGAAAGAATGTTGCGGCGCTTAGCAAGGTTCAATCTAGCCAAATCCTTTCTATTAGTGCTATTCAGGATGAGCAAACTCCAGAGTTTATAAATATGACTGTTATTGCGAAAACTGCTGATGGGGCGCATAATGCTGCGGCTGCTTTACCAGAGGCATATAATGAAGAGCTTAAGAGAGTAATTAATTTAGATTGTGTGGAATCTCCTTATCCAGCGGGGCCAGGAGTTTTACAAGGTAGAACAAAAGATCTAACTTTATTGAAGTCATTTGCAGCAGGTTTAGTTATAGCTATATTCTTAGTACTATTAGTTGAGGTTTTAGATACTAAAGTTAAAACTCCAGAAGATGTTGAAAAATACTGGGGTCTACCTTTAATTGGGACTATACCATTTGATGATGGAAAACAGCAAAAAGGAAGAAAGTAGGGGGATTTAGCTATGGCAAAAAGAGGTGCATATGATGAGGGAAATTTTGAGTTAAATGAGTCTTATAGGGAGATAAGAACTTATGTAACTATTAATAAAAATATAAAAACAATTTTGGTTACTAGTGCAGAGATGGATGAAGGAAAGACTACTATAATTTGTAATTTGGCGAAGTGTTTTTCTGAATTGGAGGGAGTGAGAGTCCTTCTTATCGACTGCGATTTTAGAAAAAGAGGAGTAAGTAGATATTTTGGTATTGAAAACAGCTTTGGTGTTTCTGATATAGTATTTGGGAATAATAAGAAAAGCGAATGTATCAAAAAAGTCGGGGATTTAGACATAATAACTTCTGGAGGAGTTCCTTCAAATACGTCAATTCTACTTAATTCACAATCGATGAAAGATTTAGTTTCAAAACTTAGAGAAGAATACGATTATGTATTTATAGATTCGCCACCGATATGCAGATTGAACGATGCTTGTATTATTACACAATATGTCGATGGGACTATTATAGTCAATGCGGCAAAGGCTATCGATTCAAAGGGTGCAAAGATAACTTTGGATAAGTTAAACAAAGTTGGTGCTAATATAATCGGAGTAGTTTTAAATAAATTCAAGGCAGAGAAATACAGCTATTACAGCAATTATTATGGATATTCTAATTATTATGGAGAACATAAGCATAAGCTGTTTGGCAGAAAGAAAAAGAGAAGAAGAAAAACAAGTTAAAAATTATCATAAAAAATTATCGTAAAAATAAGGAATTTATGATTTTTTGTAGAAATATATATATATTAAAATTTCTATATCTATAAAAGTTGTTAGTTATATTTATATAGCTAGCAACGTTTATATTTATATTAAAAATATACTTACGGAAAGAGATATTTATATCCAGTGGATGTAGCAAAGAACACAGTATATTGTTAAGTGAGTTAAAGTAAGAGAGATTTAGGTTTAAGTAAAATTTATAAGTAAGTAAAAAATGTAGTTATGTGGATGTAAATATGGAGGGGGGATATTTATGATATTGAAAATGGCAGAAAAGATTGACTGTGTCTTGATGGGGATAGACAAGTGTAAAGTCAGACAAGTAATATTGCTCGCTATGGACTGTATTGTCTGTATACTTAGTTTTGCTATAACGATGTATTTATTGGATTTCAAAATTACTACATTTTCATTACTACCAATGTTTATCTATGCAGGGATAAACGTAGGATTTCTATTATATTTTAGATGTTATGATAGTCTTTGGAAATGTGGAGGAGAAAAAGAAGTATCAAACATCTTTTTGGCATGCTTTTGTGCAGCAGTAACATCGCTATTAGTGATGGCAGGGTTAAATTACGACATGGAAATTGTTTTTTATGTTGTAAATCTTCTTATGGTAATAGTTGGGATGACTTCTATTAGAGTTACATATAGGGCTATGAGAAGAGTAGTTATGCAAATGAAAATCAATCAAAATGCATCAAATTCATCAAGAGTGCTTATTGTTGGAGCTGGTGTGGCTGGAAATATGATAATGAGGGAATTATTTGAAAATCCAGAGCTTAAAAAACTTCCTGTCGCTGTTATTGATGATGACAGGGGAAAATTGGGAAAATACGTTTTTGGAGTACCTGTTCTTGGAACAACTAAGGATATTGATAAAATAGTAAAAGAAGAAAATATTGATGAAATTATAATATGTATAGCAAATATTGAACCAAAGAGAAAAAGAGAAATTATAGATATTTGTAAAAACACTAACACAAAATTAAAAACTATACCTGGAATATATGAAATTATAGATGGAAAAGTAAATGTGACAAAAATAAGAGATGTTCAAATTGAAGATCTTTTGGGTAGAGAAACCGTAAAAATGAATTTAAATGATATGGACAGCATCATCAACGACAAGGTCGTAATGGTTACAGGAGGCGGTGGGTCTATCGGTTCCGAATTATGTAGGCAAATCGCCAAATACAATCCTAGACAGCTTATCATACTAGACATATATGAAAACAACGCTTATGAAATACAACAAGAATTAATCAGACATTACCACAAAAACTTAGACTTAAAAGTACTTATAGCGTCTGTGCGTGATGAACACAAGATGGAGAAGATATTCGAACAATATAAACCAGAAATTGTATTCCACGCAGCAGCACACAAACACGTTCCGCTTATGGAAGACAGCCCTTGTGAGGCGATAAAAAACAACGTATTTGGGACACAAAATGTTGTCAATTTATCAGACAAATACAATGTCAAAAAATTTGTCTTGATATCAACAGACAAAGCGGTCAATCCGACTAATATAATGGGCGCGACTAAACGTTGTTGCGAGATGATTGTTCAAACAAAGAACAAAACAAGCAAGACAGAATTCGTCGCTGTGAGATTCGGCAACGTTTTGGGCAGCAATGGAAGTGTCGTTCCGCTATTTAAAAAACAAATCGAAGAAGGCGGCCCAGTCACTGTAACACATGAGGAAGTTACAAGATTTTTTATGACAATACCAGAAGCAGTTTCTTTGGTATTGCAAGCCAGCGCAATGGCAAAAGGCGGGGAAATATTCGTCCTTGATATGGGCGAACCTGTCAAAATAATCGACTTGGCACGAAACTTAATCAAACTTAGCGGTTTTGAACCAAATGTCGATATAAAAATCGAGGTTACTGGACTTAGACCGGGCGAAAAATTATATGAAGAGGTCCTTATGGATGAAGAAGGGCTACAAAAGACTTCCAACAACCAAATCAGAATTGGACGACCTATCGAAATTGACGAGGCCGAGTTTAAGAAGGAGCTTAATATTTTGAAGAGGGTTGCTGATAATGATCAGGATGAGAAGGTGGACTTGATTATGAAGAGTATTGTGCCGACTTATGTTAGAAGGGAAGAGGTTGTTGTGTAGGCTTATTAGTGAGTATGCATGGCGCCAGATTATATAAAGGTTTTATAGGAGGAATTAAGTGTAAATGGATGATGGGAAGGTTGGAATATATCGATATTTTAAAAGAGTAATTGGATTTGTGATTTCCTTGATAGGGTTTATTGTACTAATACCAGTATTTTTAATATTGATTGTATGTATAAAATTGGATTCAAAAGGACCGATTTTATTCAAACAAAGAAGAATCGGTCTTCATAAAAAAGAGTTTAATATTTTAAAATTCAGAACGATGAAGATAGATACACCAAAAGACACACCGACACATTTATTAGAAAATCCAGACATGTACATAACTAAGGTTGGAAAATTCCTTAGAAAAACAAGTTTGGACGAGTTGCCACAAATTATAAATATCATCAAAGGTGATATGTGTATTGTTGGGCCTCGTCCCGCACTTTGGAATCAATACGATTTGATTGAAGAACGCGACAAATATGGAGCAAACGACATAGTCCCAGGGCTTACAGGATGGGCACAAATTAACGGAAGAGATGAGTTGCCGATTGATGTTAAAGCAAAACTAGATGGAGAATATGTCAAAAAATGTAGCTTTGGTTTTGATGTGAAATGTTTCTTTTTAACATTTGTAAAAGTATTAAAAAGAGATGGAGTTGTTGAAGGAAAGACAAAAGAGCAAATAGTTGCAAAACAGACTAATGAATAGGTGGGGAATTTATGAAAAAGGTGTTGATACTATCAAACCATTTCGCAACGATTTATAAATTTAGACGAGAATTGGTGGAGAAATTAGTAGAAAAGGGATATGAAGTAGTAGTATCGCTGCCAGAAGGCGACAACAAAGAGATAGAAGCACTAGGAGTTAGAATAATAGAAACTTATGTAGACAGAAAAAGTTTAAACCCAATCAAGGACATTAAACTTTTTCTGGACTATTTAAAAATAATCAAAAAAGAAAAACCAGACATAGCAATAGGCTACACAATCAAGCCTAATATTTATGGAGGGATGGCATCGAGAATTAGAAAAACGCCATTTATCGCCAATGTAACTGGGCTTGGAAGTGCTTATTATAAAGGTGGAATGTTGAAAAAAATCGTCAGCACACTTTATAAAGTTGGACTTAAAAAAGCGAAATCTGTGTTTTTCGAAAATGTGCAAAATGCCCAAGTTATGATAGACGACAAAACAATCACAAAAGAACAAGCAGTCGTTATGAATGGCGCCGGGGTAAATCTTGAAAGATTCAGCTTTAGCTCAATGCCAAAAGACGACATCACAAAGTTCTTATTTGTCGGAAGGGTTATGGAAGAAAAAGGCGTCAACGAACTGTTTGATGCAATCAAAAAAATCAAATCGGAAGGAATCAAAGCAGAATTTGGATTTCTAGGCTGGTTTGAAGAAGATTATAGCCAGATTATAAAAGATTTGGAAGCAGAAGATTATATAAAATACTACGGCTACCAAAAAGACGTCGTAAAATTTATGAGAGAAGCACACTGCATCGTCCTTCCATCATATCACGAAGGAATGGCAAATGTGTTGTTGGAAGGAGCATCAATCGGAAGGGCGCTGATTGCAAGTGACATACATGGATGCAAAGAGTCAATTATAAATGGTGTCAGCGGATTTACTTGTAGGGTTAAGAATAGTGATGATCTTTATGACAAGATTAAGAAGTTCGCGCTGATGAGCTATGATGATAAGGCGAAGATGGGGCAGTGTGGCAGAAGACATATGGAGGATATTTTTGATAAGAGGAAGGTAGTTGAGATGACTGTTGAGGAGATTGAGAGATGAGTGAGCCGATAAGAGTATTGCAAGTAGTGACATATATGGGGCGTGGCGGACTTGAAACCATGCTTATGAATTACTATCGAAATATTGATAGAGACAAGGTTCAATTTGATTTTCTAACTCATCGTGATGAAAGATGGGATTATGATGAAGAAATTGAATCACTTGGCGGCAAGATTTATCATCTTCCAAAATTAAATCCCTTCAGCAAGAGTTATTTAAATGCTTTGGATAAGTTTTTTAAGGAACATAAAGAATATCAGATTGTGCATTGCCATCAGGACTGTTTGAGTGGGGTTGTGCTTAAGGTAGCTAAGAAGAATGGTGTTAAGTTTACTATCGCTCATGCCCATAGTGCAAGCCAAGATAAAAACTTAAAATATATCATAAAAACATTAGCAAAGAAAAATATTAAAAAGTATTCAGACAAGATGTTTGCATGTGGCGAAGAAGCAGGCAAGTGGATGTTTGAAACTGATAATTTTGAAGTGTTAAATAATGCAATCGATACTGATTTATATACTTATAATAAGGAAAAAGCAGATAAGGTAAAAAAGAAATTTGATATTGAAAACAAGTTTGTGGTTGGTCATGTGGGACGATTTAATTATCCTAAAAATCACAAATTTATTATAGATGTATTTTATGAAGTACAAAAGATAAAAGAAGATAGCGTGCTTATGCTTGTCGGTGATGGTGATTTACGACATGAGATTGAGCAGAAGGTACAAGATTTGGGACTTAGTGATAAGGTGATATTTACTGGTGTTAGATCTGATGTTAATGATTTGATGCAGGGGATGGATGTATTTTTATTTCCTTCACTTTATGAAGGATTAGGAATAGTATTAATAGAAGCACAAGCAGCTGGGTTAAAATGTATTATTTCAGATACTATACCAAAAGATGGAGTACTTACGGATGATGTTACATGTATAAGTTTAACTCAAAGTCCTATAGTGTGGGCAAATGAAATATTAAAATACCAAGAATATAAAAGAGCTAATAATAAAGAAATTATAAAAAAAGCAAATTATGATATAAAAAATAATGCGAAAAAGTTAGAACAATTTTATATAGAAAATGCGAGGGGGTAATTATGGCGATATTAACAGTTTTTACTCCAACTTATAATAGAGCATATACACTTCACAAATGTTATGAAAGTTTGAGAAGACAGACTAACAAGGGTTTTGTTTGGTTGATAATAGATGATGGTTCAACTGATAATACAAAAGAGTTAGTTGATAGTTGGTTAAAAAATGATAATGGATTTGAAATAAGATATGCTTATAAAGAAAATGGCGGAATGCATACAGGACATAATAAGGCTTATGAACTAATAGATACTGAATTAAATGTATGTATAGATTCAGATGATTATATGCCTGATGATGCAGTTGAGGGTATATTAAGTTTTTGGAAAAAGAATCGAGATAACAATTACTCAGGAATAATAGCATTAGATATGTTTGAAAATGGAGAGATAATAGGTAAAAAACTGCCAGAACAAAAGAGTACAACATTAAGTGGATATTATTATAATGGTGGAAAAGGTGATAAGAAACTTATATATAGAACAGAAATTATAAATAAATATCCTCCATATCCAGAGTTTGAGGGAGAAAAATTTGTTCCTTTGGATTATAAATATTTGTTAGCAGATCAGGATTATGAGTTGTTGATAATGAATAAGCCTGTTTGTGTTGTTGAGTATATGGAAGATGGTTCTAGCAAAAATATGCTTAGACAGTATTATAAAAATCCGAGGGGATTTGCTTTTATGAGAAAGGTCTCAATGAAGTATGATACTGGTTTTTTAAAGAATTTTAAAACTTGCATTCATTATGTTTCGAGTAGTTTTATAAGTAAGAATAGAAAATTTGTTAAAGAAAGTCCACGAAAAGGAATGACAGTTTTGGCTACGCCTTTTGGATTTGCACTTTATTTATTGGTTTTATATAACAATAGGGAAGGAAAGTAGAGTATGACAGTATATTGGTTTATGATGGCTTGGGTTATATTGTTTGGGATATTGGCGCAGGTTACTTCTAAGAGAGTTTGTGTTGGGGAATATTTAGGCGAAGAGGTTTATGAAACAAGGGCGCATTTGTTTATGGCGGTTGTTACTTTTGCTGTGATTGTGTTTTTTGCTGGAGCTAGGAGTTATGTAGCGGATACAACTGCTTATATAAAGATGTTTAATGATTATCCATTATTTCAAAATGCTCATGATATTATATTTGATAGTAGTGCTAGAGAGCCTGGATTTAGATTATTTTCTATATTAATAAAAACTTATATATCGGATAATTATACAGTTTGGCTTTCTATTATTGCAGTTATTAGTGGGGGATGTGTGATGATACCTCTTTATAAATATTCATGTAATTTTGGAGTTAGTGCTTTTTTATTTATGGCATCTTGTCAATTTACTTGGATGTTTAATGGAATGAGACAGTTTCTTGTTGCGGCAATTATTTTTTCATGTACAGGACTTATTTTAAAAAATAAAACTTTATTATATATTATTATAGTTTGTATATTGTCTACAATTCACAAGTCAGCATTTATATTGATTCCAATGTATTTTATTGCACAGGGAGAACCTTGGAATAAGAGAACACTGTTGTTTATTGGATTTATTGTTTTAGCAATGTTGTTTACAAGTAAATTTACTAGTTTGTTGACGGATGTTGTTGAACAAACCGATTATGCAAGTTCTGTTAATGAGTTTAAGACTACTGATGATGGAACTAGTCCAATTAGAATATTAGTTGAATCAATACCTATAATTATGGCATTTTTCTATAGAAATAAAATAAAAGATAAATTAACACCGATTATTAAATTGAGTATAAATATGTCGTTGATTGCTAGTGGTCTTTATATAATATCTAAGATTGCCAGTAGTGGTATTCTTCTTGGAAGACTTCCAATATATTTTTCAATGTATAATTTAATCCTTTTACCGTGGCTTTTAAAAAATATATTTGAAAAAAGAGAAAAAGACTTAATTTATTATATTATGATTCTTTGTTATTTTGCTTTTTTTTATTATCAAATGGTTGTAGCATGGGGTGGAATGGGTTATTCAAGCACGATTTTAAATATTAAGTATTATTAGTTATGGAGATTAAAATGAAAAAAAATATATTAATACTAATGCCATCAATGTTTATAGGAGGGGCAGAGAGAAGTTTAATCGGTTTAATGGAGTCTATTGATTATACAAAATATAATATTGATTTATTTTTATATAGGCAAGAAGGCGAGCTTTTGAAATTTATTCCTAATAAGGTTAATTTATTACCACAAATTAGCTCATATACAAATTTTGATAGACCTATAAAAGATGTATTGTTTAGTAAAAACTTTAGATTCGGTTTAAAAAGATTAAAAGCAAAAATAGATATAAAAAAAAGAGGTCAAGAAAATGTGTGGAGTTCATTACAGTATATATATCATAATATAATGCCTTTACTACCTAATTTAGATAAAGAATACGATTTAGCAATAAATTTTTTAAACCCAGCTGAAATTCTAGTAGAAAAGGTAAATGCAAAGAAAAAAATAGCTTGGATTCATACTGATTATACAAAGATAGTTCCAGACAAAGAATTAGATTTAAAGGTCTATTCAAATGTGGATTATATTGCAAATGTATCTAAAACATGTGAAGAACAATTTTTAAGTATCTATAATCAATTAGAAGATAAATGTATAGTGGTAGAAAATATTTTATCAGAGAACTTTATTAAAGAGCAATCACAAGAAAAGATAATGGACAAACAATTTAATGATGGAGATGAAGAAACTATAAAAATATTATCAATAGGTAGATATGATGGTGCTAAAAATTTTGATAATGTACCTGAAATTTGTAGCAATATATTGAAAAATGGATATAAAGTGAAATGGTATATCATAGGATTTGGTACA
>OLNP01002530.1_pt1 | contig 13104 bp, 9 predicted proteins | sample 1671951 | NCBI WGS metagenome assembly OLNP01 (sample SAMEA3136629, study PRJEB25190) | human gut metagenome | biome: human gut; feature: human-associated habitat; material: faeces | place: Austria | collected 2013
TCTTTTTCAGATTTACCACAACGTTTCCAGAATACTCCATTATTTTATTCAAAACCGTACAGAGAATGAGCCAAACCCGTACGTAAATGAACTATTTCACCACAGAGGACAGTCAGAAGATCCATACTGAACAGATGAGATTATCTGAAATCCAGAATAAAGAATTACAGGATAAAATTGCTGTGATAAATAAGAATTCTGAAGAATAGATCAAAGCAATGCAGAAACAATATGAGACTACTAACAGGTAGCTGAAGATTTTCATATCGGCTCAAAAGAGTCCTATACACTGTAATTATTGGCTCATTTTGAGCCGATATATTAATAATATTATGTATTTTTGAGCCGATATAATCAACTAAATAGCAATGGAAGAAGAAATTCAACAATATCTTCGTTTTCATCCTCTATCTTCTAGGTCAGAATTAATGGAGGGAGTGAATACTAAAGTAAGTGTCGCCACATTCAAGCGTTTATTAGCTGCCATGATTTCCGCTGGAAGTATTGAAGTCATAGGGCAAGGACCTGCCACATGTTATAAACTAACACCACAAACGTTTGTTACAAGTTATTTCGACTTAGAATCATACTTTCGGAAAGAAGTTGATGAGCGTGAAATTCAACAAGCTTTCAATTTCAGTCTTATTCCTGATATATTGCCTAATGTTGACCCTTTCACGATGGACGAACGGAAACATTTAACGGCTCTTCAAGAAACGTTTAGAAGAAATGTATTAGAAATGACAGACGGAGAGTACCGGAAAGAAATGGAAAGGTTAGGTGTGGATCTTAGTTGGAAGTCTTCTCAAATTGAAGGGAACACATATAATCTTCTTGAAACGGAAAGACTTTTGCTGGAAAAAGAAGAAGCAAAAGGTAAAACTAAAGAAGAAGCCATTATGCTACTAAATCACAAGGAAGCTCTTGATTTTATTTTAGATAATCCTGATTATCTTCAGTATTTATCAATAAGAAAGATTGAAGACATTCATAGTATCCTTATTAAAGAACTGGGAGTTGAGCGTCATATTCGTTCTCGGCGTGTTGGTATTACGGGTACGAATTATCGTCCACTTGATAATGAATATCAAATAAGAGAAGCTATGGAAGACACTTGTCAATTAATTAATAATAAGCAGAGTATCTTTGATAAAGCTTTCCTAGCTTTAGTTCTGTTATCTTACATTCAGCCATTTGCTGATGGTAATAAACGTACTGCCCGTATAACAAGTAATGCAATACTTATAGCCAACGGTTATTGTCCTTTATCATTTCGTTCAGTTGATTCTATCGACTATAAGAAAGCTATGTTAGTTTTCTATGAACAAAATAATATATATCCATTTAAGAAAATATTTATAGAACAGTTTGAATTTGCTGTGAATACATACTTTTGAATTTATCTGTATATTGATGGTTGTTCCAACGATAACATTATTATAAATATAATAATTATGTTCATAATAAATTTGTAATGCTTCCTGTTTTAATACAAGATTGTTCATTCCGTCTGCAGTAATTTTCTCCTGAAAGCCGGAAGTTTCTGAAAGACTTTTATCTTTGCAACTATAATACATACGGCACTATGAAAAAAGTGATTCTGATTTTTGTGACAATCGTCCTTTCCGGTCTGCTTTATGCAAAAGATAATAAGAGTACCGATGCGTTACTTCGTGAGATTGATGGTATCATTAAAAACCGTCAGACTTATGGAGCGGAAAAGGAGGCGCGTATCGCTGACCTGAAGAAATTGTTGGCGGAGGCTACTTCCGATGAACAACGATATGGTTTTTGCGGACGTCTTTTCGATGAATACCGGGCTTATAATCTGGATTCGTCTTTTGTCTATGCTCAACGGAAAGAGGAACTGGCGCATCGCATGGATAAACTGGATTATCTGGATGATGCTGCCATGAATATGGCGGAAGTGATGGGAACTACCGGGATGTATAAAGAAGCGTTGGAACTATTGGGGCAGATTGATAAGAAAATGCTGCCCGATTATCTCTATGGTTATTATTATCATTTGTATCGCACTATTTACGGATTGATGGGAGATTATGCCGTTACGGAGAAAGTCAAGAAAGAGTATTATCGAATGACGGATCTGTATCGTGACTCTCTTCTGCAGGTCAACGCTTCCGACTCTTTGGGGCACGTATTGGTGATGGCGGATAAGTGTATCGTACATGCTCAATACGATGAAGCCATCCGTATGCTGATGGAATATTACAACAAACCTTCTTTGGATGACCATTCAAAAGCAATGCTTACTTATACTCTCTCCGAAGGTTACCGGTTGAAAGGCGACAAGCAGGGGCAAAAACATTACCTGGCCCTTTCGGCCATTGCCGACTTGAAATCGGCAGTAAAGGAATATGTATCTTTGCGCAAACTCGCTTCCCTTGTCTACGATGAAGGGGATATTGACCGTGCCTACAATTACCTGAAATGCTCTTTAGAGGATGCCACTCTTTGTAATGCCCGCCTTCGTACGTTAGAAATCTCGCAAGTCTTTCCTATCATTGACCAGGCTTACCAATTGAAAACCAAACGGCAGCAGCAGGAGATGAAAGTATCATTGATTTGTATCAGTTTGCTTTCCGTATTTTTGTTGGTTGCCATTTTCTTCGTTTACAAGCAAATGAAAAAGGTTGCTGCCGCACGTCGCGAAGTGGTCGATACCAATACGTTGTTGCAAGAACTGAACGAAGAACTTCACGACTCCAACTCGCAACTGAAAGAGATGAACCATACGCTTTCGGAAGCCAACTATATCAAGGAGGAATATATCGGCCGATATATGGACCAATGCTCCACCTATCTCGACAAGATGGATTTATACCGTCGTTCCCTGAATAAAATTGCTGCTGCCGGAAGAGTGGAAGAACTATATAAAGCCATTAAATCTTCTCAATTCCTTGACGAAGAACTGAAAGAGTTTTATGCAAACTTCGACATGACTTTCCTGCAACTCTTCCCCAATTTTGTGGAGGAATTTAATGCGCTGCTCACAGAACCCATGCAACCCAAACCGGGAGAACTGTTGAACACCGAACTCCGTATCTTTGCCCTTATCCGGCTGGGGATTACGGACAGTACCAAGATAGCGCAATTCCTCCGTTATTCCGTGACTACCATTTATAATTACCGGACCCGTGTCCGTAACAAAGCTTTGGGAGAAAGAGATGAATTTGAGACTAAAGTAATGCAAATAGGGAAGGTGGAAGAATAAGAAAATCACTACTTTTTTAGTCTGACTTCTATTTTATAACGTTCTTATATTTAGTGGTTTATGCTGTGAGATACTGTATAAATCACTATATTTTTGCTATCTGCTTTAAGAAGCAGTATGAAATGTGGATACTTTTGTTTCACGGTCATTTCAGCAATGACACAGAGAACGAAAACAAAAGTAACCCTAATATTAACTTTAAATTAATGTACATGAAACAGAGTATGAAGTCGAAAGGCTTTGAACGCCGCCTCTTATTAATAATGTGGGGCTTGTTCCTATCTCTTAGTGCATTCGCACAACAGATTTCAATAAAAGGACATGTAGTAGATGCCACGGGTGAACCGGTGATCGGTGCCAGTGTGGTGGAAGGACGTACAACGAATGGTACGATAACCGATGTAGACGGTAATTTCTCATTAAGCGTTCCGGCTAACAGCACGCTGACTATCTCTTTTGTCGGCTATAAAACGCAGACAGTTCCGGTGAACGGGAAAAACTCGTTGAAAGTAACCTTGCAGGAAGATACGGAAGTATTGGACGAAGTAGTAGTGGTAGGTTACGGAACAATGAAAAAGAGCGATTTGACTGGTGCCGTATCTTCTGTCGGAGTGAAGGACATCAAAGACTCTCCGGTAGCTAATATCGGTCAGGCAATGCAGGGAAAAGTATCCGGCGTGCAGATAATCGATGCCGGTAAGCCGGGTGATAATGTCACCATTAAAATTCGCGGTTTGGGTACGATCAACAACAGTAACCCGCTGATTGTCATTGACGGAATTCCTACCGACTTGGGATTGTCTTCTTTGAATATGGCTGATGTGGAACGGGTAGACGTATTGAAGGATGCTTCGGCAACAGCTATCTATGGTTCCCGTGGTGCCAACGGTGTGGTGATGATTACCAGCAAACGTGGTGCCGAAGGTGCCGGAAAAGTAACGGTAAACGCAAACTGGGCTATTCAGAACGCTACTAAAGTGCCCGATATGCTGAATGCTGCGCAATATGCCGCTTTGAGCAATGATATGCTGTCTAATAATGATGATAATACAAACCCTTATTGGGCAGATCCTTCTTTATTGGGAACAGGAACGAACTGGCTGGATGAGATGCTACGTACGGGAGTGAAACAAAGTTATTCGGTTAGCTATTCCGGTGGCATAACCTGCACTTTGGAAAGCACGTGCCATGGAAGGATTCTTGTCACTCAAAAAGTTACGTTGTTCACACTTTTTGTTGCTGGCTTTATTATTTAAAAAGGTATTAATTCCTACTTCTATGGGAAATTTGCCTGTTGTCAATCCGCAACGTGAAGGTGAGCTGACTGGTGCGGACGAGTAATACTGATTGAATAACAATCCGTCCTGCGCTATCTTATCAATATTCGGAGTAGGAACAAACTTACCCCCATAACAACCGATATCTCCGATTCATAGATGACGACCACATTGGGTTTTGTCTCTGCCTGCATACTGGCTACGGGTAATAAAGCTCCCAACCAAGGCAAATGTTTTTTGATGTTCATAATTATTCTGATTTAATTAACTGTACTTTTTGTCGGTTTCGTGTGACTGACTTACAGAACAAAAGTAGGGAGGTTTTTTAAGAGAAAGGGAAAAATACAAATCAATAAAGGAAAAAAACAGGTAAACAAAGATGAGGAACAGCTAATCTAAACCCATATATAAACAAAATAGGGAAGATATTATTCCTATATCTTCCCTATCTCCACTCATTTATAAGATTACCATTCTATTTGCTGGTCTTCGTCCGGAATCTGTGTATTGATATTCCGTTGTAGCGTCATGCTTCCTTCCACTCTATATTTGATAGGGATAACTTCCGTATCACTTCCACCATAGGTAAAATCCTGGAAATCATATTCAAACATGATTTGAACATAACGACGTTCCAAATAAGGGCGTGTAGCATCCATAATCGATGTACTACTATAGATAGGTGTTCCTATTAATTCAAATTCCATTTCATTATTGGGATCGTCCGGCTTCATATCCAATGTTCCATCTTCTCTGAAGTGTACATTGATTTTGTACTTCTTACGTATGTCTTTATCCATATCCTCATTAATCAGACCGGCATAAAAGAATACGGAATTGTTATCTATCACATATCCTGTACGCTTGTTCGTCGTTCTTGCATTCGTATCAGGCTTACCATTTATATAAGTGTACACTTTCATGGAAGAAGCCGTGTACGAACCGGAATAATCATTAAAAGGTACTACCTTCAACAAAGCTTTTGCATAGTTCTTACGTGGATGACTTTGATAATCATAGGCTCCATCATCAACAATAGTTAACGGTAAAACCCATTTCTCCAACATATCAATGCCTTGTAGATTAAAATCAATATTTAATTGTTCTACGCACGAACCGGCAGGAATATGTACCGTTTCGGGAAATTCATATTTATCTTCCTCCATTTCCGTATACCACAATTCCGGACGATAAAGACTAAAGCGCTCGATATTCAACGTTTTCAATGTGTCCTTATCCACTGCTATATGTATATCTCGGTCTTGTCCATTCACTGTAGAGCCACTGATAATGACAGGCAGCTGATAAGTCACTTTTCCATTATCCTTATATCTGACGTAGATGGTAGTAACACCATCGCCTCCTGAAGCGATAGGCGCTTTGAAAGATACGTATTGTCCATACTGCTCATCTTCCCACTCATTATTACAAGCGGTTCCCAAGACGATGACAGCCAATAAACTTAAATAAATATATATATTCTTCATATCATATTCTTATTAGGAGATTAATCATTGTATGTCCATCCCGGGTTCTGCGTCAACCGTTTATTACGTTTCAGCTCATCGTGGCTGATAGGCCAGAAATAGAGCTTACGCGAGAAGGCAGTAGGTAAGTCTGCAATTTCAATCGGAGTATAGAATTGTTCTCTCTGCTCCTCCGTATCCGACATATAGAAATTACATCCGTAGTTTTTCTTGGACTCTTCCACTTCTGCATCTTTCCATCTACGTAAATCAAAATAACGCTGCCCTTCGGCCATGAGTTCAATTTGACGTTCACGTTTCAGCTTCTTGCGGAATACATCCCGATCTTGGTACTCCGACATGGTATAATCGGGTACACCCGCACGGCGACGTATCTGTCTGATACCTTTTTTCATTTCATCAATATCACGTTTGACGGAATAACTGGTAGAACCATCCCATGATGCTATGTCATATGAAGATCCATCCTCCAACTCATTCAAGGCTTCGGCATAGATCAATAAAATTTCGGCAAAACGAATGGCAGGTTCTGCTTTTGCTTTTATTTCCTTACGATTCGTATCATCCGGGTGTACATACTTCATGATACCGATGCCAGATCGTAAATAAACACCAGTACCGGAGAAACCGTCCGTATTGATACCGTAATAATAGTTGACTTGTTTCTCAACGTCATTCTTATAGTCCGTTGTCTCTGCATTTTTCAGTAAAGCCCACACACAGCCATTATAAGAAACCGAAGCATAAAAACGTGGTTCTCGGTTGGCATATTCCTTATACACCCCTTCTTTTAGTTGAGGGTATGTACCTGCCTCAACCTCCTCTTTAGTGACAAAACGTGTGCCGTAAGGGTACTCTTCTTTAAAATGTTCTCTGCTAAATTCGTCTCCATTTGCCATATAATAAGCGTCACACATCTTCTGTGTCATGCCATACGCATTACTTCCTCCACCCAAAGTTTTCGGCATTTGAAGTTTCACCATTTCAGCAATACTATTGGCTCCCTGATTACGCCCACGGCTGAAAATCAACTCCGGATTTTGGTACATCGCTAATGAACCATTAAAAACAGCACGATAAGACTCATAAGGGTCTATATCACTATATCCACCTTCATTCCATGTCTTTGTTGAAAAGTCCTTATCCTGATAAGGAGCAATGGTAGCAGGATATCCGGGTTCAGCAATATTAGTTGCTTTCTTATGGTAAAGTTCATAACGACGCCCGTTATTTTCTCCGGGAAGTTCCATCACATCTCTTGCCGCAGCTGCAGCTCTAGCCCATTTGTATTCATTATATTCCTGAGACATCAGACATCTTCCTTCATAATCTACCAAATCCGAAAATTTATCAGGATCTCCCGGACGTGGATTATTGATAGGGCTTGCCGAATATACCAATGCTCTGGCACGAGCTGCCAATGCTGCTCCTCGCGTGGGACGTGCCACCTGATTAATGGCCCGGGCCAGAGGCAGGTCTTTGGCTGCCAGGCACATCTCCGATTCGATGTATTCCACACATTCATCATACGAATTACGCTGAATTTCCAAATCATCATAATCGGCAGTATAGTCAAGTCCATCATCTGGCAATAAGGGTACAGGACCGTATTTACGTAGTAATAACCAATAATAATACGCACGCACGAAACGGGCTTGCGCTTTCAGATCGGCTCTCTCTTCTTCCGTATATTTCGTATTCATGTCAATATTCTGAATGAAGATAGACGCTTGACGAATACCTTTATAACTATCCCCCCACGAATGCCGGTAACCTTCATCATAAGTACCAGTCTTGAATGTCTTGTACGCATCAAGACTATTCCCACCGAAATAAATATCATCGGCGAAATTAGTGATTGTATTAAGCATGTTAGATACTTCCAGATTGTATCCACCTAAATAGGAATAGGCATTCGCCAACCATTCTTCCGTAGATTCCTTGTCAGTAAAAACATCCTCCAAAGACCGGCGGTCTTTGAAATATTTGTCAGAGTCGAGTTTATCCGAACAAGCGACGGCAATCGCACTCAACATAATACCAATATACAGTTTATATATCTTTCTCATTTTTCATGCATTTAATTAGATATTCACAGTTAATCCCAAAGTAAACGTCTTAGCAAGCGGATATTTCTCACCGTTAGAGACTCCCATTTCCGGATCCCATTCTTTAAATTTAGCAAACGTCAAGATATTGGTACCAATGAAAAATACACGTATCTTGTTAAACCGCATCTTGTTCACAATTGATTTCGGCAATGTATAACCTACTTCCAATGTTTTCAAGCGTAAATAAGATCCATCTCTGAGCCAATAGGTAGAAGCTCTATAATTATTATCATTCCCTCCATAACTAAGCCGAGGATACGAAGCATTAGGATTCTCATTAGCCGGAATACCCAATGTGGCAGCTGTCTCCGCATCGACATAGCGATCTTTCACTAAATTCGTCAGAATATTTCCCCACTGACTATCCTTAAAGGCATATACAGTAGAACCATTAATGAAGAATGAAGACTTGCCTGCTCCCTGGAAGTGAGCATTAAAATCAAAACCTTTCCACTGTGCAGAAATACCAAAACCATATATCAAGTTAGGCTTTGTTGTCGCACCAATGGCCACTTCATCACTAGCATTAATGATTCCATCCCCATTGACGTCTTTATATTTGATGTCACCCGGTTGTACCTTTCCCCAATTAGTCTGCTGCGGACTATTTCGTATATCATCGTAATCCTTAAACAATCCTAAAGCTATTAATCCCTTTGCCTGATTAACCCTGTAGCCAGCCTCTTTTTGATAAGGATAAACTGCGTTCATCTCATCTTTTTCCAGAATTTCATTTTTGCTGTAAGTAAAATTACCACGAACAGTCAAATTGACTTTTCCTATCTTCTGCTTGTAGGCAAAATTGCCGTCGAAACCTTTCGACCGGACACTTCCCACATTCGCTTTTGGATTACTATTCACCCCCACAATACCTGGTAGATATTTACGTTCCATATAGATGCCATCACGCTGTTCATGAAAATAATCTACAGTAGCCGTAAACTTATCATTGAATAAAGATAAGTCTACACCCGCATCATGCTTGGTTGCAATTTCCCAGGTGACATTGTTAGAGGCCAACTGTGTATACTGCATTCCTGTATATACATTATCCGTAGAACCATAATCACTCCAAGTCCAACCACTTCCATCATCCTTGATAGTATACAAATAAGGGAAACGTACATCCATCTTATCATTACCAACCTTACCATAAGAGTAACGTAACTTGAACATATTCATCCATTTCAGATGTTTTTTAACAAATTTCTCTTCTGCTATATTCCAAGCTAAAGAAAAGGCTGGAAAAAAACCGAAACGATGCCCGTCAGCAAAATTCTCCGAACCATTATAACCAAAATTAAAATCGGCAAAGTAGCGATAATTCCAGTTATAACTGGCACGCCCCGCCAATCCCATGTGACGTTTGGCAATACCATTTTTTACATCTGTTCCAATATCTACTGTGGTCCGATAAGCATCCTGGCTATATTTTAAAGTACCACCTACGTGATGTGCTTTGAATGCACGATTATATTGCAAATAGGCCTCTAAAAATTCACGGCGCTCACCAGTGGAAGAACTCGTCTGTTCCATTGGTTTCTCGGCACTTTGTTGCTTGAAAATCAGGTTCCCGTCATCGTCACGTTCTCTTTGGGCGCGCCATGTCTCCGGCATTCTTATCCGGTTTATTTCACTCTGATTATTCGTATCAAATCCGAAACGGCCTTCAAAGCGTAAGCCTTTGGTAATGAAGTCCAGCTTTTGCTCCAGAGAAATATTTGTCTGAATCTTATTATTCCAGATTTCTTTATATCCAGTCTGTGTAGCAAGTACCCAAGGATTTTTGCGATTATCTTCTACTCCATGTGCAGGAATGTAACCATTAGAGTACATAACAGGAATACTGACCGGATTCTGCCCCATTAATGAAGTCCAGACATTAGAGCCCTGTCCCGGTGCATTACGCTTCTTTAGCGAACCGGATACACCAACTTTTACAAGAGTAGTCTTTGTTACATCAATATCCGTATTCAAACGGTAATTCCAACGCTGACTGCTAGGATTGGTATTGTAATCCTTACGCATGGACTCGTCTGTTTTGTACATTCCCTCTTCATTCACATAACTAAGCGATACAAAATAACGTGCCGTACTACCACCACCACTCATATTCAGATTGGCACGATAGGTCATGGCTCCATCTTTTAACAACACATCCATCCAGTCAACATTCGGATATAAATCCGGATCAAGCCCCAATCGCAGAATTTCCATTTCATCCTCTTGATAAATTCTCTCTTGGTTACGAGTAATTCGCGCTTCATTCATCAACATGGCATAACTGTAACCATCCGCAAATTCCGGAGTAATAGTGCGGGCATTATAAGAAGTCTCTACTTTGGCATTAATCTTGATCTTGCCTTCCTTACCATGTTTAGTGGTGATCAGTACTACACCATTTGCACCACGAGGACCATAAATCGCCGTCGTAGAAGCATCTTTCAATACAGAAAAGGATTCGATATCTTCAATATTGATCTCATCCAAATCGCGTTCAAAACCATCAACCAGCACTAATGCAGAGCTATTGGCTCCAAAAGTGGAAATACCTCGAATCCAGAATTCAGAAGTATTTACACCCGGTTGTCCGGAAGTCTGCATGGCAAGAACACCTGACACATTTCCAGCCAATGCATTAGAAAGATTTGCTGAAGGATTTGACTTTAATACTTCTACATCTACATTCGTCACCGCACCAGTCACTGTTAATTTCTTCTGTGCTCCTGTACCAGTGATTACAACTTCATCAATTTCCCTAGCATCCGATTCTTTCATCGATACATTAACCAAACTCTGACGTTTCACTAATATCTCTTGCGTATCAAAACCAATATATGAAAATACCAAACGAGAAAATTCCTCAATATTTATTTTGTAACGTCCGTTGATATCCGTTATCGCTCCTAAACCAGGTTTATCCTTCACTGTCACATTGACACCAACCAATGGTTCTTTATTCGTGTCCGTCACGACTCCTGTTACCTCAATTGTCTTCTCTTGAGCAAAAAGGGAAACAGAGACTAATAACAGACAAATCGTAATAAATTCTTTTATTCTCATGTGTTCTTCTTTTTATTGATTTTCTTGGTTTTGATTGTCATTGGATTCTTCTCCGCCTAAATCATCAGGGGCCTGTTCTTTGGCAATCTTCCGAATCTTATAATTTCCCGAATCACCTACATAGAAAGTCTTTGTTGCCTCATTGTAAGCCAAAGCCACCGGTTGATTAAAGCGTGCTCTCTCACGTACTTCTCCATTTTGCTTACCCCATTTATAGCTACTTGCAGAAGCAGAACCGCGTCCGGCAAACGTAGAAACCACCCCATCCGGAGTCAAGATTCGAATACAATGATTTTCTTTATCTGCAAAATAGAAGTCATACCAATCATCTTTGTTGGCTGCCTTATACTCTTCATTGAGCACAAAGACACCTTGGCCAGGCTTATTGATACGCGCATTGATACCTACAAGATCCTTATAATCTGCCTGGCCGGATTGCCCACATACAATATACGGAGTTACCAACTTTTTAGTTTCTTCATCGTAATTGGAACGAAGTATATAATGCGATTCATGCATGATGATATAAACATATTTACCTGTTGGATGAGGAACCATACTAAAGTCAACCGTCTGATTAGGTACACTAAATGCCAAAAGTTCATTCAACCCTGCTCCACCAGGAACTTCCGGATTGTTATTATAGCCGTTTTCTTCAAAATTATATCTGTACACATTGCCTGTTGCACGATGATTGAAGTAAAGCTCTCCCGTTTGTGGAAGTACCATAGACCCATTGCAAGCATTACCACGCGCCAAAGCTACCCAACTGGACTCTTTGAAATCCTGCCCGTCTGTACTGCTTTCACGCTTTAAAATAATATTGTTTCTATTCTTAGCACCACCATTTTGGGGAGCCGCCAATATCATATCATCATCATTAGTCCATGTAATAGTAGTTGCGCGGTTAATATTATCTAGCTTCTTGGTATAGATCATTTCTTGTTCCAGATCCAGCACCCTCAAAAGCCCATTATTTTGAGACAAATAAAGGATATTAGAATGTTGAGGATCGAAAGAAAACCAAAAAGGATAATCTATCTTTCCACAATCGTCAAACGGACCTGTTTCTACAATATTTCCCTCACCCAATTCATCTACATCACCGCATAAGTCTGTTACTACCATTTGCGGTTCGTACTGATATTTTTCAGATGCTATCACAGTTTGCTCACCCACTTTTACTTCAATAGTTCCTTCGAAACAGCTTTCCGGCGTAGAACAGTAAATACTAGTACCTTTAGCACTAATAACAATAGCTTCTTTTCCACCTACCTTAACGGAAACAAGAGAAGGATCTGTGCCAAAATTACTGCCATAGATAATCATCTTCTTCTTTCCACCTCCCGACTTGGGTGTGAAATCAGTTACCTCTACTGGCTGATTCGGATCATAAGGTGCTGATGTCTCGTCTTTGCTATCTTTGCAGCCAGTAAAACAGACTGCAAAAACGAATGCCAACATCATACACTGTAACCCTATGCTCCCATGTTTCATAGTTTTACATTTCATAATACACTAGATTTAAATTATTGATTATTCTGAACTTTATCCATTAATACCTTCATCCAGTATCCTCCAATCACCGAACGAGCTCTAAAGCCAACCCATCGTCCGCTGTCTGTATGGTGCCAGTCACTGATAGGTACACGAGATACTGTTTCATTGATATATTTATAGACTGGATCAGAGAATCGTTGGAAAGTATCCTTATCCGGGGACATAGCCGCTGTCCACATGATCCAGTCGGATTTTGTGTATTCTTTACGCGAATCCAGAGGAAGTCCATAAGGATTCTGTTTGGTCAAATAATAGTTTATTTCTTTTCCGATTACATTGTTAGGAAATAAATTCAGGTTCCATAACTTATCCCAAACCATGTTATATTTTTGACTCCAAGTGTTCTTTCTGTCAAAAGCCAAACGGTAATG
>OLNP01002531.1_pt1 | contig 13102 bp, 8 predicted proteins | sample 1671951 | NCBI WGS metagenome assembly OLNP01 (sample SAMEA3136629, study PRJEB25190) | human gut metagenome | biome: human gut; feature: human-associated habitat; material: faeces | place: Austria | collected 2013
AGATAATAACTTAAACCGGAATACCCATGCGGGTGCGGTCAAAGAGAGGAGTGTCAGCCAGAAACAGGATCATGAAAACCAGAACACAGAGCAATCTATTTATGCCAGCGCCGCCACCGGTCAGAATATCTACGAATTGAAAGAAAAGATCGCTTCGCTGGCAGTAACGGATGAACTGAAATTGCGTCTGGTAGGGGATCTCCTTGAACCATCAGATTTTGCGATTCTTGTAGTTCCCATAGATAAAGCTGCACCAAAAGGGCGTCTGATCCTTCCGCAGCAGCAGACGATCCGTGATGTGCTGGAAGCCGGAGCAGCAGCCATCGTGATCAAAGAGGATGAGCTTTCCAATACACTGGAAACCCTGGGGAAAAAACCAAAGCTTGTGATCACAGACAGCCAGGTCTTTGCCAGAGTCAGTGAAGAAACTCCAGAAGATATCTGGCTTACTTCATTCTCTATTCTGTTTGCCAGATTTAAAGGAAATCTAAAGACAGCGGCAGCTGGGGCAGCAGCACTGGACCGGCTGAAAGACGGTGACAAGATCCTGATCTCAGAGGGATGTACCCACCACAGGCAGTGTGATGATATCGGAACAGTCAAGCTTCCACGCTGGATCCGTAATTATACGGGGAAAGAGCTGGAATTTGAGTATTCTTCCGGAAGAGATTTCCCGGAGGATGTGACGAAGTACAGTCTGATCGTGCATTGTGGCGGATGTATGCTTAATGAGAGAGAAATGCGTTACCGTCAGAAATGTGCATTGGATCAGGAGATTCCTATCACCAATTACGGAATTGCCATTGCGTACATGCAGGGAATCCTGAAACGTTGTGTGGAAATGTTCCCGGATGTGAGGAAAGAACTGGAACAGTAATTTTTTTCAGGTGTTTACATTTTTTCCGAAAAATGATATAGTAGCGATTGTTCATTTTATAAATTTGCAAAAGGTGACGATAAGGAGTTGCAGATACAATGATCGATCAGACACTTTCACAGGCCCTGCAGAAAGAAATTCCAATACTTACAGCTCAGATCCGAAGTCTCTATGCAGAATTCGATAAAAAATTTCATCTTAACGGAGCAAAGATCCCTATAACTTTTGGCATGGAGCCGGATCTGTTGGGATCTTATACAAGAGGCAGCTGCCACGAAAAAGAGCATTTCCATTTTTCTCTGCTGTTTATCGGCTATGCGGTAAAAAATCCTCTGAAAAAAGAAGACCGACTGGATCTTTACAAACATGAATATGCCCACTATATGCAGTATAATTTTCACATTCCCTCAGAGTATCAGTGGCAGCACGGAACCCACGGAAGTGCCTGGAAATACTGCTGTTCCTTGACTGGTGCGGCACCAACGCCATATTATAAGGCAGGGGAAGCTCTGATGAAACACAACTATGAGAAAAAACTCCGAAGCCCGATCCATGACCGTACTGTAACGGTGCGGGATACTTACAGAAGAGAGCAGCAGCACAGGAATACTCAGAACAGTATTGTACGCTATGAGATCGGAGAGGATGTCAGTCATCCGAAATTCGGAACCGGAAATATTGAGCATGTAGAGCAGCTTCCGGGTTCTGTAAGGCTTCACATCCGTTTTGGAGAAGAGCTGAAAGTGATCGATCAGAAATGGCTTCTTCGGACAAAATATAAAAAGATCTGAATATAGTTTTATAAAAATAGACATCATCCTGGATATCAAAATAGGTATCATATGGAGATGTTTATTTTTTTTATATCATTGATACAGTATAAAAAAATTCTCCGGTACAGAAAATCTGTGTTCCGGAGAATTTTAAGTCAGGCGGATATTTGCGATCCGTATTTAGCCAGTTGCCTGATTTGGTTAAAAAAATCAGGTTATATTACTCAGAAACCTTCACAAACTGGCTGTTATAAAGATTCTGATAGAATCCGCCTTTTGCCATAAGCTCTTCATGGCTTCCCTGTTCGATGATGCTTCCGTCTTTCATGACAAGAATCTCATCTGCATTGCGGATGGTAGAAAGACGGTGTGCAACGATAAAGCTTGTTCGCCCCTGCATCATCCGGTCAAATGCCTCCTGGATCAGCATTTCTGTTCGGGTATCAATACTGGAGGTTGCCTCGTCAAGGATCAGCATTGGCGGCAGACACAGCATGACACGGGTGATGCAGAGAAGCTGCTTTTGTCCCTGGCTTAAGCTGTCTTCATAAAGAATGGTATCCAGGCCATTTGGAAGACGGCGGATAAATTCCCAGCTGTGGGACATTTTAGCTGCCTGGATCACTTCCTCATCGGATGCATCCGGCTTTCCGATGCAGATGTTATCACGGACAGTTCCATGCTTGATCCAGGTATTCTGGAGAACCATGCCATAGCTTCTGCGGAGGGCATGTCTGGAAACATCGGTGATGGGGGTTCCGTCCACGGAAATACTTCCACCGGTGACGTCATAGAACCGCATCAGCAGGTTGATAAAAGTTGTCTTGCCACAACCGGTAGGGCCTACGATGGCAATACGTCTGCCTGGTTCTGTATGAAGATTAAAGTTTTTAATGAGAGGTTTGTCCGCTTCGTAGCGGAAGGAAACATTCCGGATATCCACTGCACCTTTTACATCGACAAGAGTTCCGGACGGATCCGGGCTTTCCGGCTCTTCCTCCAGAAGATCAAAGATCCTGGTAGCGCAGGCCAGAGCGTTCTGAAGCTCTGTGATCACGGAGCTGATATCGTTGAAGGGCTTCATATACTGGTTTGCATAAGCCAGCAGTACGGAAAGTCCACCGACAGTCAGATGACCGCCCGGGATCAGAAAGGCACCTGCAAGAGCTACACCTGCGTAAATGATGTTGTTGATACATCGTGTGGATGGGTTGGTGAGGCTGCTGTAAAAAACAGCCTTCTGGCTGGCATCACGGAGTTCTTCATTGATCGCAGCAAAACGTTCGGAAGAACGATTTTCGTAACCAAAGGCCTGAACCACTTTTTGATTTCCGATCATTTCCTCGATCAGTGCAGTCTGACGTCCACGGGCATCACTCTGCGCACGGAACATCTGGAAGGAATGGGAGGAGATGAATTTCGCCACAAAAAAGCTTACAGGTGTCAGGACAATGATCATCAGAGTAATCCACACATTTTTGGAGAACATGAAGAGCAGGGTTCCGATGATGGTGATGACACCGGAAAACAGCTGTGTAAATCCAAGGAGCATACCATCGGAAAGAATATCCGTATCTGCGATGACACGGCTGATGATATCACCGGTGCTGTGTCCGTCCAGGTAGGACAGAGGAAGCTTCTGGATATGGCGGATGGATCTTGCACGGATATCCTGTACTGTGCGGTAGGTCATACGGTTGTTGATGACACTCATGATCCAGGTGGCAATGCCGGAAAATACGATCATGACAAGAATACGGGAAAGATAGAATCCCATTCTTGTAAAATCAACTTCGTGGGCAGCAACGACCTCATCAATGGCATAACCAAAAAGTACGGGAACATACAGCTGCAAAATTACAGTGACTGCTGCTAGGATCACACTTAATACGAGAAGAAAACGGTATTTTCCAATGAAACGTAGTACCTTGAAGAAGGTTGCCATGCTGTTTTTGTTTTTTGCGGTTGTATCTGTTTTACTCATGCCATGACCTCCTTTCCAGTTGTTTTTTCATATTTGGTACGTTCTTCCGGGAACTGTGAGAAAAAGATCTCTCGGTAGGTTTCACAGGTAGAGATCAGTTCCTGATGGGTTCCTTTTCCGGCAAGCTGACCGTCATCCAGTACCAGGATCAGATCGGCCTGGCGGATGCTGGCGGCTCTCTGGGATACCAGGAAGGTGGTGGTGTTTCCGCCAAGCTGGTGAAGGGATTTCCGAAGTGCCGCATCTGTGGCAAAGTCAAGAGCACTGGCACTGTCATCCAGGATCAGGATCTCTGGTTTTTTCACAAGGGCGCGGGCAATGGTAAGTCTCTGACGCTGGCCACCGGAAAGATTCCGGCCGTTCTGTTCCAGACGGAAATCCAGCTGACCGTCCTTTTTCTCTACGATTTCACGAGCCTGAGCGGTGGTAAGTGCTTCCCACATTTCTTCGTCCGTGGCATCTTCCCGTCCCCAGCTTAAGTTATCGCGGATGGTTCCCTGGAAAAGTGCTGCTTTTTGAGGAACTACGCCGATTTTTTCCCTGAGTTCCTGCCTGGAATAGGTCTGTACATTCTGACCGTCGAGGGTAATGACTCCGGAGGTTGCGTCGTAGAAACGGGCGATCAGATCCACAAGAGTGGATTTACCGCTTCCGGTACCGCCGATGATTCCGATCGTAGAGCCTTTTTTTGCGGAAAAAGTGATATCAGAAAGGCTAGGTGCGCCGGTTCCTGCATAGGAGAAACTTACATGGTCAAAGGCAACTGCATAGTCACTGTTTTCCGCAGTCGGTAAGGAAGCTTTGTCCGGGTAAGTCATGGTGGAATCGACCTTCAGGATTCCGGCAATGCGATCCGCACAGGCCATGGATTTATTCAGGGTGATGATCAGGGACGCAAGCTTGACCAGTTCTACGATCATCTGTGCCATATAGTTGTAAAGAGCAACTATTTCACCCTGCTGCATGTTTCCGAGGTTTACTTGTACACCTGCAGTCCGGATCAGGATTACTGTTGCGATATTGATCAGTACATAAGTTGCAGGATTTAAAAGTGCAGAGATTTTTCCGACAAATTCGTTCAGTCTGGTAAGTGCAAGATTGCTTTCGTCAAACTCCGCAACGGCATCAGCTTCACGGCAAAATGCACGGATCACACGGACACCGGTCAGGTTTTCTCTGGTAAGACGGGTGACGGAATCCAGACATCCCTGTACTTTTTTGAAAAGCGGGATACTTAAAAACATGATCACAAAGACAACCAGGAACAGTACCGGAATGGCAACTGCGAAGATCAGTGCACAGCGCACATTGATGGTAAAAGCCATTACCATAGAGCCTAGAACAATAAACGGGCTTCGAAGAAGAAGACGGAGTCCCATGTTTACTCCGTTCTGTACCTGATTGACATCGTCTGTAAGACGGGTGATCAGCGTGTCAGTGCCAAGGGTGTCCAGCTCCGTATAGGAAAGCTTCTGGATATGGTCAAATACAGCCTGACGCACTTCTGCGGCAAAGCCTACGCTGGCTTTTGCAGCAAAAAACTGTGCAGTAATGCTGACTGCAAGTCCTGCAGCAGCCATCAGTATCAGGATAAAAAACTTCTGAACGATATAGCCGTGGTCATTATTTGCAATTCCCACATCGATGATCTGGGCGATGACGACAGGCACCAGCAGATCAAATACAACTTCCAGAAACTTGAAAAAAGGAGCCAGAACGCTTTCTTTTTTGTAGTTTTGAAGATATTTTGCAAGTGTTCGCATTTCTTTTTCTTCCTCCGTTTCCTTATTTTTCTATAATAAACCTCTGTTATTATACTCCTATGGAGATAATACGTATAATATTGTTTTTAATGTATGATAATATAATTTTGCTATTGCCTGGGACGGAAATCTGTGGGATGATAGAAGTATGGTTTTTCGGATAATTGCGTGGGAAAGATATTCATAGTATTTACAAAGTATTGCAGATATAGTATTTCTTAACCGAATTAAGAAAGTACTTTGTGGGATAGCGAAAAGCAATAAGCAGTAGATGGGTTTTGCCTGTGTTATATACCAGATAAAGAAAGAAGGATTTATATATGGAAATCAGACAGCTGGAATATTTTCATGAGATCGCAGCAACAGGAAGCATCAATGAAGCCGCAAGGAGACTGAACATGTCCCAGCCGCCGCTGAGCTATCAGATCAAGCAGCTGGAAGCAGAGCTGAAGGTGAAGCTTTTTGAGCGGACCAGGGCAGGCGTGACACTGACAGAAGCCGGAAAGCTTCTTTATGACAGGACAGAGAACATTTTGAGCTACGTTCGTTCCACAGAACTGGAAGTATCCAAAGCAGGGAAAAAACAGGTTTTACGTATCGGGATCACGCCAACCACAGTGACCACCATTATGCCTTATATTTCCAGATTTTCCAGGGAAAATTGTGATGTAAACTTTGAGGTAAGGGATGCGATCACCTTTACACTTCTGAATTATCTGATGGATGGGATCATTGATGTTTCGGTAGTGCGTACACCGATCAAGCTGGAAGGTTTAAATTATCTGGAACTGGATGAGGAACCCATGATCGCGGTCCTTCCTCCGGAGATCCCGGAAAATGAGACAAAAAAAGAGGGCATCAGCCTTAAAGAGCTGACTGGATGCCCTCTCATTATTTACCGGCGGTACGAAGAATTTCTGATGAAAGCCTTTGGAGAAAAAAATCTCCAGCCGGATATTTTCTGTGTCTGCGATGATCCCAGAGACGCCATGCTCTGGGTGCAGGAAGGTCTTGCAACCGCCGTTTTTCCAAGATCCATGGAAGATCTCTGTACAGATCTTCCGATCCGCATCATTGAAGAAGAGAAGCTGAAGACCAGGATCCTTCTTGCCTGGAAAAAGGATCGCAGGCCTTCTGCCGTGATGCAGGATTTTATCAATATCTGTGAGAAATATGCAGGAAACCCTGCAATCTGATCATGGACCTGGAAAGGGGATGTATGCAGAAATCAGTCTTTGAGATGCTCTTCCTTCCAGTGCTTCCATTTCTGAACAGCTTCCGGATTCTGCTTTTCCAGCCGTTCTTCCAGCTTTTTCCGGCGCTGTTCCAGCCGTTCTAGGACTTCCGGATGCTCGGCAAGGATTTTTTCTTTCAGCTTGCCACGGCGCTTTTCTAGAAGATGAAGGATCAGTTTCCGGTCGGAAGTTAATTCCTCAGGCAGCTCATCCATATGTAATTCAATTCTTCGAAGCAGTTCATCCTCATCCAGAACACCCAGCCCATGCCAGTTATCCAGAAGCTCTTCCAGACCTTCTTCGGAGAGACGTTGGATATCCGGGATCTGATGCAGCTGTTCAATAATGTGATGGACAGATTCTTCGATCTCTTTTACTGCATCATCACCAAAAGCCCAGGCGAACTCTTCCAGGGTATTTTCTTCCTCTGCCGGAAGAAAAGCGATACTGCGGCGCAGAAGCTTTGTCTCGTCTTCCTTTGGAACATCCAGTTCATAAGGGGCTTCGATCCCTGCGTCATGCAGAGCAGCAAGAATGGTACGGCGGACCATACCGTCCTTGATCATATGACCGATGCCGAACTGACGCAGCTGGTCATTGATCTGGGTGGAATGCTCTGTGAGGTAAAAACGGATCCCACGCTTTTTCAGGCTTGCGGAGATGGCATCCAGACGGTCTGCTGCTGTGACATCAATGCTGTTGATAGCACTGGCATCTACGATCACTACCCTGGTGTCTTTTCGGATGCTGTTCTCAATATCTTCCTGAAAAATCTTTATATTTGCAAAAAACAGGTTTTCACTGAAACGGTAGATCACAACGCCCTTAATAGGGTAGGCGAAACGGTTTTTGGACAGATCAAAATAAGCATCTCTTCCAGGGATCATACCACGGAAGGAGCGCGGCGGGTTGGTGGCCTTCAGGATCACAGCTACGAAAGAGAGCAGGATACCAATGATAACCCCATAAATGGTTCCAAGACAGAGCACACTGAAACCGGCAGCCATGAAGATGTAGAATTCTGTGCGGCTTACTTTGAAAAGACGTACAGCCAGATGGGTTTCCACCACATCCATCAGAGCAGAGATCACAATGGCTGTCAGCACAGGAACCGGAAGATATCCGATAAAACCGGTGCCGAAAAGAAGGATCAGAGCCATGGTGATCCCGGCAGTGATGGAAACCGCCTGAGATTTTCCACCGTACTGTTCATTGAGGGAGGTGCGGGAGATACTGCCGTTTACTGGGCAGCAGCCTACTGCGGCGGCAGCAATATTTCCGGCGGCACAGGCCAGGATTTCCTGACGGTCGTTCAGCTTATAATCATTGCGGAACGCAAAGGTATTCTCTGCAAGAAGAGTTTCTGCCATAATGACAACAGCAACCATAAGACCGCGGCCTGCCGCCTGGGTCAGATCAACATTTCCGAAATCCGGGATCACCAGGGAGGGAATCCCACGTTCTACAGACTGCAGGAGGACTACGCCTTTTTCGTCCACATGAAAAACAACGGTGGAAAGAACACCCAGAGCCATAATAACGATAGCCATGGGGAATTTCGGCGCCAGCTTTTTAAATGTGCGGATCAGCACCAGAGCACCAAGCCCCATGAAGAGGGAAAGCCAGCTGATATTTTTGGCGGCAGCGAAGATATGCTCTGCCAGTTCCAGGAGCTCTCCGGATCCTGCAGGACTTCCCATAAGTTTCGGGATCTGCATCAGGATGATGGTAACTGCGATACCGCTGATAAAACCGCCCATAACAGGTGTGGAGATAAAGTCCACGATCTTATCTGCGTGAAGCAGAAAGAAGATAAACAGCCACAGACCTGCAAAAAGTGCGATGGCAGGAACATAATCCATGGCAGCTTCTGACTCTGCAGCAATGCCAAGAGTAGACAGTGCACCACCTACAATGGCAGCAGGTGCCGCATCAACTCCGAAGATAAACTGTCTTGAAGTGGAAAATAGAGCAAACAAAAGGATCGGCAGAACAGAACCGTACAGTCCGTATACCGCCGGGATCCCGGAAATCTGGGCATATCCCATGGAGATAGGGATGGAAACAGCTGCTATGATGATGCCGGAGAAAATATCTTTGGGAAGGTATTCCTTCCGATATCCTCGCAGCGTGGAAAACAGGGAAAGCTTCATATAGTCACATCCTTTTCTGAAAAATATTTTCTATTATATACCAAAGAGAGCCTGCAGGAAAGAAGCAAAGCAAAGGTTCCGGGTGAAAAATCGTGGACAAAGAATAACTGCCATATTATAATAAATGCGAAATTGCAGTAACCGTAAGAGAATACATACTGCAAAGCTGAGAAATCATCAATCATCAGGAAAGGTTAAGATATAAATGAAAAAAGCGATCATAGCAATGAGCGGCGGTGTAGACAGCTCCGTGGCAGCTCTTTTGACAAAGGAATCCGGTGACGAGTGCATCGGCGCTACCATGAAACTTTACAACAACGAAGATATCGGTGTCCACAGGGAAAAGACCTGCTGTTCCCTGGACGATGTTGAGGATGCCAGAAGCGTAGCCTATCAGATGGATATGCCTTACTATGTGTTTAATTTTACCGCAGATTTCCATACAGAGGTTATGGACAGGTTTGTAGATGCCTACGAAAACGGCTGCACCCCTAATCCATGTATCGACTGTAACCGATATCTGAAATTTGATAAAATGTTTCACCGCATGCAGGAGATCGGCTACGATTATATTGTAACCGGACATTATGCAAGAGTGGAGTACGATGAGAAACGGGACCGCTACCTTCTGAAAAAAGCAGTGGACGATACAAAGGATCAGTCATACGTTCTCTATATGCTGACCCAGGAACAGCTGGCACATGTAAAGCTTCCGCTTGGAGGTCTCCGGAAGGACCAGGTTCGTGTCATTGCCGAAAAACATGGCTTTATCAATGCCAGAAAGCATGACAGTCAGGATATCTGCTTTGTGCCGGACGGCGACTATGCGAAATTTATTGAGAAGTACACAGGCAAAAAAACACCGGAGGGTGATTTTGTAGATAAAGAGGGAAACTATATCGGACGCCATAAGGGAATCATCCATTACACGATCGGCCAGCGCCGCGGCCTTGGTATTCCGGCGGCCAGCCGTCTTTATGTCTGTGAGATCTCTCCGAAGACCAATACGGTAGTTCTCGGGGACAACGAAGATCTTTTCAGCAGTGAACTGGAGGCAGACAATGTAAATCTGATCTCTGTGGACAGCTTAACTGAGCCGAAAAGAGTGACTGCCAAGATCCGTTACCGTCACAAAGAGCAGCCTGCCACTGCATGGCAGACACCGGATGGCATCCTTCATGTGAAATTTGATGAACCGCAGAGAGCCATCACAAAAGGCCAGGCTGTAGTGATGTATGACGGAGATGAGGTTGTAGGCGGTGGCGTTATAAATAAAATCTATAGCCAGTCATAAATAAAGGTGAGAACCTAAATAGATAAACCCCATTGACATACTAGGAAAAGGGTGATATGATTGCATCATCAAAAAACGGAGCACACAAAACAAGGTGAGCAACGTGATGATCAGGAGGAAATCATGAAGGTTTTACAGAAGTCAACAAGGGTGTTTATCGAAGAAAAGCGAATGTGTTGTTGTCGCTGATAAGCAGATGATCATAAGATAAGAAATTACTATTTTACCGAATATAAGAATAAAAGAAAAGAGGACAAACACATGAGCAAAATTACAAGAGATCAGAGAAAATTCAAATTTGAGACATTACAGCTTCACGTAGGACAGGAACAGCCGGATCCGGTTACAGATGCAAGAGCAGTACCAATCTACCAGACATCTTCCTATGTATTCCGCAACTGCGATCATGCAGCAGCACGTTTCGGACTTGCAGATGCCGGTAACATTTACGGACGTCTTACAAACCCGACAGAGGACGTATTCGAGAAGAGGATCGCAGCACTTGAGGGTGGCTCCGCAGCACTTGCAGTAGCATCCGGTGCAGCAGCTATCACATACACGATCGAGAACCTTGCACAGCAGGGAGATCACATTGTAGCAGCCAAAAATATTTACGGCGGTACAACAAACCTTCTGGAGCATACGCTTCCGGCATACGGAATCACAACAACATTTGTTGATGTATTCAATCTCGAGGAAGTGGAGAATGCGATCCGGGAGAACACAAAAGCTGTTTATATTGAGACTCTTGGAAATCCAAATTCTGATGTTGTAGATATTGAGGCTCTTGCAAAAATTGCTCACAAACATAAAATTCCGCTTGTTGTAGATAATACATTTGCAACACCATACCTCGTAAGACCGATCGAGTACGGCGCAGATATCGTTGTTCATTCCGCAACAAAATTCATCGGTGGCCACGGAACTACTATTGGTGGTGTGATCGTAGAGAGTGGTAAGTTCGACTGGGAGGCATCCGGCAAATTTGCATCTCTTACAGAGCCAAACCCAAGCTATCATGGCGTAAGCTTCACAAAAGCATGCGGACCGGCCGCATTTGTTACAAAGATCCGTGCGATCCTTCTTCGTGACACAGGAGCAACAATTTCTCCGGTGAGCTCCTTTATCTTCCTTCAGGGACTTGAGACACTGTCTCTCCGTGTAGAGCGTCATGTTGAGAACGCACTGAAGGTTGTACAGTATCTGAATGATCATCCGCAGGTAGAGAAGGTTCATCATCCGTCTGTATCCACAGATCCAAGCCAGCAGGAGCTTTATAAGAAATATTTCCCTAACGGCGGCGGTTCCATCTTTACATTCGAGATCAAGGGAGATGCACAGAAGGCAAAGGATTTCATTGATAACCTTGAGCTGTTCTCACTTCTTGCAAACGTTGCAGATGTGAAATCCCTTGTTATCCATCCGGCTACTACAACACACAGCCAGTGCACAGAGGAAGAGCTTCTTGATCAGGGAATCAAGCCAAACACGATCCGTCTTTCTATCGGAACTGAGAATATCGATGATATCATCCAGGATCTTGATGAGGCATTCAAGGCTGTCCAGTAAATAAGACAATTAAATAAGAAGAATACCTTCTGAAATCAATAGCACAGAAAAATCTGCTCCGGAACATATGAGAACATAGTCCCGGGGCAGATTTTTTGTGTGCTTATCTGGAGAATTCAAAAGTGGGAAGATCCGTGTCGATGGCACTGAGGATGCATGGATCATGTGCGATTTTTTTCAGGCGGATCCTGATGCTACGAGTTCTTCTAATGTTCCGAAGGTATATCCCATCTCTTCCCATTTTGTCAGCAGCTCATCCAGGATGGATGCATTGGTGGAAGAGGTGCTATGCAGCAGCACGATGGCACCCGGATGGATCCGTCCCAGAAGCTTTTCAAAAGCTTCTTCTTTTGAAGGCTGATTATCCTGATACCAGTCCACATAGGCCAGACTCCAGAAAAAGGTGTGATATCCCAGCTCTTTTGCCATCTCTAAATTTTCCGTGCTGTAGATGCCCTGGGGCGGCCGGTAAAATTTTGTCATTTCTTTTCCGGTGGCTTCCTTATAAAGGGCCTCCACATCCTCAAGCTGTTTCTGAAAGGCGTCCTTTGTGGAGATACCGGACATATCCGGGTGTGTCATGGTGTGGTTTCCTACGGTATGGCCTGCATCTACGATCTCACGGATCAGTTCCGGTTTTTCCCGGATCAGGGTTCCCACAACAAAAAATGTGGCATGTACCTGATGCTTATGTAAGGCATTCAGAATGGCAGGCATATTTCCATTGTCATAGCCTGCGTCAAAGGTAAGATAGATTTTTTTCTCATCGGTATCGGCTGCATACCAGGCATTGTATTTTTTCAATTCTTCAATAGAAGCATTTCCTGTGGGCTGTTTGCCTTCTTCCTGAAAACCAAGCCCCCAGTTCTCGTTTTGGAATGTCATAGAGACAGAAGAGGCCTGGCTGTTTTCAGCAGAATCCTGGTCGGACTGTGAGCCGGAAATAAAATGAGAATAGATCTTTCCTACAAGACTACCAAGAGCAAAAGCCATGACAAAGAAAAAAATAAGACGGTAGATGTGTTTTTGTTTCATGGGAACCTCAGAGAAAATGGAGTTATTAATATGTTTATGAACACAAAGAAGAAGATATGAAAGCAGAAGATCATGAGATCATGCCTGTGAGACAGAGGTCAAAATAAGCAAAAAATAAGAGTCATCAGCGATTGATTTCTTCTGCCGATGACTCTTTTAATTTTCATTATCCAATGGAATATACCTCTCATTTCTTAGATTTAAAACTTATACGGAATTAAAATTTACGTTCTCGGTGGTCCGTACCTCCTTGTTTTAATTATGATGGAAAATCTTTAAATCTTCTGGTGGACTGTACCTCTCTTTCTTAGATTATGGGAAGTAAGTTATGTTTTCGGTGGGTTCACGCTCCTTTTTGATTTAGTTTTTTGTTTTCCGTTTGTTTTATTTGATGGTTAAACTATAACAGATAAAATAGA
>OLNP01002535.1_pt1 | contig 13080 bp, 9 predicted proteins | sample 1671951 | NCBI WGS metagenome assembly OLNP01 (sample SAMEA3136629, study PRJEB25190) | human gut metagenome | biome: human gut; feature: human-associated habitat; material: faeces | place: Austria | collected 2013
AAAGCTCCCGGGTTCTGAGCGGCTAGGAGGCCGCCACGAAAAGCCGTCAGGTTGAAAGGATATGAGCAATATGGCTAAAGAGATTAAGTTCGAAGCCGACGCGCGCAGCGCGCTTGCTGCCGGCGTCAACAAGCTGGCCGACGCCGTCAAGGTGACGCTCGGGCCGAAGGGCCGTTACGTGGCGCTGGAGAAGTCCTACGGTGCTCCGCTGATCACGAACGACGGCGTAACCGTGGCCAAGGAAATTGAACTGGAAGACCCGTTTGAAAACATGGGCGCCCAGCTTGTCCGGGAAGTATCTTCCAAAACCAATGACGTGGCCGGCGACGGCACCACTACCGCTACCGTGCTGGCTGAAAGCATTTACCGCGAAGGCCTGCGCAATGTTACTGCCGGGGCCAACCCCATCTCCCTCCAGAGGGGCATCATGAAGGCTGCGGATTCCGTTGTGGAAGAACTCAAGAAGATCAGCAAGCCTGTCGACTCCAGCAAGGAAGTGGCCCAGGTCGCTACCGTCTCCGCCAACTGGGACGCTGAAATCGGCAACATCATCGCGGAAGCCATGGACAAGGTGGGCAAGGACGGCACCATCACCGTGGAAGAAGCCAAGGGCATTGAAACTACGCTGGACGTGGTGGAAGGCATGCAGTTTGACAAGGGATACCTGTCCCCCTACTTCGTGACTAACGCGGAAACGATGGAAGCGGTGCTGGAAAACCCCTACATCCTCATCCACGAAAAGAAAATCAACAACCTGAAGGACTTCCTTCCGCTGCTTGAAAAAGTGGCCAAGAGCGGCCGGCCCTTCCTGGTAATTGCGGAAGACATTGAAGGCGAAGCCCTCGCCACCCTGGTAGTCAACCGTCTGCGCGGCGTGCTGAACATCTGCGCGGTCAAGGCTCCCGGCTTCGGCGACCGCCGCAAGGCCATGATGGAAGACATCGCCATCCTTACCGGCGGCAAGTGCATCACGGAAGACCTGGGCATCAAGCTGGAAAACGTGGGCATTGAAGACCTCGGCCAGGCCAAGCGCGTGGTTGTTTCCAAGGATGAAACCGTTATCGTGGAAGGTTCCGGCAAATCTTCCGATATTGAAGCCCGCATTTCCCAGATTCGCCGCCAGATCAAGGACACCACGTCCGATTACGACCGCGAAAAACTCCAGGAACGCCTGGCCAAGCTGGCCGGCGGCGTGGCCGTCATCCACGTGGGTGCCGCTACGGAAACGGAAATGAAGGAAAAGAAGGCCCGTGTGGACGACGCCCTGCACGCTACCCGCGCTGCGGTGGAAGAAGGCATCGTTCCCGGCGGCGGCGTGGCGCTGATTCGCGCCCAGAAAGCCATTGACACCCTCAAACTGGAAGGTGATGAAGCAACTGGCGCCCAGATCGTTTATCGCGCTGTGGAAGCCCCGCTCCGCCAGCTGGCCTGCAATGCCGGCCGCGAAGGGGCCCTCATCGTCGCCAACGTGAAAGGCATGAAGAATACTGCCGAAGGTTACAATGTGGCCACGGACAAGTATGAAGACCTGCTTTCCGCCGGCGTGGTGGATCCGACCAAGGTGACCCGTTCCGCTCTGCAGAATGCGGCCTCCATCGCCGGCCTGCTGCTTACCACGGAATGCGTCATTGCCGACAAGCCCGAGAAGAAGAGCTGCAGCTGCGGCTCCGGAGCTTCCGACATGGGCGGCATGGGAGGAATGGGCGGCATGGGCATGATGTAAGCCCCGTCCGTTTCTTCGAGACCAAGGCAATCGGCTTCAAGGCTCCCCGGTTTTTCCGGGGAGCCTTTTTTAATATGCTTCATCAGGAGCCGGTTTCGGGAAAAAAGCTGCACAGGATGTTCAGAGTTTAGAAAAATATTGAATGATTATAGAACATATTTGTCTAATCATAACATGAAAAAGCTGCATAAGAACATATTGTTTGCGGCGGCGGTACTGGTCATGCCTTCTGCCCTGGCCGATATCCCGGAGTCTTCCGTTCCGGCTGCCGCTGTTTCCAGTATCAAGGGTGCTTATCCGAACGCCGGTCCCATTGAATGGGACTCTGAAATGCATGGCATGGAAAGGATCTACGAAGCCGAATTTAGAATTAACGGATTCCAGTTTGACGTGAAGATTGCTCCTGATGGGAAAATTGTGAGGATTAAGGAAGAAATAGCTGCTTCCTCTCTTCCGGAAGCCGTCCGTGCGTCCGTTTTGAAGCGTTATCCGGGATGCCGGATTAAGGAAGCGGAAAAAATTACTGAAGGAGAACTTGTCCGTTACAAGGTGGAAGTTGCGGACAGCCGTGACGATTATGATGTGCTGATTGCCCCTGACGGAAATATCCTTCATGTGGACCGTTAGGCTTTTTGTTTTTTACATTTAATGAAAGCGGGAGGAGGGCGGATGAATCCGCTCTCCTCCTTTTTTGAGGACCGGAAGCAGGGGCGTATGGGAAAATGTGACGGAATGTTCACGTTTTAAAACGGGCGTGCGGGAGCGGCCTCCTGTAATAGAGGGCCGTTTACTACGCATATGGACCCGATCTATTACTTTATCATAGGACTGATACTGGTGTTATCCTGCTTCGACCTCGTTGTCGGAGTTTCCAATGACGCCGCCAACTTTTTGAACTCCGCCGTCGGTTCCAAGGCCGCTCCGCGCAGGACGATTGTGCTGGTGGCCGCTTTGGGTATCATCATCGGCTCGCTGTTCTCCAGCGGCATGATGGAAATCGCCAGAAGCGGCGTATTCATGCCGGCCCGGTTTTCCTTCCATGACATCATGTTGATCTTTCTGGCGGTCATGTTGACGGATGTTATACTGCTGGACGTTTTCAACACGTTCGGCCTTCCCACTTCCACCACGGTTTCCATTGTTTTTGAACTGCTGGGCGGAGCCGTGGCCGCAGCTCTCTTTAAAATTTGGTCCGGGGAACCGGGAGTCGCTCAGGAATTGTCCAGCTACATCAATTCCTCCAAAGCTCTGGCGATCATCTCCGGCATTTTTTCCTCCGTTTTTATCGCTTTCATTTGCGGGATAACGGTTATGTGGATTTCCCGCCTCATCTTCTCCTTCAACTATCAAAAATCCTTCAAATACCTGGGCGCCGTCTGGTGCGGCGTGGCCCTGACGGCTATCACCTACTTCGCCATTTTCAAGGGGCTGAAGGGAAGCACGCTGGTCACCAAGGATATGATCCGCCACCTGGACGCCCATATCTGGCTGTACGTTTGCTGCAGCCTGGCATTCTGGACCGTCCTGATGGCCGTGCTCCAGAATCTTTGCAAAGTCAATATCCTGAAAGTATCCGTTCTCGCGGGCACCATGGCCCTGGCCCTTTCCTTTGCCGGGAATGACCTGGTCAACTTCATCGGCGTTTTCATGGCGGGGCAGTCTTCTATGGAAATTGCGGCCGCCGCAGCAGCGCAGGGGGCGGACCTTACCACTCTGTCCATGGGCGGTCTGATGGCCCCCGTCACGGCGGATTGGCGTTACCTGCTGGGGGCGGGCGTCATCATGGTGCTGGCTCTCATGTTCTCCAAAAAGGCGCAAACCGTTACGGATACGGAAGTCAATCTGGCGAGGCAGGGCGGGGGAGTAGAGCGGTTCGGCTCCGTCCCCCCGGCCCGCATGGCGGTGCGCTATGCCCTGAATGCTTCCCGCGCAGTGGAAAAAATCATGCCCTCCTGCGTCGGGAGATTTATTGAAAAACGCTTCCGGCCTGTGCCGGAAGGGCCGGATAACGGTGCATCTTTCGACCTCATTCGCGCTTCCGTGAATTTGACGGTGGCTGCCCTGCTGATTTCTTTGGCCACGTCCCTTCGGCTTCCCCTTTCCACCACGTATGTGACGTTCATGGTGGCGATGGGTTCCTCCCTGGCGGACAAGGCCTGGGGGCGGGACAGCGCCGTGTATCGCATCACCGGAGTGATTACGGTGATTTCAGGGTGGTTCTTTACGGCCTTTGCCGCGTTTTCCATGTGCTTCATTGTGGCGGCCTGCATCCTTTATGGCGCTCTCTTCGGCATCATCGCCATGTGTTCTCTGGCGGCTTTCCTGCTTCTGAAAAGTTCCAGGCTCCATCGTAAAAGAACCCAGGCTGCAGCTCAGGCGCAGGCCGCCAATTACCGGGACCCGGCTGCCGCCGCACGCTACAATGAGGAAATTATTGAACTGATGAAGCGCATGGCGGAAATCTATGAAATGAATCTGGAGGCCCTGAACGTGGAGGACCGGAAGCGTCTGAAAAAACTCCGGAAAGAAGCTCGCGGCATCCGCCGTTCCCTGAGCGATAAAATGGCGATGGAAGTTATGCCCGTCGTCCGTGAACTCCCGGACAAAGAGGCCGACCGAGGCAAGCGCTATGTGCAGATGGTGGAATACGCTACCTCCGTCTTTGAATCCCTCTCCAACATTACTACGGCCAGCCATGCCTATATAGACAACAACCATGAAGGGCTGGATTTGGAAAGGATAGAGCTTCTGCGGGGAATGAACAGCCGTGTTTCTTCCCTCTACCCCCGTTTCCGGGAAATGATGGAAAGCAATGACTATACCGGGCTGGACGAATGCCTGGCAGGCATGGACGCCCTGGATGAGGAATTTGCGGAAGCCGTCAAACAGCAGATTATTCTGCGTCCGGAAGACGCCTCCGATATGCGACGGGCGCTTCTCTATCTCAACCTCCTTAATGAAACCCGGGCGATGATCCGCAAAGTGCTTCTTCTTGCTAAAATCCAGAGGAAATTTGTTCTTGGCTGGTAGCCTCTCCCTGTAATTCATGTCCGTGCCGGCGGCGAATGCTTCCGGCACGGACGTATTGCCCGGACTGTTCCCGTATTGGGAGAGGCTGCCAGGTCTTTTTTATTCACACGGAACAAGGCTTCTTTGCGGATAAATCATGTCTTCTGCCTGTGGGACAATGTCTTGAAAGGCCGTTTCCGGGCGTTGCCATGTATGTTGCCGTCTCAAGAAAACAAAAACGCAAGCTTTGATAGACAATAACTTGCGGAACAAACTGGTACGGGCGATGGGAATCGAACCCACGTCTCAAGCTTGGGAAGCTCGCGTCCTACCATTGAACGACGCCCGCATGAAATGCGGATGCCTATTTAGCGGCAGAAGGCCCGGATGTCAAGACCACAGAAAAAACGTATCCTCTTTTTTTGTTATTTTGACGCAGTAATGAAAAAAAACTTGTCTTATCCCGTGATTTGAACATAATGCGTTCGTTGCGCGGGTATAGCTTAATGGTAAAGCTCCAGCCTTCCAAGCTGATTATACGGGTTCGATTCCCGTTACCCGCTCCATTTTTTTATTAAATTCACCTGATAAATACTTCCTTTATGAAAGCCAGGTTCGTGACAAAGGCGGCGCTTAGTGCGCTGACACTTGCGTTTGCGGGTACCCTTCCCGGTATGGCTCAGCAAACTGCTTCTCCGGCAGCCGCTCCGGCTGCTGATTCGGTTAAAGCCTCCGCTGTTGAAAGGGCTTTTATGAAGAAAATGGCAGATATTGTTCAGGCCGGATTGAAGGCCGGTGCTCTGGATATGAAAGCAGTGTCCGGAGTTTTGAACGATGCCGCTAAGGCTGGTGTATCCGATCATGTGATGGGTGCGATGGTATCCATGGCTGCGGGTGCCTTCCCGTCCAACGCTCCTGCCGTTGCTTCCGCCGCTGTCCGGAGCTACGGGCCCGGGGTGAAGGAAGAACAGGTGCGCAATGTGATCGCTTCCGCTGTTTCCTCCCAGCCTCATCCGTATGCATCCGTGGCTCCCATTTCGGAAGCGGTTGAAAAAGCTTTGGGCAATTCTCCGGTAGCCGGTACTGTTCCTTCCATTGCTGTGGCCGTGGCTGCCCAGACTCCTGATAACCCCCTCTCAGGGGTAACTGTCCAGGAACATGGCCTGGTAAAGCCTGTTGAAGATGTTGCCGAGGGCTCCCTGGTTCTGCCGGGCGGTCTTCCTGTGGGCGGCACGCCCACCAGCCCTGCTCCCGTGTCCAATCCTGCTGGCAATTAACCTGATTCTTATTTAATAAATAGCATGAAGAGTCTTTTTTATCTCTCCCTGGTGGCCGCCGGCATGTTTGCCGTCCATGCCCACGGGCAGTCTCTGTACACGCTGGCGGGTCCGGTGGGTCTGGAAGAGTCCCTTCCTCTCAAGTGGTTCTTCAACCTGGCGGGAGGGTATGACGACAATGTCAACGCCTCCAATTATAACAAGCAGGAATCCGCGTTCATCAGTACGGACATAGGGTGCTCCCTGGCCAACTACGATGCCGTGACCCAGTATTCTTTCTCCGCCAAGCTGGGGGGTATTTTTTACCTGAAAGACCTTGATGGCGGAACGAATGAAGCCCTTTCCAATTCCACGCTGTCCGCCAAACTTTCCCATAGTTTTGACCAGACGTTGCGTTATAACGGCAGCGTCTCCTTCGCATGGCAGCCGGAACCCAACTATTCCAACGGTATTGCCAATGCCCGCCGGGACGGCGACTACATTTACGTGTATGTTTCCAGTTCCGTGAGCAAGGCGTGGACTTCCCGCTATTCCACGACGCTGGGCGCCAATTTCTCCATGATCGACTATCAGGAGGATTCCGCCAAGACGGATAACCGCGATTATGTTGGCATGAATTTCACCAACCGGTACAAATGGACGGAACGTCTGGCTGTTTCCCTGGGCTGGACGGGATCCTACTGTAATCGCGAATACGGCAATAACGAATTTTCCAACTTCGTCATGGCCGGCGCTGAATACGCGGTGAGCGAAAATACCTCCGCCACGCTGCGCGTAGGTCCGCAGTTCAAGTATGTCGAGAATTACGGAACAAAAACCTATCCTTCCGCGGAATTCGGCTTAAACCACCGCTTGAGCGACCGGTTCATGCTCGGAACGTTCGTCCGTTATTCCAACGAAGCGGTGAATACCTACATTCCTTACAACGGCGCCAGCTATTATTCCAATGAAACATGGCGTTTCGGGGTACACAGCACGCTGAAGCTGACGCACCGCGTCAGTCTGAATTGCGGAGTAAACCTGGTTGCCAGCGATTATACGCGTCCGAGTTCCATCAGCAACAGTGACACGTCCAACCTGACTTTCAATGCTACCGCCGGTATCAAGCTTCTGCTGACGAATGCCTTGGCCCTTACGGCCCAATATTCTTACACGAACGGTTCCTACAGCGGCTATAACTACCCGATGCCCTCCTACAACCGCAATGTGTTCTCCTTCGGCATGAATTACAGCTTCTAAGTCTTGACTGACCATTAATGCCTTTACTCCTCTAATTGCGAATTTTCATTCACAATTAGAGGAGTTTTTATCTTACTGCCTTACTATATTTCATGAGTGCCCAGGATCAGCAGAACAGTGATCGCATCGTACGCAATATTGATTATTTGCAGGTTTTAAAAAATCGCTGGAAGGAAGTCTTTCTTGTCTTCCTTCTGGTGCTGGTCATTTCCGTTGTAGTGACTTTCCTGATGCCGCCTTCCTACCGGGCGACCAGCCAGTTTCAGATTAAACTGCCCAAGCCTGTGATGGATATCGGCAGAGGGGGGGACGTAGTTGCCACTTCCAACGTGACGGCCAACTACATTCCCATGCAGTATTCCGTGCTGACTTCCGCCGAAGTGCTTAAAGTGGTATCCAGAAAACTGAACCTTGCCGCGGAATGGGGGATGACGGATGAAATGGCGGCGACTAATCTGGCCGACATGATCAAGGTGGCCCCCGTGCGCGCCACGGACCTTGTGGACGTCATTGTTTCCGGTCCGGACCCCAAACTGGTGCAGAATATCGCCAAGGCGGTGCCTGAGGCGTACAAGCAGGACCGTGAAATGCGCGAAAACCGTCTGGTGGAAACCGCCATCAAGAGCCTGAAGGATGTCCTTCGGGAACAGGAGGATGCCGTCAATGAAAAAATGATGGCTCTCAAAAAGCTGATTGCGGAGAGTTCCTACCTGCCCACGTCCTGGAGGAACGGTGAACATCGCAGCACCCTGACGGCCGGCATGGAAGAAGAGGAATTCCGGAATGCCAAGGCGCAGGCCATGGATTTTGAAAGGAGGGAAAAAGAACTGGCTTCCTATGTGCAGGAATTGCAGCGTCTGCCCGACGACAAGTTGCTGGATTACGTGATCAGTTCCGACCTGCTGAATGCGGAGACTGTGGGTGCGGACGCTCTCCGTAAGACCTATGCTGAATTTTCCGACAAGCTCAAGGAAAAGGAAAATCTGAAATCCCAGAACATCGGCGCCAGGCATCCCAAAATGCTGGCATTGCTGGAAACGGAAAGAATTCTGGGGGATAAGCTGAACAAGGAATTGATAGGCCTGCGTTCTTCCCTGAAGAGCAAGCTGGAAATGGTTGCCGCGAGCCGGAAGCACTGGGAGGCTACCGTCGCCCAAAAAGAGGAAGATCTTCAGAAGCACGTCCTGCAGGTTCCCATGTATGAACAGGCCAGCCGTGATTATGACGCTGCGCTGGACCAGCTTAAGGAACTGGACTCCCGATACAAGGATGAGATTGCCCGTTTGCGCGTGCCCCGTGAGGTGATTGAAATGTATCAGCTGCCGACCTACCCTGTTGCGCCCTACAAACCGAATGTGACTATTAACCTGGCGGTGGGAGCGGGCGCCGGTCTGTTGCTGGGCATCGGGTTGGCCCTGCTTCTGGAATTCATGGATACTTCCGTGAAAACCATGGAAGACGTGGAACGGGCTCTTCAGGTTCCCGTACTGGGCATTATTCCCAAGAATGTGCCGATTCTGCATTCATCCGATGCCATGGGGCCGGATGCGGAAGCCTACCGCATTTTGCGGACGAACATAGAATTCAACAAGAAAGGCCTGGAGGAAATTTCGCTGACCTTTGTTTCCGGCAGCGCCGGGGAAGGGAAGAGCACCACTCTGTGCAACCTGGCCTATATTTGCGCCCAGGGGGGGTATGCCACCCTGATGATTGACGCCGACCTGCGCCGTTCCAAGCTTCACCGGTATTATGAGCTGGATAATGAGGTAGGGCTGACTTCCTACCTGCTGGAAGATTATCCTCTGGAGGAAGTCATTTTTCAGACGCCCATTGAAAACCTGTACGTCATGCCCGCGGGGCCTACTCCCTTTGATCCTTCAGGCGCCTTGAATTCCCGCAAGTTTAATGAATTGCTGCAGGAAGTGAAGCAACGTTTTGACATTGTGCTGGTGGATTCCCCTCCCATTCTGGGGGTCAGTGACTCCGCCGTCATTGTAAGCGAGGTGGATATGACTCTTATGGTTGTCCAGCCCCGCAAGCTGCCGCTGAAAGCCCTGTTGAGGCAGAAGCAGGTAATTGAGTCCGTGGGCGGTAACCTGGCCGGCGTGGTGATGAATAATGTGGACATTACGTCCGATCACCAGTATCAGTATTACACAACTTACTATTCCTACTATTCTGCGGATGGCTCTTCCTCCGGCGAGAATGCGGATGCCTCCTCCATGAAGAAGGTGGAACGTTCTGGAAAGGCCAAGGAGCTGGCAGCCACCCAGTCCCATGATAGTGAAGATTTGTATTAACCCATGGCTCCATGAAAAAATATATTTGTTCCATCCTTTGTCTTATGCTGGGCCCGGCGGGGCTGGGCTCCGCCCAGTCTCCGGATGCCGTGCCGCCCCAGGGCACCATTGAAATCCAGGTGCGCGGCATTCCTTCCGACGACGCTACCGCTATTTCCGGGCAGTATCTGTTGGACGGGAACGGTACGATACGCATGCCCCAGCTCCCTCCGGGGCAGGATGTACTGCGCGTGGTAGGCAAAACGGCCCGCCAGATTGAAGACATGCTGATGGCCGCCTACAAGAAGGCGGAGCTGTACACGGCCCCTACGTTTCTGGTGAAGGTGCAGAGTTCGGATGCGCGGCTGACGGAACACATCGTTCTGGTAAGCGGCGGTGTGGCTATGAAGAAGAATGTTTTGTGGCGGCGCGGCATGACGCTTCTGGAGGCAATTGTGGGCGCCGGCGACATCACGGACTGGGGATCCCGCTACGTGCAGGTGACGCGCGGTGGAAAAACCGTGACGTATGATTATTTTTCCATTAAAGACAGGGCGATTCCCATCCAGCCCAATGACCGCATTTTCGTTCCTCAGCGCGGGATTTTTGAAGGGCGTCCGGCAAAACTTCTTCCCTGAGGCATTTTTCCCATACCCGGCTTTCCGCAAGGAAGCCGGGTTTTTTATTGGGCCGGTTTTCATGATGGGGGAAATATCGGAAAAAACGCGGATGGGGAAACGGGGGGCAGAGTGAAGGGGCGTGTCGTCAGCGGTTGGTGAAACCGGGGGGCTTCTCATGATCCCTTCTTCAGGCTTCTTGCCGGAAATGAATGTTTTCGGGGAAGCCGTATGGTGGAATCGCGCAGGGAAAGAAGTTGTCTTTTGAAAGTTTGCGGCATCGGAAAGGAACGCCTGGAAAAAGGGGGGAAATTTGTTTCCAGCCCCTCTTGTTTATGGGAATGGAAGGCTTGAGATCCGGAAAAGATTAAGGGGGATAAGTTTCCCGATGGGCGCGTAGGCCCTTTTCACATTATTGGCCGGCATGGTCTCCGGGCATATATTGCGGAGAAATGAGTTTAGTATGAATGTAAAAAACAGAAAAACAAAGAAAAATGTTGAACATTCTTAAACTCAATGCATTTTTGGAATCTCCAAAATATGTTAGAGTTTCGTGCGGAACGGCTGCATGAGGCTTCGTAAATCCAATGTGAAAACCCGTTAATCATGATATACCGTTTTAAGAAAACATTCATCGGCGTGGGAGGGCGTGAATATATCAGCAACCCCAAATTGAGTTTCCCTGAACATGTCAAAATCCGCCGCCGCGGAACGAATCCCAGGTCCGGCCAGCCTTACACGGAGGCGGGTAGCGCATTTGTGGAGACATCCGCCGTCGCGGCACGGCTCTGCTGCAGTGCTTCCGCCGCGCGCCAGTATCTGCACCGCCACGGTGTCCGTTTCCGGGTGGTCCGCAAGGGTACGGGCCCCCTGGCCCTGTACTGGCGGCGGCTGGATGTGGAGCGGGTTCTTGCTGGAAGGGAGCCCGTGCGCCGCCGCGTGCCTCCGTGTTATATGGATATGGCCGGGGCTGTCAGCATGCTGGGAGTAGTGCGCAGCTATGTTTACAGGCTGGTGAAAAAAGGGCTGCTGCGTGAATACAGGTGCAGGATGAAAACAGCCCGTGGACTGCGCGTGCGCTGCTTTTACCACCGGGAGGATCTGGAACATGTCAGGCTGCACGTGCTCCAGAAAAGATGACGGAAGCGGTTCCGGAGGATGCGTTTTTGGCTTGCGCGCGGGCCGGATTGTGTCACGTTAAGGGTATGATAGCTTTTCTGCGCGGCACGGTGGCGGAATCATATCCCCAGCGGTTGATCCTGGATGTTCATGGGGTGGGGTATGAAGTGATTGTGCCCCTGTCCACGTTTGACAGGCTGAATCCCCTTCCCGGCAGAGAGCTGACGCTGAAAACCTACCTGCATGTCCGGGAGAACATGCAGGTGCTGTACGGTTTTGCCACGGATGCGGAAAGGGATATTTTCCTGCTGCTGATTGAACGTGTTTCCGGAATCGGCCCGGCAACGGCGATTGCCATTTTGGGTTCCCTGTCCGTGGAGCAGTTCAAGCAGGCGGTTGTGGGCGGAGATGTTTCCGGCATTGCTCGGGCCAAGGGGGTGGGCAAGAAGACGGCGGAACGCATCGTCCTGGAACTGAAGGATAAAGTGGGCCTGGCCGCCACGTGGGAAGCCCAGGCCCAGGGCGCTACTTCCCAGGCCGCCGGGGACGCGGAATTGGCGCTGATTGCGCTCGGGTTCAAGCAGGTGGAATCCCGCAAGGCGATAGCCGCCCATCTGAAGGACCATCCGGATGCAGACGTGGACGAGCTGATACGCGCCGCTTTGCGTTCCATGAATTGAAGGAGCTTCCGGAGGAAGGAAGGTGTTTTTGCAAGTTTTTGATTTTCATGAGAGAACATGTCCGCCTGGCGGAGTGTTCCCTGTTTGCGGGAGCTGGGGGAACATACTGCCATGATGGGGGAACAATAGTGTTGACGGCTGGTTGAAACGTTTTTAAACTTGCAGCGTCCATGGTACTTGAATAAGTCCGGGACTAGTAATTAATCAAATCTGAAGCCCTCAATCTTATGGCCAAATACGCTATTAACGGTTTTGGACGCATTGGTCGCAACGTACTGCGCGCCATGTCCAAGGAAGAACGCAACAAGGTTGTTGCCATCAATGACCTGACTCCTATCGAAACGATCGCCCACCTGCTCAAGTATGACTCCACGCAGGGCAAGTTTGACGGTGAAATTTCCATCGAGGGTGATTATCTGGTCGTTGACGGTCACAAGATCCTCATCACCGTGGAACGTGATCCCGCCAACCTTCCCTGGAAGGATCTGGGCGTGGACGTCGTTCTGGAATCCACCGGCCTGTTCACCAAGCGCGACGCCGCCAAGAAGCACCTTGACGCCGGCGCCAAGAAGGTTCTTATTTCCGCTCCCTCCCCGGATCCGGACCTGACTTTCGTTCTGGGCATCAACGACAGCGAATACGATCCTGCCAAGCACGATATCGTTTCCAACGCTTCCTGCACCACCAACTGCCTTGCTCCGATGGTGAAGGTGCTGGACGACAAGTTCGGCGTTGAAAAGGGCATGATGAGCACGATTCACTCCTACACGAACGACCAGCGCATTCTGGACCTTCCGCACAAGGATCCCCGCCGTGCCCGCGCCGCCGCGATCAACATCATTCCGACGACCACCGGCGCCGCCAAGGCCATTGGTGAAGTAATGCCGAACCTGAAGGGTTCCCTGAACGGCGCTTCCTTCCGCGTTCCGACTCCGACCGGTTCCCTGACCGACTTTGTGGCCGTGCTCAAGAAGGATGTGACCGTGGAAGAAGTAAACGCCGCCATGAAGGAAGCCGCTGAAGGCCCGCTGAAGGGCATCCTGGCTTACTCCGAAGAAGCGCTCGTTCTTCAGGACATCGTTTCCGACCCCCACTCCTGCATCTTTGACTCCGGCTTCACGTATGTGGTCGGCGGCA
>OLNP01002540.1_pt1 | contig 13062 bp, 10 predicted proteins | sample 1671951 | NCBI WGS metagenome assembly OLNP01 (sample SAMEA3136629, study PRJEB25190) | human gut metagenome | biome: human gut; feature: human-associated habitat; material: faeces | place: Austria | collected 2013
TGATCTGCCAGAATACCTGGGAAGAAGTTGCACCATCAACTTCCGCTGCCTCAAACAGAGAGGTATCGATACCCATCATGCCTGCCATCAGAAGGATCGTCGTATTACCAAACCACATCAGACAGTTCATCAATGCGATCAGCCCTCTTGCACTTCCTACATTCGATAAAAATTTATACGGTGTATCAACCAATCCAATCTGCATCAGCATTGAGTTGATGGGTCCTCCATCAGAGAACAACGTAAAGAACAACATGGAAAATGCAGATGCCATGATCAGATTCGGCAGATATACAACTGTTTTAAAGAAACGGGTTCCTTTTAATTTAAGACGTACATCGGAGAACCAGGCGCCAAGTACCAGTGATAAAATGATCTGCGGCACGAAACACATGATCCATAATACCATAGTATTTTTTGTATAAACCCAGATATCTCCATCAGAAAAGAGTTTTTGATAGTTTGCAAGTCCGACAAACTTTGGTCCGACCTGTGTCAGTCCTGACATATAGTTTTCAAAGAAACTGTTGTAAATAGTGCTGACTAATGGGATCAGCTGAAAAATAACGTATACTACAATAAATGGAATCAAAAAGATATATCCCCATTTATTGTACCTTACTACCTTTCCACTACTTTTTTTCATGATAATCTGACCTCCTTTTTCAGAGTGTATTATTTTCATCCACAGAGCTCACAGCATCCTTCACCTTTATCCTGTGTAAACATGCTGTCAGCTCTGCGCTTGGCATTTTAACCTGAATAAACCGCACCTGCCTTCCTTATTGCATTCCGGCAGGCGCAGCTTTTCATTCATAACAACAGAATATCCGCAGAGCGTGCTTTCCATTGTTATTTTTAGATCATTCATCTTCTTAATATGTTAATTCCGGATATTTCTCTAAAACTGATTTGTAAAACAAGTCTAATGCCTCTTCTTTCGTTGCACTTCCTTCAAAATAGTTCTTCATTGCATGCTGAAATTCTTCGTTGCATCCCTGATCGTATGAAGAAAGATTACTTAAATCAAGTTTGGATACACCCTCATTATAAATACCAAGTGGATTCTGTCCGCCTAAGATTTTACTTGCGTAAGAGCTGTCTGCCATCTCAACGATTACATCCTGGTTGTTTACAAAGTCATCATCTTTCTCGATGATCTCTCTCATAACATCATCATTGGTTGTCATCTGAAGCAAGATATCTTTTACAAGACTCTGGTTATCCGTTCCTGTTGCTGCACAGATCCATGTACCACCCCAGAAAAAGCCCTGTGGTCCTTCGGTTGCACCCCAGCCGCCGTTGTAACCGATACTGCCTTCGGTATCTGCTGCCATTGAGAAGTTTACTAACCATGCAGGTCCAAAGTAGCAGAATACATTTCCTTCCGGATAGAAGCCTTTCTTCCAGTCATCACTCCACATATCATATGTTCCTGTCTCGCCTGCATCTACAAGCTCTTTGGAATCATCAACCCATTTCATAATGTTGTCATCAATATTGATTTTGCCATCAACAACCCATTTGGAAGAAACGTTGTTGGAATATACACGGTATGTATCATTTACGGAAGATGTGATGGTGTAGCCGGCATCTTTCATCTTCTTTGCTGTATCATTAAATGTATCCCAGTCTTTCACATAATTCTGAACCTCTGCCGGATCATCAGAACCTAATACTGCTTTTGCTGCATCTCTGTTATAGAATAATACGCCAGGACAGCCCTGCCATGAAAGACCTTTTAATACACCATCAGAATTGGTAACAACATCTTTGGTGTACTGATACTGTTTAGAAAGATCTTCATCGGTAATACCAAGGTCTGTCACTGCCATTGTGTAGTCGGTATCAACATATTTCAATGCATAATCAGCTTCTACCAGGAAGATATCAATTTTATCATCTGCTGCTGCATCAGACTGCTTTAATAAGGCTGCATCCAGGTTATTCTGATATGCCATATCATCACTCGGGGTAATGTTCCATTTTACTGTTACATCACCGATCGTACCTGTGGTTGCATCTACCTCTGTATATCCAGGATAATGATCTGTCAGACGACTCTTGAACTCCTCATTCCAGCAGTAGATATTCAATACTTTTCCCTCATCAGAAGTACCTGTCTCTGCGTCTGTACCTGCTGTCTCTGCGTCTGTACCTGCTGTCTCTGCGTCTGTACCTGCTGTCTCTGTTACCGGCGCAGTGTCTTCTTTTGCTGTGTCATTGGATGTCTCTGCTGTGCTGCTGTTTGCTGTATTTCCTCCACAGCCTGCCAATAAAGCTGTCCCCATTGCTGCCACAAGCATCATACTTACGATTCTTCGTTTCATTTACTTTTCCTCCCTTTTTATAAGCATCTTTGGAACACTTTATCTTTTGTGTTCCTGTCTTGTTTACAAGTGATATATTACCGGATTTCAGCTCTGCATTATATTAAATCACTTGAAAAAATATCAGATTCATGACATAATAATGCGAAAATAAAAAACAGGAGTAATGCTATGGAACTTTCAAAAGAATGGTATCACACAGAATTAACCAACAGTGAATACGATATGCTGCACCGTTCCCCGACTGTTGAATATTCTTTTTACAATGCTGTCAAAACCGGTGACATGGATTCTGTGATACGAAACTGTAAGGAAGATGCCTTCATCGACTTAAAGGGTACCGGTGTCCTTTCCCGTAATCCGCTTACAAATATTAAATATCATTTTGTTGTCACTACCGCTATGATCACGCGCTATTGTATTGATGGCGGATTAGAGCCGGAGCAGGCTTACCGCCTGAGTGATTTTTATATTTTAAGGATGGATTCGTGTACCACCGTCCGGCAGGTGGCAGATCTGCATCATGAAATGGTAAAAGATTTTACCGGAAAAATGATTTTACAGAAAAAAAGTTCTATACTCTCGAAACCGGTCATGCAATGTGTGGATTACATCTATACACACATCAAAGAACGCATTACCATAACCACTTTAGCTGAATATACCGGTCTGTCTGAAAGTTATCTCTCGCGCGTTTTCAAACAGAACCTCGGCATATCCATCAGCGATTATATCCGTGAAAAAAAGATTGAAAAGGCAACTCATCTGCTGCGGTATTCTGACAAACCGATCGTCGACATCGCAAACTATCTTTCTTTCTCCTCACAGAGTCATTTCATTCAGATTTTTGAAAACTATACCGGACTGACGCCCAAAAAATACCGGGATAAATATTATAAATCCATGTGGTAATGCATGTTTTCTAAAAGAAGCAGCATACAAAATCTGTATGCTGCTTCTCCCACCCTATCAGTCATTTTTACATGTTACTCTTGAAAAAAACACATCAATTCTGTGACATTTTTTTGGGTCAAGTGTTTCAATCACACTCTTCCTTAACCGTACACCATATTCCGGCTCCGGTTCCAATACGACTTTCTCATCGCACACTGCCCGTCTGATCTGCTCTATTCTTAAGTCCTTCTTTTCCGGATTATGCATTATGATCTCAAATTTCTTCCTGGCAAATTCCAGCTTCAATCCAGCACTGCCTTTTTCATCAAACTGTTCCGGCAGCAGAGATGGTGCGATCACCAGATCTCCAAGATCTCCTTTTACACCAAATACCTCTGTGATCATCGTCAGCATATACCAGCTCGCCGCACCTGTCAGATATGCATAAAGTCCTCTGCCTTCATTATCAAAATACTCCGGCAGTCCCGGGTACATTTTACTGTTTTCAAAATTCATTGCGGCTTCTAAAAGTGTCTGCAGAACTTTATGTCCCTCCCGGATAAATCCTCTCTGATACAGTGCATTCGCATACATGACTGTCATATGGGAAAACACTGCACCATTTTCTTTTTCCCCATAGGCAAATCCAAACATTCTTCCGAGATCAAATTTCTCCTCTTTAAAATCTGTATTCAGACGATATCCACCGGCTTTCTGATCAAACAGAAATTTGTCTGCACTCCTGCAGATTTCTTTTACCTGTTCCTCTCCCGCAGTTTTGCTCATGACTGCGAACACCTGTCCTGTCAGCATCATGCGGACTTCATCCTTTTTACTGTACTCAACCGCATTTCCATGATTGTCATAATATCCGTTAAACCAACCCATATCATCCCCGGCACTGATCCATTCTTTCTCTCTGATATGCTGCATCAGCCACTCTGCCTTCTCCACCAGATTCTTTCGTATCTGTTCTGTGGAAACCAGGATCATGCCTCCTTTTACATTATGTTCGCAGAGGCTGGTATATTCGTCCAGCAGTTTCTGCTTTCTGTCCGGACTTTCATATAATTCTGTTCCTTCCGCAAGCAGACATTCCATCTCTTCTGCCATTTCAATTTTACTGATCCCGGTTTTCTCTTCCATATGCTTCAGACAATCTGCAATGTCTTTTAAATTTCCAGCATATGCACACGTAAATGCCACACTCTCGCCTTTTTCCCATGCCATGTCAAGTGCATCATTCCAGTCCGCACCGTGCAGTCTCATCTCATTATGCTCTCCGACATCATAAAAAGCACATAGATTCTGCAGTAAAATATGTTCTAAAATTGTTCCAAAATAAATATTTCCACCTGCTGTGCGCTGTTTATTTCCATATGCATGATCCCAGTTATTATCATGTGCAGTACCTCTTTTTGTCTGCAGATCTTTGAAATAGGTTACCTTCTCCAGCAAAACATCAAGATCTCCTGTCTGATCCAGATATAATTTTGTCGTCACAAACGGCCAGAATGCATGATCCATCCATATGCGTGTAATGTTATTGCGGTCTGCAATAAATTCTCCCTGTCTGCTGCCAATGATCGTTGCGTTCGTTCCATCCATCCTTACACCGCCATAATTGTCAACAATCATCTGGCGTACTACTGACGGCTCCATGATCAGCAGAGCAAGACAGTCCTGCCAGAGATCTCTCCAGCCACGTCCTCCTTTGCCATAATCATGATATGGTAAAAATGAACAGCCATAAATGCGGCGCAGAACCGGCTGAAAACAGATCCATTTTAAATAATTATCAATGTTTGTATCACCCGTTGAAAAATCAACATTTACTTTGTCCGTCCAGTGTTTTTTTACGGCTTCAAATGCCTTCTCGATCTGTTTTTTCGTACGGTAAGCAGATGTCATTTTCTCAATGTTCTGTTTTTCCCCGGAAACCCCTGCAAGTACCAGATACGTGACTGTCTCCTGTGGTTTTAAGGTAACCGGTGCGAAACGCATTCCACCTGCTGCCTCTTTTCCCTGCAGTTTTGTTCCTGCCAGAACACCGTCCTTATCCATTCTTACCGCTTCGGGATTCAGGTAACTTCCCCCTTCCCCGATAAACATTTCCGTTGTCGGATAGAATTTTTCCGGCGCCTCTCCCTCTCCTGTAGATCCATATACAAAATAGACCGTCTGATTTTTCTGATGGCCCCTCTCATCAAAGGAAAGCACCGGGCACACCTCCACGCCATACGTTTTTGTTTCAATTCTGTGCAGCAGCGACGTCACATGACGATGATCCCTGATATTGTCTGCACTCCGTCCATAAAGCGGAATCACAGCAACCGGTGTAATCTTCTGTTCCTGATCCGCTGTATTGGTCAGTTCTGTCATCATTACTTCCATTGTCCCATCTATCGTAACAAAGGAAGTGGTTTCTGCTTTCATTTCATATTCTCTGGATATTCTCGTCAGTTTCTGCCACATAAAACCAGCTTCTAATATGCTTTCATCCTGATCCTTTGTAAATTTTGCCGCTTCCTGCTTTGCCGAAGAACCACAGACGGACCAGCTGCCCTTATTTTCAATACGACACCAAAAATTTCTCGTATTGCGGTTATTATGTAAATTTTCAATACTGACAGGTTCTAACAGAAAATGATTCTGATCTGTCTTGCTGTCTCCTCCGAGATTTGGCGTGATACTGGATTTTAACCCTGTTTCACCTGCCAGCGGAAGATACAGCCCGCTGTAATTTTCCGGATTATGGATACGGAAGGTTCCATTTTTATCTGTAAATTCTATCTTGTTCATAAGACTCTCCCTTCTTTACATGACATTTTTTTTACGACATAATCAGTTCTATGTCTGTCTCATCAGTAAGCACAGTCTGCGGAATATAATTATCTTTCATCTCCTGTCCATTCACGAAAAGTTTTTTGCAGCCGCTCTCGGCATGTCCCGGATTTTTTACGGTAATATGCAGATGACATCCCCTGAAATCCTTATCTATCTCAAACAGTTCCCACTCCTTCGGAATCGACGGTGCAATGCGAAGTCCATAAAGGTCAGGACGCATGCCAAGGATTCCCTCCACACAGCCCACCATAACCGTTGATGCTGTCCCAGTCAGCCAGTGTACATGGGATCGTCCAAAATTCGGACTGTCTTTCCCTTCCGTAAACTGCCCATAACAGTATGGCTCTAATCTGCGGATCTCTGCCTTGTCATTCTGCGCTGCCGGAGCGTTCTCCATAAAATAAGTAAATGCCCTCTCCCCATGTCCTCTTAATGCTTCCGCTAAAATGATCCAGCCCTGCGACTGCGAAAAAATACCGGCATTTTCTTTTGTTCCGGCATTGTAAATAACTGCAAGAGCCCCGTCAAATGCATGTTCATGGTATGGAGGATCCATTAAGATTGCTCCATATTCCGTGTTTAACCTGTCATAAACCTGCTGTAATGCACAGTCTGCCTGTTTCTCATCTGCAAGTCCGCTGATCACCGCCCAGCTCTGAGGGTTTAACCACATATTTGCTTCCGGATCAGTACGTTTTCCAATCGTCTCTCCACTCTCCGTAAATCCACGGATAAATCTGTCTTCATCCCAGCAGAGTTCCTGGATCAGATTTCCTAACTTTTTCTGGTTTTCATCCAGAAATGCAATGTATTCCGTATCCTTTTTATGTTCTGCAAAAATGCGTAAAATTGTCATTGCATAATAAAACTGAAATGCAACAAACGTTGACTCTCCATCTTTTCCAAGTCTTAAACAGTCATTCCAGTCTGCATAGAGTCCGGCTGGCATGCTGTGCTTTCCTAGATGGTTCATGGAAAAATCAATCGCACGTTTCAAATGTTCATAAACCGTTCCTTCATCTTTATTTGCAAATGGAATTACCTCATCCATAAATGCAGTATCGCCCGTTTCTGATACATATTTGTATACTGTCGGGAACAGCCAGAGTGCATCATCTGCCCGGTAAGCCGGATGTCCTGTTTCCTGTACATAAGAAGCATCGTCCGGTGTATCTTCATGTCCTGGATTGTGTGTAAATTTAACCAGTGGAAGTCCTCCTCCGTTATCCACCTGTGCGGAGAGCATAAAACGGATTTTATCTACTGCCATTTCCGGTGCCAGATGAATCACACCCTGAATATCCTGTACCGTATCGCGGTAACCATATCCATTTCTTAAACCGCAATAAGTAAAAGATGCCGCTCTTGACCAGATAAATGTCATAAAGCAGTTATATGCATTCCAGGTATTGATCATAGTATCAAATTCCTTGCTCGGTGTCTTAACCTGGAAATGGGAAAGTTTTCCATGCCAGTATGCCGTCAGTTCTTCCAGTTCTTTTTTACATACTTCCTCTGTATTCTCATATCCTGCTACAATTTCAGCCGCCTCATCGTCTTCTTTCATTCCCACAAGAAACGCGATTTCCCTGGTTTCTCCCGGTTTCAGATGAAGTACGGTGGAAATGGCTCCGCAGCCGTTTTCATTATAATTTCCCCTGTTATTTAAAACGCCGTCTTCCACCCCTTTGGGATTTCCATATCCATGATATCTGCCAAGGAATTCTTCTTTTTCTCCACACCAGGAATCGGCTTTTGCCCCGGCAAGTCCGAAAAACCGGTTGATCACGGTCTTATGGTCAATTTCTTTTCCATTTTCAATCTTATCAAGATTTGCATGGATCATCTGGCGGATGCGGTTTTCACAGAAAACTGTCCTTGTGATAAACTGTGAATATTGGAGATTTACCTGATCCTGCTCATAATTACTGTTATTCGTAAATTCCGCATAACCGGTCACGGTCAGCTCCCTTTCCCGGTCAGAATCGTTTGTAATGCCAAGATTCCACACTTCATATGACTGATCTAACGGAACATAGTACCGCACTTCTGAACTGATACCGTCATACACAGCTTTCATCTTTGTATATGCAGTGCCATGATGGCACTCGCTCTTATAAGTATCTAAACTTTTTCCAACCGGCTGCCATGATGCAGACCAGTAATCTCTGTTTTCATTATCCCTGATATAAATATATCTGCCCGGTTCATCAAACTGGTTAAAGACATACCTTAAAATTCTTCCGTTTGCTCCTGATTTTGCAAAACTATATCCCCCTGCATTATTGGATATAATTGCTCCATACTCCGGCGAACCAAGATAGTTGACCCATGGTGCCGGTGTATCCGGTCTTGTGATCACATATTCTTTTTTACTTTCATCAAAATATCCGTATTTCATACTGCCCCTCCATAATTATACTATTTCATTCCTGCTTTCTATTGCTATGATACCTTAACTATAAAGGTTATCTGAAAATAGTTATACAAAATACGTCCTTAAAATAACAGATTCATGACCTGTCCTTTGCAGATATACTATGGTCAAAAAAATTTTCAATATATCAGAAAATTACCGGATATTTTTGTGTACTTTTTAATTTATAAGACGTAATTTCTTATAAAAAACGCAGGAATCCTCTCTGCAGATTCCCGCGTTTTCCATTTTTCTATGCAATGGCTGTTTTCTTCTGTTATTTCATAAATCCAAACAGCCCTTTTTTCTCATATGGTTCTTTTTTGACTGCACCTGACTCATATCCTGTTCCGTCAATGACAGCCTTTAATTCCTGCTCATCAATATCCTGCTCCGTGATGATCACGGTCTGTTTTTTACTGTGAGAGGAAGATACTTTTTTGACCGGAAATGCGCCACGAACAGCTTCATTTACATGATTTTCGCACATTCCGCACTGCATTCCATCCACATCCACTGTAATCTTAAACATGAATTTCTCCATTTCTGTACATGAAACATCCCTGCTCCACACCGCTTTGTCATATTACTACATATGATTTTTTCATCCACACTGCTTTAATTCCTGCAATGTTTTTCTGATCTGTCAGCCCGCTTCCTCACAGTCGCAGGACTGTACTACGACACTTTTAATTCTTTGTTTATCGATATAACCACATGCTTTCAAACCTGCAAGCACTACCGCATTCCAGCTTTTTGCCGATAATTCCTTTATGGTATCATCATCAAGTTCGATCGTACATGCCTTTTCTCTGTCACATACCGCCCCACATGCGATACGATACATATTTTTTCTACTGATAGCCCCGATTTCTTCTAATAAATTGACCATGCGATAAACAGTTGCCGCCCCGATTCCCGGATCAACTTCTGCTGCTCTGTAATAGATTTCCTTGCAGCAAGAACAATCTTCATTGAGAATCACGTCCAGCAGCATCAGACGCTGCTTGGTAATACGACAACCCTGTTCTCTCAATCTTTGAATGACAATTTCTTTCTGCATCTGGGTTCTGTGGTAATTTGCCGTTTCATGATTTTTCTTTTTCTGACTGTTTACTCCTGCCGTCATGGTCTCCTCCTATATTAATGACAGTGCCCTCCGCACTTCCCACAATCGCCTCCACACTGAAGGGATTTTCCGTTTTTCTTATCGCGAACCATGCTGCGGATGATAAGTCCCACAATTACCACAACTACTGCTCCCGTTACAACTGTTCCCATAAGATAATCCTCCTTGTTTTCCGAAGGAAAATGCCTGCTATGCCTGCATAGCATGTGCCTCTGCAGGAGCAGAGGATTTTCCTTCTTATTATGAATATGGCTGCCGTGTCAACACACGGCAGCCACCTTAGAAGCAGTGCTTATCTTGCGCCTGCCATGCCTTTTACATTTACTTTTAATGTATCGCTCTCTTTGTAAGGTCTGAATAACAGATATAAAAGACCGATTACAAGTACAAAAGCAACAACAGTTCCAATACCGAATGTACCGGTTGTGATCAATGTACCGATCTGGTAGATACATAAGGATACTACATATGCTAAACCACACTGATATCCGATTGCAAACCAGAACCATTTTGTATTGTTCATCTCTCTCTTGATAGCTCCCATTGCAGCGAAGCAAGGTGCACATAAGAGGTTGAATACCAGATAGCCGTATGCAGCTACCGGAGTCATAACAGCGGCAAGGTTGCCCCAGAATTCAGTACCATCTTCTGCAACTTCTGCGAAACCAAATAACATACCGAATGTTGCTACGACGTTCTCTTTTGCGATCAGACCGCTGATTGCTGCAACTGCCATCTTCCAGCCGTTACCACTCTGTGTCCATCCAAGCGGAGTAAAGATCCAGCCGATTGCAGAACCGATCTTTGCAAGGATACATTCTGCCTGGGCAGCCTCAAGAGCAGCACCCTCAAGTCCATCGAAACTTAACATACCAAAGCCTGCATCTGTCCATCCGAAGTTCATCAAGAACCATAAGATGATGGTTGATAACGTGATGATCGTACCAGCTTTTTTAATGAAAGACCAGCCACGCTCCCACATACTTCTTAATACGTTGCCAACTGTCGGCCAGTGATATGCCGGAAGCTCCATAACGAATGGTGCCGGATCGCCAGCGAACATTTTTGTTTTCTTTAAAATAATGCCGGAGCATACGATTGCTGCCACACCTACGAAGTATGCGCTCCATGCAACCCATCCTGCATTGTCGAAGAAAGCACCTGCGATCAAAGCGATAATTGGGAGTTTTGCTCCGCAAGGAATAAAGGTTGTTGTCATGATCGTCATTTTACGGTCACGGTCGCTCTCAATTGTTCTTGATGCCATAACACCAGGAACACCACATCCACTACCGATCAGCATCGGAATGAATGATTTTCCTGAAAGTCCGAATTTGCGGAATACACGATCCATGATGAATGCGACACGTGCCATGTAACCACAGGACTCTAAGAATGCAAGGAACAGGAACAGTACTAACATCTGCGGTACGAAACCAAGTACTGCACCTACACCGGAGATCACACCATCTACGATCAGACCTGTCAGCCAGTCAGCACATCCGATGTTTTCAAATAAACTCTGTGCACCAGGGATGATCCATTCACCAAACAGCGTATCATTTGTCCAGTCTGTTAAGATAGAACCAATCGTTGTTACAGATACATAATATACCAAAAACATTACAACTGCAAAGATCGGAATTGCAAGCCAGCGGTTTGTCACGATACGGTCGATCTTATCGGAAGTTGTAAGTTTCTCTTTGCTGCTCTTTGAAACACATTCGCCAATGATGGATGAAATGTATACATAACGCTCGTTTGTAATAATACTCTCAGTATCATCATCAAACTTATCTTCCATTTCCTTGATCTCATATGATACATCCGGAACAGATTTCATCTGCTCTTTGATCTTGTCATCTTTCTCTAATAACTTGATCGCAAAGAAACGTTTCTGATCCTCTGAAACAATACCGCTCAGTTTGTTCTCAACCTCTGTGATCACATCTTCTGCATCTTTAGAGAACTCATGTACCGGAACCATGTTCTTCTTCTGCTGTGCAAGTGCAACTGCCTTCTCAGCTGCTTTCTGGATACCGGTTCCCTTTAATGCAGAAATCTCAACGACTTCACACCCAAGCTTTTTGCTTAATTTGTCAATATGTATCTTATCACCGTTCTTCTCAACAAGATCCATCATGTTGATTGCCATAATAACCGGAATGCCAAGTTCCATCAACTGTGTGGACAGGTAAAGGTTACGCTCGATGTTTGTACCATCTACGATATTTAAGATTGCGTCCGGTCTGTCGCCGATCAGATAATTACGGGCAACAACCTCCTCAAGTGTATATGGGGATAAGGAATAAATACCCGGTAAGTCCATGATGACAACATCCTTATGTCCCTTTAATTTACCTTCTTTTTTTTCTACTGTTACTCCAGGCCAGTTACCTACGAATTGGTTAGAGCCAGTCAAAGCATTAAATAACGTTGTTTTTCCGCAGTTTGGATTACCTGCGAGTGCAATTTTTACTGCCATAACTTTTCTCCTTTTATTTTTAGTTTGCTGCAACTTGCTTTTGTTTGCTGCTGCTTGCTTTCGTTTGCTATAGCTTGCTTTAGTTTGTCTTTTCTGTCTTTTGTTAGCATTTGCTAACGCCAGAGCAAAAAAATTACTCTACCTCGATCATCTCAGCATCTGCTTTTCTTAAGGATAATTCATATCCTCTTACAGTTACTTCGATCGGATCACCAAGCGGTGCAACTTTTCTTACATAGATATCAACACCCTTTGTGATGCCCATGTCCATAATTCTTCTCTTGACCGGGCCCTCGCCAGTCAGTTTTTTGACCTTTACGGTACTGCCGCAGGCTACTTCTTTCAACGTCTTCATCGTTTCGCTCCTTTTCATTTTTGTATCATGAAACTGCGCTGTTGCAACAGTTTTATACCATAATTTTATTCGCCATGTCTTTTCCGATCGCAACTCTTGAATCCTTGATGTTAACGATCATATTACCGTCGATCTCTGATACGACTGTAACTTCTCCGCCTGGAACAAAGCCAAGATTCTCTAAAAATCTTCTAGTTTCTTCTTTTCCACCGACTTTTTTAATCGTACTCGGTTCTCCTGTGTTTAACATAGTAAGCGGCATCATTTCTTCCTCTTTTCTCCTACTGTATTGATAATGATTTTCATTTCTTACGTTGGTTAGTATATTCTAACGTTCATTAGATGTCAATAACATTATTGATATTTTTTCTCATTAATTTTCATTTCATGGAAAAAAACGGATATTACAGAGACTTTTTTCACAGTTTATCGTCAAATTGCACAATAAAGTATGAAAATTTCAAGTCATTTGACTTTCAGTCTGACATGAAATTGCAGTTTCTCTATCCTACCCGTTTTATGTATTATAATTTTTACAGTTCTTCTATCTGTAATTGTACCTTCCACACGGTATGCGCCTCATCGCGCAAAAACTCTTCCGGCAGA
>OLNP01002550.1_pt1 | contig 13033 bp, 7 predicted proteins | sample 1671951 | NCBI WGS metagenome assembly OLNP01 (sample SAMEA3136629, study PRJEB25190) | human gut metagenome | biome: human gut; feature: human-associated habitat; material: faeces | place: Austria | collected 2013
TGGCGATGATGGATTCCATAGCGGCATCGTCTTTCACAAGCTGCATGGTCTGGTTCACCACCAGATCTTCCAGCCACTGTTTACGGACGGTCTTTTTCTTGCAGCCCTTGTGCTTTTTGGCAGTAGCACATTTATAATAGCGGTGGACTTCGCCCGTCCGACTCGTGCCGCTCTCTCCAAACATCAACGCACCGCAATGACCGCAGAACAGCTTGGTGGTGAGCAGGTAGTCATCCTCTGCCTTTCTACGGGCAGGGGCTTTCTTGTTTTTCAACATTTTCTCCTGCACATCATCGAAAAGTTCCACCGACACGATAGGCGGAATCGCATCGGGAATCAGGATATCACGGTATTTCAGCTCTCCGATGTAGCGGCGGTTGCTCAGCATATGTTGGATGGTGTTAAAGGACATCGGCCCGCCACGCTTGTTCTTGATGCCCTTTTCGTTCAGCCAGTCCCGGATCTCCTGCATGGTCTGACCATCGTTATACCGTTGAAACGTTTCCGCTACGAACGGCGCAGTCAGTGGGTCGATCTCAAAACGGCGGTCGGCATTGATGGTGTATCCAAAAGGGATTGCACCGCCGGTGAACTTGCCCTTGAGGGCATTCTCCGTCATGCCGCGAATCACTTTCTCGGACAGGTCGGCAGAGTAGTATTCCGCATAGCCCTCCAGCACCGACTCCAGAATGATGCCTTCGGGCCCTTCAGAGATGATCTCCGTAGCCGACATGAGCTTGACACCATTCTTCTTCAGCTGAGTCTTATACCGTGCGCTATCGTAGCGGTTCCGGGCAAAACGGTCGAGCTTCCAGACCAGCACGATGTCGAACAGCTTCTTGTCGCTGTCTTTTATCATCTGCTGGAACTCAGGGCGATTGTCCGTCTTGGCAGAGACAGCACGGTCAATGTAGTGCTTGACGATAGTGATTCCGTTCTTTTCGGCATACGCCGTGCATTCACGGATCTGACCCTCGATGGATTCTTCACGCTGGTTGTCGCTAGAATAGCGGGCGTAGATCACGGCGGTCATAGCGGACACCTCTCTTTTTCACATCAATGAACGGTGAAGCGTTCATTCAAATCGTTGTTTCGTATAATGTATATACCATACTTTGCAATGAATTGCAAGGTATATTTGTATTATTATAGCAGAAGAAGGTGGTGTCCATTTTGAACCCCACCTTCTTCATCACCGATGAATCGCTCAAATCAGCCTGCTCAGCGTAAAGCAGAACTGCATCCCCTTTTCTGCTGTAAAGCAGACGTTTTCATGAGGTTTTGCGCCCCAGCTGTTGTCACCTCCCACGCCGCGCTGGAAAGCGGCGCAGCGCACGACGGTCTTGTTGTCGTCCCGGGGCAGCTCATAGAGGTGGCGGGCATTTTCCAGCTCATGCGGCGTATAGGGCAGCGCCGAGAAGGTCATTCCGTTCCCTGCAAAGCAGATGCCCGGGATGCTGCCGGTGACAGTTGCACTGTACACGCCAGTGCGGCTGCCGCAATCCTGCGGGTAGACTGGGCTGTTCTGGGCAAAGTCCTGCCGGACGTTGTAATTCCAAGCGCCCATTTTGCCGCCTGCGGTGCGGTCAGCGGTGGTCTCCCGGGGGCCAAGCCCCAGATAGGAGACCTCGGTCAGCTCCCGGCGCAGAGGGAAGAGCAACCCGAACTCCGGCAGTTCGGTGTGCTCGCCCTGCCATGTCATCGTAATGTCGCAGCGGCCTGCGCCGTCGATGGCAAAATCAATGGGCCGCGTCTGCCCGTCCGGCAGGGTGTAGACGGCACGCACTGTGACAAATTCTCCCTTTGTTTCGGCGGTCAGATTATCGCACCGGGCGTAGAGACCGGCGGTCTTCCAGAAGGCAAACTCGAAGGGCTCTGCACAGCCCTCGTCGTTGTTGGTGGGAGCCCGCCAGAAGTTGGGGCGCACGGTATCGTCCAGCAGCTGCACGCCGTTGTAGCGGATGGACACAAGGCCCTTGCTCCGGCCGAAGATATACTCGAAACCCTCGCCCTTTACGCCGATGTTGCAGTCCATCTCCACCAGCTGCGGGGCGGGCAGGGTCAGCCGTGCTTTGGCGTAGTTGTGCCACACCTGCCCAAAAGCGGCTTCATAGTCCGCCGGGATACCGGGCAGCGCAGCCCGCTGCACTGCGGTGACGGTCATGCAGGCAAGCCCTGCTTCCGGCAGAGGGAACGGGAACGCGATGTGCACCGTCTCACCCGGCTTGCAGTCCGCCCGCAGCACAGCACGGCGTTTCGGCTTGCCGTTGACCGAGGACGCAAACACAAGGTCGTAGGCGCTCAGGTCGGTAAAAAGATTCCGGTTTTCGATGACAGCTTCGGTGTCGGTCAGGGTGATTTTCAGCGGCGCATAAGCCGCCTTGACTGCGTCCATCTTGGGGGTATTGCGGCGGTCAGGCAGCACAAGGCCGTCCACGCAGAACTCCCGGTCGGTGGGGCGGTCGCCAAAGTCCCCGCCGTAGGCAAAGCCGGGCTTACCGTCCGGGTCAGTCACGGCGATGCCGTGGTCCATGTACTCCCAGATGAACCCGCCCTGATACAGCAGCTCTTCATATGCATACTCGGTGTAATCCGTGATTCCGCCGCAGCTGTTGCCCATGGCGTGGCTGTACTCGCACATGATAAAGGGCTTTTCCGGGTGCTCTGCCAAAAACTTTTTGATGTCCGCCACCGGAGTATACATCTGGCTTTCCATATCGGAGGTAGCGGGGTATTCCCGGTTCCAGAAAATGCCCTCGTAGTGCACAAGGCGGCTGGGGTCAGTGCGGCGGAAATACTCGCTCATCTCCCACAGGGTCTTGCCGCCGTGGCTCTCGTTGCCGCAAGACCAGATCAGGATGGCAGGGTGGTTTTTGTCCCGTTCCAGCATGGCTTCGGCGCGGGCAAGCACGTTTTCCCGCCACTCCTGGCGTGCACCGGGCAGCGTCCACTCGTCCGAGCCGTCCGCGCCCAGCTTCTGCCATGTGCCGTGGCTTTCCAGATTGGTCTCCCCAATGACATACAGGCCGTATTCATCGCAGAGCTGCAAGAAATACGGGTCGTCCGGGTAGTGGCTGGTGCGCACAGCGTTGATGTTGTGGGTCTTGAGATTTTTCACATCCCACAGCATCTCTTCCCGGCTGACCGTGCGGCCGGTGCGGCAGCTCCACTCGTGGCGGTTGACCCCCTTGAACACGATGCGCTTGCCGTTCAAAAGCATCTGGCGGTCTTTCAGTTCAAACTTGCGTAGACCGACCTTCATGCCGGTACGCTCCACCAAATTTCCCTCGCGCAGCAGGGCAATTTCTACCTCGTACAGGTTCGGCTGCTCGGCGCTCCACAAAGCGGGATTTTTCACCGCAAAGGTAAAGGAAACGTCCTGCACATCCTCCTCCACATCCGGGTCAGCCTCGCCCTTGCCGAACACCACACCGCTGTCGTATTCGGCAGGCTCACCCACTGCGGCGGACTGCTCCTCGCCGTCAAACACCACGGAGATAATTCCCGCGCCGCTGACCTTGCAATCAAAGGTGACAGTGGCACTGGAAAAGTCCGGGGCAAAGCTCTGCTTCACAAAGACATCCTCGAGGTGAACTTCCGGTTTTGTGAACAGCTCCACCGAGCGGAACAAACCGCTCATGCGCCAGAAATCCTGATCTTCCAGCCAGCTGCCGGAGCAAAAGCGGTACACCTGCACGGTCAGGGTATTTTCGCCGGGGTGGACGGCGGCGGTCATGTCAAATTCCGCGGGGGTGAAGGTATCCTCGGTGTAGCCGATATAAACGCCGTTGCACCAGACGGCGGCGGCGCTGTCGGCACCGTTCAGGCGTAGGTAGCAGCTTGCCCAATCTTCCGGCAGGATAAAGCTGCGCTGATACTCCCCGATGGGGTTATAATCCTGCGGAATCTCGCCGGGGTGCAGCTTTTCGTGGCCGTCCCACGGGTACTGGGTATTGACGTAATGGGGCGTGCCGTAAGGCCGGCCGGGCTTTTGCAGGCTCTGCATCTGGATAAAGCCGGGCACAGTCAGGGTGTCCAAGTCCGAAAAAGGCGCAGTCAGGTTTTCCGCATAACGGAAGTTCCACTCGCCGTCCAAGCTGACGGTAAGCGGCAGTTCCGGGCTTGTCTGGTCGGCAAAATGGGCATGGAAAGGCAGCCGGTTCTGCTGAAAGATCTCCGGGTCGGCCAGCAGTGCCGGGGTAATCGGGTTATTCAAAGGCATAAATGTCACCTCGCAGCATAATTCTGCTCTCATTATAGCACAGGATATAAGAAAAACAGCCGCACAAAAACGACTGTTTTTCTATATGGATGGGGATGATGGAGAAATTTATTCCTTCACAGCACCTGCAGCAATGCCTGCAAGGATATACCGCTGGAAGAACACATAGATCAGAATGGTCGGCAACATGATGACAATGATGCCGGCAGCCAATGTCTGCCACGACCCCTGCTGTGCGTTAGCGTAGTCCATCAGAAAGGTAGTCAGGGTGCGCAGCTTATTCTTGGGCATATACAGGTAGGGAATGTACATATCGTTGATGATGGTGATGGCCTTGATAATGACCACCGTTGCCGTAGCCGGGGCCAGCAGCGGGAAGATAATGCGGGCAAAAACACCGAAGTAGCTGCATCCATCCAGCAATGCACTTTCATCCAGTGCCGCCGGAATCGTTGAGATGAATTGCCGGTAGATGTACAACTGCATCAGGTCGGATGCCACATAAATTACAATGGGAGCCCCCAGCGTGTTATACAGACCCAAACCGTTGATAATCTTGAACCGGGCGATCTCGGTGACGAAGGTGGGCACCAGCATACCGATGAAGAACAGCGACACGACTGCATTCTTGAACCGGAACTTGAAACGCTCGATGATGTAGGCTGTCACGGTGCCCAGGATCACGTTAAAGAAAATGCTGACGACCAGAATAATGAGCGTGTTCTTGAAACCGATGAGCAGGTATTTATTCTGGAACACCTTGGCATAGTTTTCCAGCGTAATGCGGTCAAAAGACGGCAGCGCCAGCGGCGAGGTCGTGACCATATCGCCCTTGTTTTTCAGCGACGCAAAAAGGGTCAGCAAAATCGGCAGAACAACAATAATGACCATCGTGATACAGATCAGCTGCTTGAGCACCTGAAACCAGAACTCACGGGTACGTATTTTTTTCAACATCTTACTTATCCTCCCGCAGAATGACCTTATGGATCAGCACATTTTGAACCAGATACACCACAATGATGATGACCATGATCGCCACCGCCATAGTGGAGGCCAGACCGAAATTTGAGAAGGTAAAGGCCGTTTTGATGGTGTACAGGGTAAAGGTACTGGACGCATAGCCGGGACCGCCCGCTGTCATAACAAAAGGAATGTCAAAGACCTGCAGCGCACCGCGGATGTTGTCGAACAGGATAAAGTCCACCATCAGCATAATGGAGGGGATCTGAATATAACGGAACATCTGCCATGTGTTGGCTCCATCGATGATGGCAGCTTCCTGAATGTCTTTGGACACCGACTGCAGTGCCGACATGAACAGCACGATATGGTAACCAGAGAAGCGCCACAGGGAAACAAATGCCAGCACAAAATTGACGATCTTGGGGTCAGACAGCCAGCTGCGGCTTAGCATTCCCAGCTTAATGGCTTCCAGCAGGCCGTCAAAGGCACCGTTGACGGGTGAGAAGAAGTAGGAGAACGCATACGAAATAGCAACGCCATTGATGATATAGGGCAAAAACACCATGGTCTTATAGAATTTAGCCGCCCGCAGCTTGGAAGTGAGCAGTACGGCAAAAGCCAGCTCGATCGGAATCATACACAGATGGACAAAAAAGTACACTGCATTGTTTTTCAGTGACTGCCATAGATCGGCATTGTGGAACATGGAAATGTAATTGTCCAGCCCTACAAAATCACTCTTGATGGAAAGTCCGTCCCAGTTGGTAAAACTCATACGGATCAGATCGGCCGCCGGAACCACCACAAAAGCCACCAGCAGTGCCACAGGGATCGCCAGCGAGATCAGAATAAACCGCCGCCGCTGTTTTGCAAGGGTATTGGTCATGAGAACCCCTCCTCTATTTTAAAAATGGAGCCGCCCTTCTCCAGACAACGGGCGGCTCCTCGGCTTAATTCCGGTTCAATTTACTGAATACCCAGTTTGCTGCGGGCTGCCGTCCACTTGGAATCCAGCTCAGCCAGAGCAGCATCCAGATCAAAGCCATCGGTGAACATCTGTGCACCCAGCTTCTTATAGTCGAAGGCAGTCTCATTCTGGATGGCGGTAAAGTCATCGCCGCCGCCATCGTACATAACCATCTCGCCATCCGGCTGCAGAGCATCAGACTCGGCCAGAATGGGGTCCTTCTCCTTGGGGAAGTTTGTCATGGCGGAAGCACTGGTAACAAAATTCAGGTAATCAGGATACCATGCCTCACTGTAGAACCATTCCACGAAAGCCTTTGCCAGCTCTGGACTCTGGCTGTGAGTGGTAACGCCCATGAAGCTGTCACCCTGAACAATGTAGCGGAACGGCTCGCTGGTATTCTCACGCACCGGCAGATAGAAGGTGCCCAGCTGGTCAATGCTGTCTGCACCAGACTGGATGTTCTGCAGCCCCCAGTCTCCCAGTGCGATGATGGCAGCTTTCTTCTGAGCGAACAAAGTGGTGGCCTGATCGTTGCTCAGACCCAGCGGGTCTTTACCAAACACACCGCTGGTGAACAGATCGTACGCACGATGATAGGCCGTGTTGATGTCGCTGCCTTCTGCAAAGGGGGTATCGGTCTTAGCCATATCGTTCCAGTTCTGGCCGTTGCCGTTGACCAGTGCGGGCATAAACTCCATATATGGGTAGTCCGGCCACTCGTCCTTGGCACCCAGTGCGATGGCCATAAAGTCGGCATCCTTGGCACTATAGTAGTCCTGCAGCTTCTTAGAAACGGTTTTGAGTTCTTCCCAAGTGGTGGGAACTTCCACACCGGCTTCCTTGAACAGGTCTTTCCAGTAGTAAACATACTCATAACCGGCGGTCATAGGAACGCCCAGCACTTTGCCGTCCAGTGCATAGCCGGAAGCCAGTGCGTTGTTCTTGGCAGCCTCAGTATCGGACAGATCCAGCAGGTAATCCTTGAAACGGGACAGGGTAAAGGGCTTGTTGAACATGACATCCGGCAGCTGGTTGGCCGATGCGCGCATCTTCATGGCGTTCCAGTACTCGCTGTCATCCTTGATCTTTTCCACTTCGATCTCGGCATCAGGATAGATCTCCTGGAATTTGCCGACCATGTCATTCTCATCAATGAAGGTCATCAGGTTATTGTCCCAGATGGTAAAGGTAATGCTGCCGCTGAGCTTTGCTTCGCTGCCCGATGCAGCAGAGCCGGATGCAGTAGATGCTGCAGTGCTGCCGGAGCCGCCTCCGCAGGCGGTCAGAGCCAAAGCGGCTGCGGATGTGCCCATAGCAGCCAGAAAACTGCGGCGTGTGATCTTCTTCATGGTGTTCTCCTCCTGTTTTCTGTTTCGTGTGTGCTTCGGCTCATGCAGGCCCGAAGCATTTCTGTTGGCAATAGTATATCAATTCCGATAGATGGTTTTCCATGAAGAAGGGTTTGATTTCTTGATATATTTTCAGATGTTGTCAGCGGATTTTCGATACTCGCTGGGAGTTTTGCCAAACTTTTTCTTGAATATATGGTTAAAATGCTCAACGTTATTGTATCCCACCCGGTCACTGATCTCATACATTTTCAGATCGGTCTGCATGAGAAACTCCTGTGCATGGAAAAGGCGCAGATCGTTCAGGTACGCAATAAAGCTGCTGCCGCATTCCTTGGTAAATCGTGTGCTGAAATATTTTTCGTTCAGCGCAACATAGTCTGCTACCATCTTCAGACACAGTTCCGGATTGGCATAGTTATCCTGCAAAAAAGCGACCGCTTTCTGGATACTGTCGGCTCCGGGGCGGGCTGCCCGCCGGGCACAGGCATTTTCTACCCGGCGCAGAAATCCCCGCAGCCAGAGCGAAAGCTCTGCCACGGTATGAAGACCACGCAGTTCTGCTGCAAGATCTTCTTTCTCCGGACAGATCTCCCAAAAGCTCTGTCCATACTCGTCCAGTTTCTCTGCAAGCCGAGCCAGCAAAGCACCTACTGCCACAATTGGCTCCGGCTGTGCTGCTGCATAGTGGAGAAAGCCGCTTTTTTCTATTTCCGCCTGCGCCGCATTGCCGGTACAGACACATTCCAGCAGCAGATCACACTTTTTCCCCATCGCTTGCAGTGCTTTTGCCATGGCGGCATCCTTGCGCGGCGTACAGACAGCTCCTTTTCCATATAAGGGAGCCATCCGTATCAGTGCCTCGCATTCCTGTGCGGCTGCGGATATTTGTGTCTCGTTCACCAGATCACTCAACGCCGCCGAAACACTGAGATTCATGTAATCCCGCCAGACAGCCTGTAGCTGCCGCACCACGGAGGGCAGGGTCGATTCAAAACGGGCAGCATCTTGTACCCGATACCGCAGCAAATACCGTTCCGGGCTGACAGCCCGGATCTCTGTACGGCCTGCCAGCCGTGGGATCTGCCGGGCAAGTTCCAGCATAGGCTTTTCCAGTTTTTCATGCAGATTGCTGCCAAAGCGGGATGCCTGCGCCGAAAAATCATCAATGCTAAACAGAACCACTGCATACTGCCCTTGTTCTGCCTGAAAAAGAGTGTCCAGATTCTCCCGGCATTGCGGTTGCGTCTCTGTTTTCTGAAAATATTTCTGCCGCAGCTGTTCCAGAAGCGCGCGGAGGATCTCTGCATTCAGATCTGATTTCAAAAGATAATCATACGCTCCCAGCCGGAACGCTTCCCGCACAAGCTCAAACTCATCATAACCGGAAAGTGCAATGCTCACGGGAGCCGCACGGCTCTCCTTCAGACCGCGCAGAAGTTCGATCCCTCCAACATTGGGCATCTTCATATCGGTAAACATCACATCGACAGGATTTCTTTTGAGGTATTCCAATGCCTGTCCGCCATCGGAGCAATCCTGTACGATGGTATAGCCAAGTGCTTCCCAGTCCACCAGCGTACGCAAGGTTGCCCGCACCAGAGTTTCATCATCTACGATCAGCGTCCGTATCATCTGCTTTTTCCTCCTTCCATGGCAGCCGGATCACCGTCTGCGTATATTTTTGGGGTTCGCTTGTTATCTCCATCTGTGCCTTGCCGCCGAAGTTCAGCCGGATGCGTGCCAGAACATTTTTCAGGCCAATGCTGGTATTATCATCCACCGTCTGCGCATGGCCGTGTAAGATCTGCTCGATTTGTTCCTGTGACATCCCGCAGCCATTGTCCCGCACGATCAGACAAAGCATTTCTCCTTTCCTCCGGGCGGTCACATCGATCTGCCCCAGTTCCTCTTCCATTTCAGCAAAGCCGTGTGTGATGGAGTTTTCCACTACCGGCTGCAGCAGCAGACGCGGCAGCATATAGTCCAGACAGTCCTCTGCGATGTCATAGCTCACTTCAAAACTATCCGCATACCGGATACGCATCAGATAAACATAGCTGTCCAGCACATCCAATTCTTCCCGCAGGGTGTAAAAACTAATGTTGCTGCGGAAAGAGCACGACACGATCTTCATCAGGGATTCCGCCATTTTCTGGATGCCCGCATATCCGGCCACCTGCGCCATAAAGCGGATGGAGTTCAGCGTGTTGACAATAAAATGCGGATTGATCTGACTTTGCAGAGCCTGGATCTCCGCACGGTGTTTCCGCCGCTGCGCTTCCGCATTGACCTCCAGCATATTTTTCAAACTCAGCACCATCTGGTTGAAGGATACCATCAGGTTCTGAATTTCCGGCTGACCCATCGGCTGCACCTGCACATTGAGATCGTTATTGACCAGTTTCTCCATTCCCTCTGCCACTGCGTGTACCGGGTTCACAATGCTGTTTAGGAAGTACCGTGAAAACAGGAAAAACAATCCCAGAAGTCCGGAGATCACCAATCCCAGCAATACACCGATCCGATCCAGCCCCTGTGTAAGGATGCTGGATCGAACGACTGTGACCAGTTTCCAGCCGCAGCACGGTATCACCCGTGTCTGAAACAGGTACTTTGCCGGGTGTTCTCCATCTGGTGCAGCATGGTATTCTACCGTTCCCTCCACAAATTCCGGCCCATGCTGCCGGAAATACTCCGAGACCGTCTCGTTTCCACTGAACAGCAAGGTTCCTTCCTCATCCAGCAGGACTGTTGTGCCCAGTGCATTGCTGCGCCCCTTCTTCCGCATACTGGTCCCCGCCTTGGACACCGTGAAAAATGCGCTCATTTCCACCTGTCCGCCTTTATCCAATGTCGCATCCGGCGAAAGTGCCGACACAAGGATCAACTGACGGTTTTTTTGCGTGTTGGCTGTGAAGCGCATATTACCAGTGTCGTATGCGCCCACTGCGACCACATTTTTCCGTTCCATCGCTTGCTGATACCAGCGTGTGCCCCGAACGGAAGCGGTCGAGAGCAGAACGGTTTCCTTCATGTGGACCTGAGCACCATTCTTCATGTAAAACGTGCCGCCTACAATATTCTGAGAAGGCACCATGGCCATCTGAAATCCCTCGGCCAATTCGTTGTTATATTTGTATTGTACGGTGCCTTCTGTGGATGCCACACTTTCTGCCAACTGCAAAAAGTATCCGTCCTGACTGTAAACAAAGTGCGCCATCTGCAGCGAATTTTCATCAATTTCCTGCTTCAGCGTGTCCGCAAGTCCCTCCTGAAAGGTGCTGATGTTTTCCAGCGATGCCTTTCGGATCTGATGGTTGATCACGAACATCGTTCCAATAAAAACCATAAGCAGTGGGATGGCGACAAGAGAAACAAATGTGCGGTAATAGATTCCCTTCAAAGAGGGCGGCTTGCCTTTCCCGGACTTCATTCATAGCATCTCCGTTCTGATTCTTTTTATTATCTCTATTATAGCGAGCGATCTCTTTGACGACAAGGCTCCTGCTTTCCGAAAAATCCGATTTCTCTTCATGTTATCGGTTAGCACTTATCCAACTTCATAGATACAGCAAGATTTTCATCTATGATGATTTTGTTTTACCGCAAGACAAGAAGCCCATGCCAACACCTCAGTTTGCTATCATAAGTCCTACTCTCTCCACTTTACTGCCATAAATTTTTCAAAACCCTCTTGACGATTTTCACATACAGTGGTATTTTCCTTGTAAATCCCACTGATTTTGTGGAGTAGCCTGAATCTCTCCGCAAGATGTGGTCGTGTTCATTCTGAACACTGCCTCACCGTGGATTATCCCTAAAAGATTAACCGCCCCGCAACACATCCGATTCATTTTGCCGCCGATTCACCCGACAAAATTTTTCGCCTGTCTTGCAGGGTGGTATTTTTCTTTACGGGAGTTGTACCTTGAAAATTTCATGAGCCGACCGAACGTGATACCGGCTTTCCGTCAACGCCGCTGCAAAACAGGGGCAGGAACTTCGTTCGGGTCAACCGGCGATTCTATATACGAGCAGTGACCCTTTACTTATTTTTGCGTCTTAACAATTCGGAAACAACTTTCGGAAAGGCGTTTTGAGCGCAGCGGTAGAGGGCAAGAACCGTCCCGTGGCCACAAATTTTCAATTCTTGAAAATTTCCTGTCCATCCGGGACTTCACTTCTCAAACTCTTGCGAGTTTTCCAAGTGATCTTGTTGGGGTAGCGCTTGTCGGGGCAACGCCCCTCCATCTGCTGTCGCAGACCGCGCTGCCGCTTAAAAGCCCCACTGGGGCTTTCATTGCTGCGCTGCGCTTCGCAAACGCGGTCCCACCCCAAACCCTGCTCATGGTTCGCGCCTAACAGTGCGAACAGCAACGGCGTGTCGTGCTTACATAACTTCACCGAGGAGTTATCGAATAGACAGGAGGTACAATGACCAAAACGAATGTTCAATCGACCCCTAGCAATTCTCAGCACCACGACACGCCGAACAACAAAACAAATAGAGAGCAGACTGTTCTTCTTGCACATACCCATTAAATAATTTTCCTGAATCTGCTTGACGAATATTACGGTTAGTGATATATTTATTACAGTAACCGTAATAAGGAGGCAAACCATGCGCGATAATGCAAAAGGTGGTGCGCTTACAGAAGTCACCTTTTATATTTTGCTTTCTCTTTATACGCCAAAACACGGATCCGCTGTTATGCAGTTTATTGAAGAAAAAACAGACGGACGGCTTTCCCTAGGCGCAGGCACTTTATATGGAGCATTAAACTCTTTGCAGGACAAGAAGTGGATTGAACCTTATGGAGATAGTGAGGGAAGAAAAAAAGAATACCACATTACAGCACAGGGAAAAGAAATTGCAGAAAAAGAGCTTGCAAGACTAAATGAACTTGTAAGCATTGCAAGTGAAATTATTGGAGGTGCAGTATGAGTAAAAAATGTTATCGCTTCTTTGGTGGATTGCTAAATGCACAGGCAAAATGGTTAAACAAAATGTCCGAAAAAGGCTATCGACTTGTCCGGACAGGGAGGGTGCTCTATGAATTTGAAGAATGCAGTCCTGATGAAGTGACCTATTGTGTAGAGTTTATCGGAGAAAAATCAAAAGAGAATGCAACGGACTACGCTGATTTTTTGGAGGATATGGGCTACAAGGTATTTTTCAAAAATATCAATCTAAACTATTCTGTCGGAAAAGTTCGATTGCGTCCATGGGCGGAAATGGGCGGTTGTATTGCAACAAACGCAACAACTTTTAACAGGGAACTATTGATTGTAGAAAAATCAAACGACGGAAAGCCTTTTGAACTTCATACTTCTTATGCCGATAAAGAAAAATACTACCGCAATTTGCGTAACCCATGGCTATTCCTGCTGCTCCTATTTGCACTGTTTGCCATTATCAAGCATTCTATTGTCTTGGGTATTTTTTCATTGGTTTCTGCAATTCCCAGCATTCTATTGTCTTGGGTATTTTTTCATTGGTTTCTGCAATTCCCAGCATTCTAT
>OLNP01002552.1_pt1 | contig 13031 bp, 9 predicted proteins | sample 1671951 | NCBI WGS metagenome assembly OLNP01 (sample SAMEA3136629, study PRJEB25190) | human gut metagenome | biome: human gut; feature: human-associated habitat; material: faeces | place: Austria | collected 2013
AGGAACGGCAAAATTTTTTACACTTCTATTACTTCTTTATCGCACATCAGTAAAGTCACAGGGAATCAAGCAGCTTATGTCCGGCGGGGGCATTATCATTGTGGCTCAGACGGTGATTCCACAGCTTACAAGTCTGTTCTCATAATTCATGGGAACAATCATTGACAAAATCACTGAATTTATAAAGGAAATGCTGCAGGGGTGGGTGCTTGACAACCTTGAAACGATGTTAACCGACGTAAATACGAAGGTAGGTTCTATCGCAGGGGAAGTCGGGCAGACACCCAGCTCATGGAACGCAGGCATTTTTTCCATGATCCGAAACCTTTCAGATAATGTCATGATTCCCATAGCAGGAATGATTATCAGCGCCATACTCTGCTATGAGCTGATTACGATGGTAATGGATAAAAACAACATGCACGAGATGGGGAGTGAGTTTTTCTTCCGCTACCTCATCAAAGCATGTGTTGCAGTAATGTTGCTCAGCAAGACGTTTGACATTACAATGGCAATCTTTGATGTGGGAAACCATATCGTGACCAGTGCATCGGGTGTCATTACCGGCTCTACGAGCCTTGATGTGTCATCCACGTTACAGACCATGTTTAATGATCAGCTTTCCACTATGGGAATAGGCGAACTGATAGGGCTTGGAATTGAAACCATGATTGTCAGCTTATGTATGAAAATCATGTCCGTTTTAATCACCGTCGTTCTGTACGGACGAATGATAGAGATATACCTTTATATTTCAGTGGCTCCGGTTCCGTTTGCGACACTAAGCAACCGGGAATGGGGCAGTATCGGCAACAATTACATCAAGGGACTGTGTGCTCTGGCATTTCAGGGATTTTTCATCATGGTGTGCGTAGGCATTTACTCTGTACTGGTGTCAAGTGTGGCGGTTGCTTCCAACCTTCATACGGCATTATGGTCAGTGGCAGCCTACACAGTCATTTTGTGCTTCAGCTTATTTAAGACAGGCTCCCTTGCAAAATCAATACTTAATGCACATTAGTGGGAAAGGAAAATGATTATGGCAATATCAGTAGCAGTGCCAAAAGATTTAAGCGGCATCAAGACAAAGGTGGCGATGAATCTGACAAAACGCCAGTTAATCTGCTTTGGTGGTGCGGGTGCAGTGGGTATCCCCCTTTATATTTTCACAAAAGGGGCAATCGGCACACAGGCATCCGCACTGCTCATGGTGGCAGTCATGCTGCCATTTTTCTTTCTGGCAATGTATGAAAAGGACGGCTTTCCGGCTGAGAAGATTCTGTACTTTATGATACGGCAGAAAATACTGACACCGGGAATACGTCCCTATAAATCCGAAAACATTTACAGGCAGTTGGAGAAACGGGAGAAAATAGAGAAGGAGGTGCGTTATCTTGAAGAAAAAGCCGCAGGCAAAACAACAAGGTAAACCTGTAAAAGCGGGCTTGAATTTTTCAGAAAAGAGAAGGCTTGCAGAGCTGAAACGTACTCTTGCAGGAAATGACAAAAAGCAGGAAAAGCCAACCACGGCACAGAATACGATTACTTTTAAAAAGATGTTCCGTGACGGCATCTGTCAGGTGACTTCCACCTATTACACGAAAATGGTGGAGTTTTTCGATATCAACTATGACCTTCTTGAGATAGAGGATCAGGGAGAGATTCTGGAGGAGTACAGTAAATTTATCAATTATTTTGACCCGTCTATTAAGTTCCAGCTATTTCTGTTTAACAGACAGGTAAACGAACAGACTTTAATAGACCAGTTTGACATTCCTTTGCAGGGAGATGATTTTGATGATATCCGGGAGGAATATTCGGAGATGTTAAAGAAGCAGGCTGCAAAGGGCAACAACGGCATAATTAAATCAAAGTACCTTATTTTTGGTACGGAGTGCAAGGGCTTTAAAGAAGCAAAATCAAAGCTGAATAATATTGAAGCTGATGTGATTAAAAATTTTTTGAATCTTGGCACACACGCAAGAAGCCTCGACGGAAAGGAAAGACTGCGTATCCTGCATGAATATTTCAACCAGGATACAATGGAACCTTTCCGTTTTTCATTTCAGGAACTGTCAGAGTCGGGAAAGAGTGTAAAGGATTATATTGCACCGCCGGGCTTTGATTTCCGTTATCCGAGCCGTTTTAAGGCGGGAAAGCTGTACGGCTGCGTCCACTATCTGGACATTATTGCACCGAGGTTCAATGACGAGCTGTTAAAGAAGCTCCTTGACATTGATGATAACTTAACCGTTACCATGCACATGCAGACAATGGACCCGGTAAAGGCAATCAAGATGTTAAAGGCGGCTCTGACCAATATCCAGAAAATGAAGATTGAGGAGCAGAAAAAAGCGGTACGTTCCGGCTATGACATGGATATTCTGCCAACGGACATTATCACTTACGAGAAGGACACGCTGGAGCTTTTGGATGACCTGAATACAAGCAACCAGAAGATTATCAAGATGACTTTTCTCATTACCTGTTACGGCAGAAACAAGAGGGAGCTTGAAAATCTGATTCAGAGAGTATCTGGCATTATCCAGCAGGCAAACTGCAATTTGAGATGTATGCAGTATTTGCAGGAGCAGGGCCTTATGGCATCTGCACCGATTGGCTGTAATGATACGGGTATTGAGAGGGTGCTTACCACAAAGAGTACCGCTATTTTGGTGCCGTTCTGTACGCAGGAGTTATTCATGCCTGCCCCGGCAATTTATTATGGACTGAATGCCTTGTCAAACAACATGATTATGGCAGACAGAAAAAGGCTTCGTACACCGAATGGAGTCATACTTGGTACACCTGGTTCGGGTAAATCGTTCAGTGCAAAGCGTGAGATTTTATCCTGCTTTTTGATGACAAGGGATGATGTGATTATCTGTGATCCGGAGGGAGAGTATTTTGCCCTTGTGGGAGCCTTGCATGGACAGGTGGTAAGACTTGCCACCAATTCAAAGGATTACTTAAACCCGATGGATATCCAGTTAAGTCATAAGAATGATAAAGAAGCACTGAAATTAAAGAGTGATTTTATCATTACCCTCTGTGATCTGATTGCCGGAGGAAAGGACGGTCTGGAAAATGATGAGAAGGGTATCATTGACGAGTGTATCCGTCATATCTACGATGCTTATTTTGAAAATCCGGTGCCGGAGAACATGCCAATCCTTGAAGATTTGTATAATGCCCTTCTGGAGCATAAGAACAGCAAGGCAGAACGTATTGCCAATAGCCTTGTGCTGTATGTGCATGGTTCTCAGAATTATTTTAACCACCGTACCAATGTAGACAGTAAGAACCGCATTATGTGTTTTGACATCAGGGACTTGGGAAACCAGTTAAAAGAGCTTGGAATGTTAATCGTGCAGGATGCGGTATGGAACAGGGTATCGCAGAACAGGGAAAGAAAGATTGCTACCCGCTATTACTGTGATGAGTTCCACCTGCTCTTAAAGGAAAGGCAGACAGCCATTTATTCTGTGGAAATCTGGAAGCGTTTCAGAAAGTGGGGCGGTATTCCCACAGGTCTGACGCAGAATGTGGGTGACTTCCTAAAATCGGAGGAAATCGAGGGTATTCTTGGTAACTCTGATTTTGTGTATCTGTTAAATCAGAACGCAAAGGATCAGACAATCCTTGCAGATAAGCTGGGGTTGTCGGAAAAGCAGCTTGCCCATGTGACTAATTCAGAGCCGGGTTCCGGTCTTATCCTGTTTGACAACGTGGTAATTCCATTCGTGGATAAATATCCGACAGATACCAAGACCTATGCGATTATGAATACCAAACCGGAGGAAAGTGTAAGGCAGGAGGAAAATAATTAGTGGCAGAGAGAAAGAAGAAGCAGGCGGCTGTATTTGCAAAGGATGAAAGTACTTTTGTGAATGGAAGTTCTGCAAAGGGAGCTAATACCACTCATAAGGGAAAAGAAAAATGTTCCGGCACAAATCAGCCGAGAGATGAAAATAGAACTTCTGGACATGATGTCCAGAGGTCGGAACAGAAACAAAAGTCTGGACAAAATAAGCGAAAGACAGGTCAGTACCGGAAAGAGGATACCTTTGGACAGAGTGACCAGCAGTCCGGGAATACGGATACAAGTAATAATCAGAAAAGTGATTTTTCACAGGAAAATAATGCTTTTACTGAGGAGAATGTTTCTGGGCAGGAGAAAAGCCAGCCACAGGATGATTACCACCGCAGGAATACTTACCACCAATCCGAAAAAAAGAGGAAATATCGCAGGCGGGAATATCAGGACAGGCAGAGAAACAGGACTTCTGATTTTGAGCATGACTTTCAGACAAAGGACAGCACTTTTACGGAGAGTGAAAGGACAGAGTTTGAAGGAAGCGAAAAGTTAGACAGGCTTCAGAAAAAGGCAGAAAAAGCCGGGAGAAAAACAGAAGCGGCAAGAAAGAAGATTCCGAAGAAAACAGAGTATTCCCTTGAGCGTGTTTATGATGAAAAGACAGGCAGAGCGAAATATGTTCTGACTGCGGATAAAAAGGAAAAGCAGTTTAAGCCGGACAATCCCGTGAAAGTAATAACAGGCAGGGCGGGTGCAGAGGTTTCCAACTTTACGCATGGCAAGGTAGCTGAGGTGGAAAAACAAAATTCCGGAGTAGAGGGCGCACACAAGACGGAGCAGAAAGCCGAGGATGTGTATCATTTTGTAAAACGGCACCATAAGAGCCGATTACAGCGCCAGCATGAGAAAGTGAAAAAGCTGGAGAAGAAGCAATTTCAGAAAGAGGTCAAATTCCGTTATCAGAAATTTCTTGAGGAAAATCCCCAAATGCAGGAAAAGACCTTAAAGAAGCAAATGCAGAGGCGTTTGCAGAAACAGCGGATTAAGCGTGAGTATGCAAAAGCAAGGAGGGCTGGACAGGCAGCAAAGAATACAAAGGAAGCGGCAGCAAAGACAGCCAGTTTTACAACAACAGTTGCAAAAAAAGTGCAGGAACTTGCAGCAAAACACGCTGGACTGCTTGTTACCATAGGCGTTTTTGCTTTACTGCTGATTATGATTATGACCTGCATATCCTCCTGTGGTGCAATGTTTTCGGAGGGTATGAGTACCACGATGGCAGGCAGTTACATGAGTGTTCCGGCAGAGATTGATGCAGCAGATTTAGCTTTTTCTGAACTGGAAATGGAATTGCAGAAAGAAATTAATGCCATAGAAACAGATTATCCGGATTATGACGAATACCGCTACAATCTGGATGCTATCGGGCATGACCCGTTTGCTTTGATTAGTTATTTGTCGGCAGTTCATACGGAATTTACGGCGGCAGAGGTACAGAGCGAGGTGGAAAGCCTGTTTGACGAGATGTATGAGCTGACCTTAACGCCGACAACGGAAACAAGGACTCGGACAGTAACAAAGACAGGAACCAGAACCGTGACAGACCCGGTAACAGGAGAAGAAACAGAGGAAGAATATGAGTATGAGGAGGAAGAAGAATATACCGTAACCATACTTGATGTAACACTGACAGCTGTGGATTTGAATGTGGTTGTGGCAGGACACATGAATGAGGAGCAGAAGGAAATATATGCTCTTTATAATGAAACACATGGTCTTGTCCAGCAGTTTTATACACCACTTGATTTGTACTGGTACAACTATGTGAGCAGCTATTATGGCTATCGTATCAATCCGGTTACCGGAGAGGAGCAGTTCCACCGTGGTGTGGACATTGCAGTACCGACAGGTACTCAGGTTCTTGCATCTATGGATGGTACTGTTACAACAGCCACCTATGATGCTTCTTACGGGAATTATGTGGTGATTGAAAAAGATGGTTATATAACCAAGTACGCACATATGGACACGTTAAGTGTCAGCACAGGACAGGTTGTCACACATGGGACGGTCATCGGAACAACAGGAAATACCGGAAGCAGTACGGGAAGCCATCTTCATATCGAGTGTCTGTATAACGGGGAGTATTATAACCCGTTATTTTACTTTGAAGCCGGGGAAGGAACACTGTACGGAGAAGCACCGGGAAGCGGAAGTGGCGGAGGAAATGCAATACCGCCGGATTCTTATGATGATGCAACGGTGCAGGCACTTATGGAGGAAGCCGCAAAATACTTGGGCTATCCTTATGTATGGGGCGGTTCGTCCCCGTCAACGAGTTTTGACTGTTCCGGATTCGTGTGCTGGGTGTTTACCAACAGTGGTGTCCATGATTTGCCACGAACCACAGCACAGGGCATTTATGACCAGTGTATTCCTGTTTCGGCGGCAGATGCAAAGGCAGGGGACATTATCTTTTTTACAGGCACTTATAATTCACCGGGTCCTGTCAGTCATGTAGGTATCTACTGCGGAAACGGTGTGATGATACACTGCGGCGATCCGATTAAGTATGCAAACATCAATACATCATACTGGCATAGCCATTTTTACAGTTTTGGAAGATTAAATTAACCATAGGTGTAGAGTGACAATTATAATTGATAAAATTACAAAAAAGATTGATAATATACAATTATATAATAAAATATATCTGTAAAAGAAAATTACAAATAAGTTGATAAAATAGAAAAGATACAATAATGTTTGATATTAAAATTGTGTCTCTATGGATATCACATCAAGCGGGAGGGATTGTATTGGCGACAAAAAAGCAACATTATGTATGGCGTGGTTATTTAAAGCGCTGGAATGAAAGTGAGGATAGATTTGGAAGAGTTTATGTTTATAGAAAAAAAGTTTTAGGTAATCAACCAGAAATAGAATATGCACTTTTGGAAAATGTAGGGTTTGGAAAATACTTTTATGATATGACAGGATTTTCTAAGGCTGATGTAAGCGTAGTTTCACAGCTTATAGCGTATATTCAGAAAGATAAGCTTGTGCCGTTAGGATTAAATCCTGAACTGCTGGGAGATGCCAATGCCGAGAGAGATTTTATAGAAACATTAATGGGGCAATATGAAGATATAGACAATAAACATCAATTTTTGGATAAAATGATATCCGGAGATTTATCATTTTATAAAGATTCTCTTGTACAAGTAGCACTGGATGAATTGCATGATGAAGTGATGAATGCTCTTTGGGGTAGCAGAGAGAAAAGTGATGTTGAATTAATGGTAGATACTTTAAAAGCGATGGAGCATATAGAAGATGAAGATTTAAAGCATGAGTTCCATAGATTTTTCTTTATGCAGCATCAGAGGTCTCCAGTAATTTATGAAACTCAAGTGAAAAATTTTGAAACTCTAAAGTTGCAGTATCCAGCTATTAAAGATACTAATTCAAACTTTTATGCTAACTCATTAATGATTTTTTTTGTAGAGACAATGTCTGTTAATGTGTCTACTAAAATGCATACATGGATTGAACGGTATGATAACAAAACGAATGTTCCGTTTGTAACAACAGAAACTCCAGTTGTTAATCTTACGGGTATGGAATTTTTAGAAAAAAATGAATTTTATTATCCTATTTCGCCTAAAATCGCAATTAAATTGTGCGTAACATCGAAGGGAAGTAAGTATGGCAAGGCAAAAAATATATGCTTGGATATGACTGATGAAAATGAGGTTAAAAAGCTGAATTTAGCAATTGCTAAAAACTGTTATAAAGAAGTTTTTTCTAATGATGAAAATGTATTAAAAAGTATTAGGTCTGAACTTCAAAGTTAATAGATTGTTATGAATGAGCAAATTCCCACCAAATGCACAAAAACAGTGTCAGATGTCTTTGAAGCAAAGACAAATTATAGATATTATCGAAATGCTGTCCGTATAGTAAATACATGAATCTGGAGAAGATTTGAGAGAAAGTGACGGCGAGTAAAAAGCAAAAAAATATACCAGAACAGGAGAAAATCGTGTTATGAAGATTGAGTCTATCAAGATAAAAAATTTTAGGAGTTATAAGGAAGAAACAATAATTCGCTTTGATAATCTTACAGTGTTAGTTGGCAGAAATGATATAGGTAAATCTACAATTCTTGAGGCGTTGGATATTTTTTTCAATGATGGCGGTGGAATAATTAAGATCGATAAGTCTGACCTGAATATTCAAGCGGCACGAAATGGTGATAGTGAAACTGTGATATCTGTATGTTTCTCGGAACTGCCAGAGTCGATTATTATAGATTCTGCGGTGCAGACTACCTTGGCTGATGAATACATGTTGAATGCGGATGGTTTGTTGGAAGTCGTAAAGAAATATAAAAATGGTGGCAAAGCTTCTGTATTTATCCATGCAAAACATCCGATGAACCCTGATTGTAAAGATTTGCTTCTCAAGAAGAATGCAGAACTTAAGAGTATAATCAAAGGTATGGGTATAGAATGTGAGAATCAGAGAATCAATACTACAATGCGGAGAGCCATATGGGAGCATTACGAGGGGAGCCTTGATTTGCAGGATATGGAGATTGATGTATCAAAGGAGGATGCAAAAAAAATCTGGGATAAACTCTCCTCTTATATGCCCGTGTACTCTCTATTCCAGTCAGATCGTAAAAACAGTGATGGAGATAGCGAAGTTCAGGATCCTTTAAAGGAAGCTGTTAAACAAATCATCAATGATGAAGAATTACAGCAAACTTTGGCTTCTGTAGCTGAGGTTGTAGAAACAAAGCTGAAAGAAGTTTCAAGCAGAACGTTGGAAAAGTTACGGGAAATGGATCCCGCTGTTGCAAACAGCTTAAACCCGGTTATCCCTACCGCTGACAAGTTAAAATGGGCTGATGTATTTAAGGCAGTGTCAATTTCAGGTGATGAGGATATCCCTATCAATAAAAGGGGGAGTGGTGTCAAGAGGCTTGTTCTGCTGAATTTTTTCAGAGCAGAAGCTGAACGTAGGGCAGCCGAAGGTGATAGTACTGGAATTATTTATGCAATTGAAGAACCAGAAACTTCCCAACATTCCAACAACCAGCGAGTGTTGATAAAGGCGCTAAAGGAACTGGCTCAAGCGGCCAATACACAGATTTTGCTTACAACACATAGCCCTGTTATTGTAAAAGAACTTGATTTTGAAAATCTTCGCCTAATTTTCGAAGATGAAGTTGGAAAACGTGTACTCTCGGTAGAACCTGCAGTTCTACAGTATCCTTCATTAAATGAAGTGAATTATGCAGCATATGGAGAAGCAACTGAAGAGTACCATAATGAGTTGTATGGTTTTCTGGAATTTCAACAATGGCTTAATGATTATAAAGCAGGAAGGCAGCAAAGACCATATCTGTATGTGAAAAATGGTAACACAAAGACATGGAACCTTGATTTGACGGAATATGTCAGACATCAAATCCATCATCCAGAAAACCATAGCAACACACACTTTACTCAAAGTGAGTTGAGGCAGTCGATTGAAGACATGAGACTTTATATCAGAAATCGTGCTGAAACGGAAGGAATATGGGATCCGATTCCTGATGGTGAGTAAGACAATGTTATATAAGAAAACAGAATAAAGAATGATTTTTCAGAATGAAAGGATGCAAAAGCCGTGAAAGCAGATGCATCCTTTTTTGTACCCAAAATGGATTGGAAGTGATGCCTTTGATTGTTAAGTTTTATCAAATATAATTGTAATTTTAGCTTATTTATTATCAAACATAATTGTAAACGGACAATAGGAAGTGAGGACAATGACAAAGGAAAGAATTGAAAAGGAGCTTACAAAAGTCCGTGAGCAGCTTGCAGGATTGCAGGCAAGACAGAAGGACTTGGAGGAGCAGTTGCAGATGGCAGAGGATGCGGAGAAGATGAAATTCATTGAAAAAAATAAAATCTCTCTGGAACGGCTGATTCTACTGAATAAGGTCAGCGAGGAAGAAATCCGGCATCTGTTAAAGAAGAAGGAACAGGAAGAACAGTTACAGAAATCAGAAAAGGGGGCAGAATGCCATGAAGAAAAAAATGAAGTTATCTTATAAAGCGGTGTTATCGCTTATGTTATCAGCAGTATTGTTCTGTATGCCTGCTGTGGGCTTTGCCATGAACGGAAATTATGCTACGGAGGTTCATGCCGAAGATTCCATTGGAGAGAGTGAAACAGCAACAGAGCAGGAGACAGAAAGCACTACGGAAAGCAGTACAGAGCCGGAAACGGAGAGTACGGTATCAGGGAATGATGTGCCGGAGCCGGTATGTACCTGTGAGGATAAATGCAGTTCTTACGGTTATGACCATACCTGTGAGGTATGTGCCGGGGATTACAAAAAATGTGCTTATAAAAAGCCTAATGTTACCATAAACATCAACAAACCGGATGACTGGTACAACGATACTGCAAAAGTCAGCATTTCTGTATCTGATGTGGCACACACAGGCAATTTTGAGATTGCCAGTATACAGGCAAGAATCGGGCAGAATGGAAGCTGGATGGATGTAACTGAGGACAGAAAACTTGAGATTTCCGAGAACTGTACCGTATATGTGCTTGTCACAGACCAGAAGGGCAATACCTATGAAAGAAGCAGGACAATCAAATGCTTTGATACGACAAAACCTACCTTAAATGCGGCAGTCAGCGACGGACTGTTAAGCATACAGGTACATGATACGGATTCCGGTGCAAAAGCAGTCTATGTGAATGGATATGAATTTACAGACCTGACAAACGGAACCTTAAATATCCGTCTGCAACAGTTTGATGCGGGATATGAGTATTTTACGATTTCCGCTATGGACAATGCCGGAAATATGTCTGAGGTTTACAAGACAAAGAATCCATATTATAAAGACCCTGCCGATGACAGTGACGAAAATCCGGCAGAACAGCTTCCGGTCAGTGCGGAAGCCACCAAGCCAGGAAATGCCACAGGAACAGTTACAGAGCATACAGTTACAGACAGTAACGGCAACACTACTTCACAGACCAGCCTGGCAGATCAGAAAAAGCAGGCGATGGCAGAAGCGGATGCTGCAGAAAAGGGAGAGGATACAAAAGCGGAGTCTGGGCAGGGCAAGGAATTTTATACCATTCAGACTGCATCGGATAAGGTGTTTTACCTGATTATTGACAGGGACGGAGAGGAGGAAATGGTTTATTTCCTTACAGAAGTAACAGAAAATGACCTTCTCAATACAACTTCCGATAACAGTGAGACATTACCGAAAAATTCAGCAGCACTGGAGTCTGCAATTCCGACAGAGGAGAGCGCACTGCCAAACAATAACAGTGGTACAGAAGCTCAGCAGAATGAGGAAACAGAAGATACCGGGGAAACGGAGAATACGGAAAGCACAGAAACCACAGAACCGGAGCAGGAGGCGGCAGAGGAACCGAATCCTATGGTTTCCTATGTGCTTATGGGTGTTCTTGCAGTAGCCTTTATCGGTGGAGCATATTATTTCAAGGTAGTACGCAAGAAAAAAGAGGACTTCATCGAGGATGAAGATGAGGACGAAGAAGATGAAGAATACGAAAACGAAGAAGAATCGGAGGAAGTTTCCGAAGATGATTTCTTTGACGAGAAGGAGGACGAGTAAGGATGCAGTTGGTAATAGCGGAAAAGCCAAGCGTGGCACAGTCCATTGCAGGCGTAATCGGGGCGAATGAGAGAAAAGACGGATATATGGAGGGAAACGGATACATTGTTTCGTGGTGTGTAGGGCATTTGGTTGAGTTGGCACAGCCGGATGCCTATTTTGATGCATGGAAAAAGTGGAGCTATGAGAGTCTTCCCATGATACCGGAACAATGGAAGCATGAAGTAAAGAAGGATACAGCAGCACAGTACAGGGTGTTAAAGGAACTGATGCATGAAGCGAGAGTGGACAGTGTGGTATGTGCTACCGATGCCGGACGGGAGGGAGAGCTTATCTTCCGTCTGGTTTATGAAATGGCAGGCTGTAATAAGCCCATGAAGCGTCTGTGGATTTCGTCTATGGAGGAAAGTGCGATCCGGGAGGGTTTTGCAGAATTGAAACCGGGAAGTGATTATGATCATTTGTATGAATCGGCACTTTGCAGACAGCAGGCAGACTGGCTTGTGGGATTGAACGGTACAAGACTTTTTACGGTGCTTTATGGCGGCAAGGTCTTGAAAGTGGGCAGGGTACAGACACCTACCCTTGCCATGCTGGTTGACCGGGAAACAAAGATTATGAATTTTAAGAAGGAAGCCTATTACATGGCACACATCATTGGTGGTGGTGTGGATGCCGTCACCGATAAGATAAACAGTAAAACAGAAGCGGAGAATGTTGCAAATATCTGTGCAGGTGGTCAGGCACTTGTCACATCAGTATTAAAGGAAGAAAAATCCGTGGCACCGCCAAAGCTCTATGATCTTACCACGCTTCAGAGGGATGCCAACCGATTATTTGGGTTCACCGCAAAGCAGACATTGGAATATACCCAGAGCCTTTATGAAAAGAAGCTCTGTACTTATCCGAGAACGGACAGCCAGTATTTATCCGATGATATGGAGCAGACTGCAAAAAGTGTGATTGATGCAATTTTTGCTTCCATTCTGTTTGAACAGAATATCATGTTTCATCCGGATATTAAGCGGGTGTTAAACAGTAAGAAGGTTACAGACCACCATGCCATTATCCCCACAATGGAGATAACAAGGGCAGACCTTACAGTATTGCCGGAAACGGAAATGAAAATCTTATCCCTGTGTGCTAACCGTCTGCTGTGTGCCACCGGGGAAAAGCACATTTATAACACAACAAAAGCGGAGCTTCGCTGCGGAGATATTATTTTTAAGGTATCCGGAAAAGAGGTTGTGAGAAATGGCTGGAGGGACTTTGAGGATGCGTTTAAGCGTTCCTATAAAACAACAGAGGAAAAGGATACTGCCGATGAAAAGGAAAAGAAGCTGCCGGAGCCTTCCGAAGGAATGAACATTCCGGTGGAGGAAACAAAGGTAAGTGAGCATTTCACTGTACCACCGAAACACTATACGGAAGATATATGCTGTGAAAGGGGGATAAGAAATCACCCATAGAAAGGAGCGTTCCCATGAAACCCAAGAAATTAGGCAACGGTAAAATCACCGCCCTTTATGAGAGATTGAGCCGTGACG
>OLNP01002554.1_pt1 | contig 13027 bp, 9 predicted proteins | sample 1671951 | NCBI WGS metagenome assembly OLNP01 (sample SAMEA3136629, study PRJEB25190) | human gut metagenome | biome: human gut; feature: human-associated habitat; material: faeces | place: Austria | collected 2013
TCCAGAAAAATACAGCCATGCCTGAAATGCTAAATGGTCCTGACTATATTTATTGGTATAATAAGGCAAGTGAACTTGATGGTAACGGGCCATATTATGGAGCTGATATTCAGACGAAAGTGGCTAACAACTATGATCCGGAAGGTAAATATGGAAATACAAACTGGACAAAAGAAGTTTTTAAGGATTATGGCTTCACACATCAACATAATATTTCAGCTTCCGGTGGTAACAAGAATATCCGTTTCTTCACCAGTATAGGCATGTTGGATCAATCCGGTATCATCGAAAATGTGAATTATGATCGTTACAATGTCCGTTCTAACGTAGAAGGTAATATTACCAAAGATTTAACGTTCGAACTTAATATTTCTGGCTTTTATGAAGAAAAGAACTGGCCCGGAATTAGCACAAGCGCACAGGCTGAACAAAATCCCATTCAGCAGGCTGTTTATTCAGCCCCTATTATTCCTATTTATTATCAAGGAGAATATACAGCTTGGATTGGTCCTGGTAGTTCCACCACACAGAGTCCACTCGCTACTTTAAGGAATAGCGGATTTCAGAAAAAACAAAGACATGAGTTTGATGGTACAATGAAAATTAGTTATGCCTTTCCTTGGGTAAAAGGGTTGAAAGCTTCTCTCGGTTTAGTTTATGATACTAGTTATTCGGAAGATAACGGTTTCTTGGTAGGATACAATGTTAATGCTTATAGTGCAGATTCTAAATCATATAATTTAATGCGTGCCTCTTCTACAAGCGAGAAAGGTAATTACACTAAATCTGCATCTTCTTTCAGAAGATTTATGGTCCGCCCGAGTGTGGAGTATGCTAATACCTTTGGCAAGCATGCAGTTTCAGCCCTATTCTTATATGAACAGACACAACTGAAAGGCTCTACAATGACAGGAAAGATGGGCGGCTATAATTTTAATGATCCGGTTGATCTTTCATTAGGTACTGAATTTATATCCAATCCTACAGGTAGTCATAGCGATAAAGCTACTATTGGTTATGTAGGGCGTTTCAATTATATTTTCGATAAAAGATATCTTGCAGAATTTGCTTTTCGTGTAGATGGATCCTATAAATTCGCAAAAGATAAAAGATGGGGATTCCCTTCTGTATCTTTAGGATGGGTAATCTCTGAGGAAAACTTCATAAAAAACAATTTCTCTTCTATCAACCTGTTAAAGTTGCGTGCTTCTGTCGGTGAATTGGGTAGTGATAATACAGATGCTTTTTTGCATAGAAGCATTTTTAAGGTAGAGAAGAATGCGTATATATTCGGAGGAGTTCCTTATGCAGGATTAGGTGCATCCAACTCTATTACTTCCAGCTTAACCTGGTCTACTACCCGCAGTTACAATATTGGTGCTGACCTGACAATGTGGAATGGATTATTGGGAGTAGAATTCGATTTATTTTATAAGCTGACAAAAGATATACAAGAAAGCCGGAGTGGCGGTTTCCCTCCTTCATTAGGAGGAAATTATGCTCAAAAAGGAAATACGGGTAAGATCGACAATCGCGGTTTTGAATTGGTATTGAAGCACCAAAACCACGTTAATGATTTTTATTATAGTATAACCGGTAGTGTAGCGTGGGCTAGAAATAAAGTTCTGTCGCGGATTGAAAGTGAAAGTACTCCTTGGTACCGGACAAACATAGGTGAACCTTTAGGACAAATTTATGGCTATAAAGCTATAGGCTTATATCAAACACAAGAGCAATTGGATAACCGTCCTTTTGTTGGTAATGGAGTTCAACGTTTAGGAGATATCATGTATGAGGATATCAATGGAGATGGTAAAATTACGCAGGATGGGGATAAAGTTAAAATCGGCCACAGCACTTTACCAGAGTTAAACTACTCTCTGTCTATGGACTTCAACTGGAAAGGGTTCAATTTGAGTGCATTATGGCAAGGAGCTGCTATTGTTAGTTATACGTTGAATGGTACTTATAATCATGGTTCAATGGACAATACGGTCTATACACGACCATTCTACTCGGGAGGAAATGCTCCTTATTATCTGGTAGAAGATTCATGGACACCGGAAAATACGAGTGCCCGTTATCCCAGATTAAGTGCCATTCATAATGGAAATAATGCATATACCTCTTCCTGGTGGTTGGTAAATGGTAATTTCTTGCGTTTGAAGAATTTACAGTTTGGTTATACAATTCCTAAAAAAATACTTGCGAAAGCCAATATTGGACTATCTAACGTTCGTGTATATGTAGCAGGCACCAATCTGTTTACTTTCACAGAATTCAAATATTGCGACCCTGAAATGGCTATTATAAATAATGGTTATTATCCCCAACAAAAGAATTATAGTGTTGGATTAAATATCACATTCTAATTAAATCAATAATTATGAAAATAAAAAGATTATATCTATTAGGGATAGGGCTGATGTTTACGTCACAGTTTCTAACCTCATGCCATGATTTGTTGGAGAAAGATCCCACAGACTCATATTCAGAAACAGTAGCCTGGAGCTCGGAATCTTCTTTAGATATGTATGTGACTTACTTATATAAGCCTCTCAATGGCTTATCCAACTTTTCTTCTTTATCCTTAACCGATGGATATACAGATTTAGTTAAGTATGGAAATGGAGTTCCACAAACATGGAGTGCTCATAACAAGATTCTGTTGCAGCAAAACACAATAACATCAGATAATAATCCGATGTCATCGTGGGGACTTTATACTGACATATTTAGAGAAAATGTATTTTTGCGTGATGCCGGTATCTATGGAAGTAAGTTTAATGAAGATTTTCTCAATACTCGTATTGCTGAAATTCGTTTTATTCGCGCTGTGAATTATGCACGTATGATTAGAATTTTCGGAGGAGTTATTCTTCGTGACGAAACAAATGGAGTTGATTCAGAAGGGGAAAAAGCAAAAGCAAGAGCAACTGAAGCCGAATCATGGGATTTTGTTCTGAAGGACCTGGAATTCGCAGCCAAACACCTTCCGAAAGAATGGGACAGCAAATGGGATGGGCGTTTGACTAAAGGAGCAGCGTATGCCTATATGTGTCGTACAGCACTCTTTGCAAAACGTTGGGATATTGCTATTACCGCTGCTGATGAGATTAAAAAGCTCAATAAGTATGACTTAATGGATGAATATAAAGATGTATTTAAAGTGGCAGGTAATAAAGAAATTATTTTCTCCATAGCATACAAAATTCCGGATATGCCCCATTATTTCGATCGCTATTTTGCTCCTGACGGTAAACAAGGAATAAGAAGAGCTGTCCCGACAAGTGAACTGGTTGATTCTTATGATATGGCTGACGGAACTCCTTTCTCGTGGAGCGGCTCCATGGCCAAAGATCCTTATGTAGGTCGTGAACCTCGTTTCTATGCATCCATTATATATAATGGGGCTACTTGGAAAGAAAAGACTATTTATACCTATGTAGACGCTGAAAACGGTTTTGCTGCTTACAGAGATAATATGAATCCGGGAGAAAAACAAACTGTTACCGGATATTTCATCAGAAAATATCTACAAGAAAACAATACCGAATTTGATGATAAGGGAAGCGATCAGTTTTGGATTGAAATGCGTTATGCGGAGGTTTTGTTAAATCTGGCTGAAGCTCTGGCAGAACAGGATTATGCTAAAAATCAGGATGATGCCTTGGAAGCTCTCAATGAAGTAAGAAGACGTGTTGACCTACCGGAACGTACAACACAGGAAGCACCGGATAAAGACTCATTTATGAAACTATTACGTAAGGAGCGTATTTGTGAATTGGCCTTTGAAGGATTCCGTTATTGGGATTTACGCAGATGGCGTTTGGCTGGCGAAGTTATTGATGGAAAACAGGCACATGGAACAAAAATAACCAAAAAAGATGATAATTCTTATACTTATGAACAAGTGTCATGTGACGACAATATAAACCGCTTCTTTCCAGAACGCTATTACTTGCTACCTATTCCTGTAGATGAATTACAGAATAATCCGTTATGTGAGAATAATGCTCCTTGGTAATATTAAAAGATTATTATAGTTATGAAAAATTTCAAAGTAATTACATACATCATATTAATGATAGCATTTAGCTTTTCCTTTTCTTCTTGTGAAAAGCATGATGATATCCATTATCATTCTGATTGTGATATCATATCCATTATGGTTCGTGCTAATTCTCCGGAAGATGGTACTACTTATGATGGGGTTATATCAGAGAATGGAAATATAACTTTCGAACTTCCGGCAAAAGTGAAATTGAGCGAATTATATGTAACAGCCAATTTGCCTGTAGCAGCATTTGCTTATCCTTCATTGACTGGTGCTAAAGATTTATCTACTCCATTTAAACTAACTATTGTAGCAGGTGATGGAACGCAAAAGGAGTATACTCTGACTGCTAAACACCCAAATAACTAAAAAAGTAGATGTTATGAAAATAAAATATCATAATTGGCTTCAAGTTGCTGTCATGGCAACAATGGTTGCATTTTCCGCATGCTCGGATGATCCAACATTATACTCTGATACCGATATAACCGGATTCAAAGTTAGATTGGGCGAGGGTAATTATAAACAGGGTACCATTAAGGATGGTAACATCATTGAATTTAAGATTACTCCGGACTTGGATTTGAGCAAACTCAATGGAGTTACTTGTTCTTTCTTTATCTCTCCATATGCAACAGTTACACCTACCCCCGATGTACCTCAAGATTTTTCAAAAGATGTACATTACACAGTGAAGGCGCAAGATGGCACAACCACTGACTGGACCGTAAAATGGACTTATGGCGGAAAAGTAAATGATGGAGAAGGTTTTGAATATTTTTTCAAAAAATGGGAAATTAGTGTACCCACTCCATCTAATAAAAACAAAGATGGTTTCGGTGCAGTGTTTGGTAATTATATAATAGACACCCAATTTAATTTCTATGATAAATATACAGGGCAGAAAGTAGATAAGACTTTGAATGTGACAGGAATAGACGCTTCTTTGTGCCAGTTAGTCAATGATGACGCCGGTAATTTGATCGGTGTAGTAAAAAATGTAGGATTATACAGATGGACTACTGTTGAGGGAGCTCCACAAAAGGTTGCTAATGTAACTCCCGGAGCAAATAAAGTTTCTGCAATCGGTGATATTGACAAAGTGGGATATGTTTATGATTCTAAACCTGATGGTGTAGGTACACATGCAGTTTACAAATTTGAGAATGGTACATATACAGGCACTTCAACCTTGGTTACCGGTCGTCCCAGTAATGATAGTAACTGGCGACAGATTGTGGCTGTACTCGGCATGTCGGATAACCCACCATTTTACGTAATAGACGCAGTGAATGCCGGAGGTGTAATGGGACCGGAAATCGGTTATAAAGCAAATACGGCAGGGGCATTTAGCAGCATCACAGGTCCATATATAGACATGTGGAATAAGAAAGGATACGCTGGCTGGGGAAATCATGTACTTATTTCCGGTAGAGGTATTCCATTTAATGGCAGATGGTACGGAGCAACCATAACTTGTGGTTGGGGCTGGGTTGGACTGCACCTGCTAGACCCGTCTAGTAATCATTCATTACCTATCACAGAAACAATTGAGCCATGGACTACCAACTCTTGTATCTGGACTACTTGTTCACCAAGTGATGACGGAGAATCATTATATCTCTATTACGGTTATGGTGTAGGTATTCGTTGTTATGAACTTACAAAATACGAGAAATAGGCATACTCCTAATTATATAGAATTGAAATATGTTGAATAAAAGCATTATATCGTTTTTTCTATTGTTATTTGCTACCTGTTCCTTTGCCGGGAACAGGGGCAAAGAACAACCTAAATACCTTTGGTTTGATGCAGAAGCTAATTTTGAACGCTTTGCCTCTAAAGATTCTATTTCTTACTATTTGGAAAAAGCTAAATCAGTAGGATTCAATCAAGTGGTAGTAGACGTCAAACCTATATACGGGGAAGTACTGTATAAAAGTAAAATTCTACCTCCACTTACAACAGTGAATGGTAAAGTAATTCATCGTGACTGGGATTACCTGCAGTATTTTATCAATGAAGCTCGTCGGTTAGGATTAAAAGTCACTGTTTCCACTGCAATGTTTCCGTCCGGACATCCCGCTACCCGCGAAGGTCTGGTCTATGATGAGTCACGTTGGGATGGGAAAACATGCTTGGAATATACACCTGACGGAAAGATGCTTGACATCAGAGAGGATAAGAAAAAAGTAGGAGCTTTTTTAAATCCGGTTCGTAAAGATGTCCGCAAATTTGCTTTAAGTATTGTTCGTGAAATAGTGAGAAACTATGATGTTGATGCTTATGCATTAGATTATTGTCGATATCCGGGAGATGATAGTGACTTCTCTGCTGACAGTCGTAAAGCTTTTGAACATTACTTAGGAAAAAAAGTCCGGAACTTTCCAGACGATATTTTCACTTGGAATGCCGATGGAACGAAAAATCCTGGAATTTATTATAAAGAATGGTGGGCATTCCGGGCTAATGTTATCACTAGTTTTGTGAAAGAGGTACGTAAAGAAATTCATTCTATCAATAATAAAGTAAAGCTAGAGTATTGGGCCGCTTCCTGGATTCATGGTATTTATGGACAAGGGCAGAATTGGGCCAGTCCAAAATCTGATTTCTCATTAAATTATCCGTGGGGATCGGAAGCCTACAATGAATCAGGATTTGCACCTTATCTGGATACCTTCTTATGTGGAACGTATTTAGAGCGTATCTATGGCATGGATGATCCGGAATCTATAGAGTATGGTATTGCCCGTGCACAGAGATTGGTTGGTAATGATTGCAAAGTATTCGGAACGATATATGCTTTAAATCATAAAACCAATATAGCCGATGCAGTAAGTCTTTGTCTTGAGAAATCGGAAGGATTGATGATATTCGACATAGTACAGGTTATTGAAATGAATCTGTGGGATGATATCCAAAAAGGTATAGAACGTGCGGAAGCACAAAGATAACTAGAAATAAATATTTACGATCAAATCGATATGATAATGAAAAATATATCAAAATATTGGCTTCTTTTCATGATTGCCGCCATGTCTGCGACAAGTTGTTCAGATGATGATAATGAAAAGGTGGTAATGCCGGATCCTGATCCGACAACATTAGGCTGGGTTAAACAGACAACAGATATTTTATAATTTACCATACGCACCGTTACAATGGGAGTCTCCTTCATGTAAGGCTTCAATTTATCTATAATCAGCTGTTCAGCTTCCCTTTTCGTTAAGCCGCCTAACTTCAATTCTCCTAATACAGGAAAATTTATATTTCCTTCATTATCTACCAAATAAGGTTGTAATACAGGTTGAGTAGTCACATAAGACGAAGTACTCACAGCTATTCCAGCATTACTGGCCACTGTCAGGTTAAAAGGTATCGCAAGTTCAGGACTAGTGCACGATACCACAATAGTCAACAAATCCTTTGGCATTATCTTGGCATCATACAATTTTTCCTGTTGTTCTACCTCGTTCACAACTTCCACATTTTGAAAATATGGAACCTTTTTATAAGACTGACAAGCAGTCAATAGGAATGGCAACAATAGTAGCCATAAATTTCTGTTGTTAAGTCTTCTCATCATAATTCGTAAATTCATAATTAAACGCCCTTTAATTTCTAAGTTTTTATTATCGTCTTTTTATTGTCAATTATTTAATATGCTTCTTTTTCTCCGCGTATGGCATTATACACTGTCTTATACATAATATATAAATCCAATAAAAAAGTCCAATGCTCTATGTACCAGATATCACGTTGCACGCGACCCTCCATCTGCCAGAGTTCTTTCGTCTCACCACGATAACCAGTCACCTGCGCCCAACCAGTTATTCCAGGTTTAACAAAGTGACGAACCATAAACTTATTTATCAGATTAGAATATTCCTCCGTATGCTTCAACATGTGTGGACGGGGACCTACAATAGACATATCACCCTTCAACACATTGATGAATTGTGGTAATTCATCCACACTAGTCTTCCTCATAATCTCTCCGATACGTGTTTTACGAGGATCATTTTCCGTGGCCTGAAGAGTATCACATTGCGTATTAACCTTCATCGAACGAAACTTGTAACACCAGAATTCACGACCATCCTCACCACTGCGTTTCTGCTTGAAAAAGACAGGGCCGGGAGAACTTAGCTTGATCGCAATTCCGAAGAATATATAAACGAACGGGAAGACTGTAATAAGAAATAGCCCTGAACAAATGACATCAAAAGTACGCTTGATAATACGGTTCTCCAATGACTCCAATGGCTCACAACGAATGGAAAGCACAGGAACATTACCCAATAACTCAAAATGCATCCTACGTTTCAAATAGTTACGGACATTAGGAACACTAAAAAAACGAACCAAATGGTTTTCACAGTAATTTATGATAGGAACAATCTCCGCACTGCGTACAGAAGGAAGACTACAATAAAGCTGATTAATCTCTCCCGCATGTTTTTCTAAAAAAACACTTACTTCATTGGGTTGTCCCAAATATGGAACCTCCTGTGGATACCGACCCGAAGGAAAATCCTCGAAATAACCCAGTACACGATAACCAGACGTAGGATCATCCGTCATCGCATGATAAAGTTCCTGCATATTCTCATGGCTCCCAACCAATACGACCTTACGAACATTTCCTCCCTTTTTTCGATAAAGCTCCAGAAAGTGACGGGAAATTAAACGATAGCTGATAATAACAATTATTAAAGCAACATAAAACAGTCCGAAATATCGGGAATGTGAAAAATGAAAATGAAAAACAAGCAACGTACAAACCGATAAAAAGACAAAAGGAACCATGTTACGTAAAACACGGATCATAATCTGTTCAGGACGTACCACAGGACGATGAAGAATAACACCTGAATGCATATTACAAAGTAAATAGCACAGAGTGATAAGAGTCATACCCTGAAAGATAGAACCACAATGAATACACCAGAAACGGGTACCCAGAAACAAATTAAATCCCCATAAAAGCAGGTTCAGCAAAATAAGATCCCCAAAAAGGACCAAAGATTTTAGGACTTTGTTAAAACGTTGGACTTCCTGCATACACTTTATTTTTATAATTCTTATCTGGAATAATTACCTATTTTTTCAGTAATGCGAGTACAAATTGCGGTACTTTCCAAGCCATCTTTTCCAATTTGGTCAAAGTAGGCCATAATCCGTGCGAGACATACACCCTAATATCCTCTTCCCACATCTTCTTACGTTTAGCACTATCAGTAGAAAGCCCACCCATACGCATCCGCACGATATATTCATTGAGATATGTCACCGTGAGTCCACCGGTCAACAGATAGCGTACCAATAGGTCACTATCAGCTGCAATTTTATAACTCTCGTTATAAAGCCCCAGTCTCATCATTACATCGCGTCGTATATAGCAAGTGGGATGAAGCGGAAGCCATCCATGACGCACTTTCCAAAGACGATACCCTCCCCCAATCCAGTTGCGCACCACTTTGTTCGTATTATCAGGATTCACAAAGAGACCATCACCATATAAGAAATCAGCATGTGTCCGTTTTATTCGTTTTACAATGCGCCCAATTACCCCATTATCATAAAAAAAATCATCCGAATGCAGCAATCCAATTATCTCTCCCGTAGCCACACGAATACCCTTATTGATAGCCTCATACATACCATGGTCAGGTTCCGATATAATGATCGAAATTCGATCTACATATTCTCGGATAATATCCAACGAACCATCCGTACTGGAGCCATCCACCACAATAAACTCTATGTCATTATAATCCTGTGCTAAGACACTCTCGATAGCACTCCTAATCGTTGCTGCACGATTGTAGCACGAAGTTATAATTGAAACTTTCATAAAAAATAGCTTTATCCATTAATAAAACATATACTGCCTCTTTTACTCATATTTATGAATCCAATCTAAAGTGACCTTAGTACCCTCTACCCTAGATACCGGCAAATGAGGAGCTATTGATTTTATAGGCTCCAAATTATGAACATTGTTCGTTGTCATATTATGCAGTCGGAAGCTAGTCATAGGGAAAGCGATTCCTATTTTTTTTAAACAATCCCCCACATATCCCATCCATCGGAAGCAAAAATAAGGGACATGAGGAATTTTAATACCTATTTGCTATTTCATTAGCCCAATCTGTGATAGAATAGGCTTCGTAGTCTCCTAGATAATACACATTTCTGTTCACTTTTTCAGACTCCGCCTTCAAGATAGATTCTATTTGATAAATAGCATTGTCAACATATCCATACGTCTTTTTACAAGCTTTCTTGCCCATATGAAAATACATACGATTCATCACAATATGGAAAAATTTATCGTAAGGTTCTCCAAACCATGGTCCCCAGATTGATGTGGGCCTTATAATGCTCCATGTATAAGACGGATTTGCCTTCTTTATTCTTCTTTCTGTTTCAACTTTACTTTCTCCATAAAGTGTATGAGGCGCATAGTCTTCAAAATCTTTAGGCATGTATCCGGGTTCACACACATACATTGATGAAGCAAACACTGCTTTTTGGACTGTACCAGCTTCATCAATTGCTTTCAACAGGTTACTTACTCCAGTCATATTGGCATCGTAATCTTTCAAAGTCAAGCCTCTTAAATCTGTTCGAGCTGCCAGATGAATCACTATATCCGGTTTGTATTCCACAATTTTCTCCCTCAACTCTTCATACTCTCTAATATCCACGCGTTTCCAAAATCTATTGTGAGAATCGATTTTAGGCTCATTAATATCGAAAGTAAGAAGTTCGGCATCTGTTTTTTTTAACAGATGTTCTATCAGATTAGTACCAATAAATCCGCTTCCACCTGTAATTAGTATCTTTTTCATTAATGAGGTATATGATTAATTTTCTTAGACTTTTTACTCATTATAAAAGGTTTATATATTCTTCTTGATAGCGCCTAGACATTACTTCAGAGGTAAACTCTTTAGTGTAAACGTATTGAATGTTTTCTGAAGCCTTTAAACTATCAAATTCCAGTATTCTTGTTATCCCTTCAAGCAACTCTTTCTGATTGTGTTGATTGTAGAGAATACCTGTATCATCTCCCAACATATTCATTACTGCTCTATGCGATGGAATATCAGACAAAAGCATAGGAAGTCCAACACTCATACTTTCCAACAAGGTATTCGCCAATCCTTCTGTATTGGAAGCCGATATATAAAAATCAGATGCAATTATATAATCATAAACCCTGTTTGAAAAACCAGGCATTATGATATTTGTACTTTCTTGTTTTTTAAGCTCATCCCACATGGGGCCCTTACCAAGCATCACAAGTCCAATGTCTGATCTGTCGAGTAAACGAAACGCATGGATGATAATATCAGGATTCTTTTCTTGTGAGAATCGACTAATAAAAATGAAATATTTCATCCCCTCTTTCAATCCAAATTCTTTTCGATATTTTGATTTTTCATCGTCATTATACTTCCAAACAGGCATAGAGGAACCATTAGGAATACATTTAAAATCCCAACCTTTATTAGTTAAATAATCTTCTCTAATATTGGGAGCACAACAAATCCCATTTTTTATCCAACGAGTGAAAATATGATCAAGTAAAATAACAATTTCACCTTTAATTTTGCCATATAATACAATCTGAAACTCATTTGGATAATTGTGAATAGTGAATATCTTAATAAATTTCTTTGGAAGAAATGCCATAAGATATAAAGATCGCGGACAATGAGCATGTAACACATTCGGTTCAATCTCATTAACAGTGTCTTTTAGCCTTAAATATAATGAAATTGGATTCAGAAATTTATTCTTCGAAAGTTGATATATACTTATAGGTAATTTTGAGAAATCATGCATTCTTGTCGTTTCTTTCTCTGGAACAAATGTAATAATAGAGACTTCAAATTTTAAGAAATCAATATTCTTAATGATGTTATACATTACATTGACAGGTCCTTCGTTGCATAGCGAGGACACTAAGTAGCAAATTCGTTTCTTTTCCATAGCCTATACCTCTATTGAAGAGCATTTTTAAGATAATCCCATGAAACTTTCTTTAAAATTTCAAGCTTTGAATTCACTTTATTGTAATCTATTTTTTTATTTTGCAGTTCACGGTATATAATTGGATCATTTTCATCAAAATATCTATCTTCAAGACCCACAGATTTAAGTAAATCCTTTAATCTACTATTTTTCCCATTACTAGGAGATATCACAACAAACTGTTTATTGTAAATCAAGCTGAAGGCTAATCCATGAAAAGAGTCCGTTATTACAAATTTAGCTCCGGCAATATACCTAATCCAATTCTCAATCGATGGTGGATAAACATACCTAAAACCAAATGTAGGTCTAATGGTTGAAATCATTTTTGGTGTTTTACCCAAAGATCTCGATAGCCTGATTGTTTTCTCCAATTGTAGTTTACCTCTATTGAGTAAATAACAAATCACCTCATCATTATTCACTATACTTCCTGTTATTTCATTATAGTCAGCATGTAATAGCGTAGGGTCTAAAACTACTTGTGAGTTGAGTTTAAATAAGCTATTCAAAAGATATTTTCCAGTCTCTTCTCTAACACTTATGCTACAAAATCTATGAAGAGAGCTATTTATGCTCGGTAGTAAACTCTGATATTGTTCAGGCCATTTTGAAATTCCAAAACTAGAAGCATAGGAGATTCTTCGAATGTCAGATTCTCCAAAATCCAAGAAGTATGCCAAGCATTTACTCTGACTGATCCCCGGATTCCAAACTTGATCACTGCCTACCATTAAACAATCATAATTTGAAGCTATTGCATTTAAGTCGTCCATAGATTGAATCACCTTTGTTTCACTAGGATAAAATGTTTCCATAAATCTATCAAACGCTTTTATCTTAAAATAAAAGATTATCGAACTATTCGATCTTTTTTCATCTTGCCGGAAATTTATAAATTCAACTTCATAATTGGGTTTGCA
>OLNP01002566.1_pt1 | contig 13009 bp, 10 predicted proteins | sample 1671951 | NCBI WGS metagenome assembly OLNP01 (sample SAMEA3136629, study PRJEB25190) | human gut metagenome | biome: human gut; feature: human-associated habitat; material: faeces | place: Austria | collected 2013
CCCCAGCCCCCGGCTGTTATATCCCCTTTTATGTGCAAGCCAAACGGCCAGCTTTCTCCCGCCGCCGTTTGAGCCGTTTTATCTCGACCTCTCCCACCGGACGCGCCACGGGGCCGCCCGCTCCGCCGCCATTCGCGCGGGGGATTCCCTGGCCGCCTGTGCCATCTGCTCTGCAAAAACGGAGGAGGCGGCGGTATTGTCCGCGGTGGCTGTGCGGCCGGATGTCCGGCGCCGCGGGTTCGGGGCGCGGGTTGTCCTCGCTTTGGCGGCAAGCCTGCCGGTGGATACCATCTATATTTTCCGCGCTTCGGGGGAAAACGAAGCCTTTTATCGAACACTTGGATTTACTGGACACAACCATTTTGCAGAGCTGGATGTCCAAGAAAGGAACAACCTATGAAAGAAAAACGTTTTGAAGTGGTCTTTTCCCAGGGAACCATGGATGTCGTTCGGATCCTAGTGGACCAGGTGACCGGTGTAAACTATTTGCAGGTCTGCAACGGATATGCGGGAGGGTTGACCCCCCTGCTCGACCGCGAAGGAAAGCCCGTCATTTCGCCGGTGAAGCCGTATCATGGCTGACATGCCGGTGATTTCCTTTTATCCCCGCCTGCCGCACGGCGTTTCCCCGCTATTTTCGTTCGTACTGGCGAAAAAGGACGCAAAATGGGTTCTCTGCCGGCAAAAGGCGCGGACAACCTGGGAATTCCCCGGCGGGCACATCGAGCCGGGGGAATCGCCGGAGGCGGCGGCGCGGCGTGAGCTCTGGGAGGAAACCGGCGCGGTCCGCTACCATCTGGAGTACCTTTGCGCGTATTCCGTGGAGGGCGATCCGATCGACGGTGTAGACAAAAATTACGGCGTCCTATATACCGCAACAATTGAAACTTTTGAAGAACTGCCGCCCATGGAGATGGCGGAAATGCGGCTCTTTGCCGAATTGCCAACAAATATGACGTATCCACAATTGCAGCCTAAGATGGCGCTCTATGCGGAGAACGTCGGGAAATGGAAGAAGGAGAAAGGAACCCCATGATTTACCCTGCATTTCAAATTGATTCACGCATCCAGGACGCGGCAGCCCGCGCGATGGAAAAAATTGCCCCCGTCCTGAAAGGCATCGACGATACAACGGACTACAACCAGCAGAAGATGCTGTCCGCCTTCATTTCTTCCGGTGTGAGCGAAAGCCATTTTGCGGCCTCGACCGGATACGGATATGGCGACCGGGGCCGCGAGGTGCTCGACCAGGTCTATGCCAAAGCGCTCGGCGCGGAGGACGCCCTGGTGCGCTATAATTTTGTGAGCGGCACGCATGCGCTCACCGTTGCGCTCTTCGGCGTTTTGCGTCCGGGGGATACCATGCTCAGCGTGACCGGCCTGCCCTATGACACGCTGCGCGGCGTGATCGGCCTGGCCGGGGATGGGAACGGTTCCTTGAAGGAATTCGGCATCCGCTACGAGCAGGTCGATCTCTTGCCCGACGGCACGCCGGACTATGCGGCGATCGCCCAGCGCGTCACCCCCTCGATCAAAATGGTCTATATCCAGCGGTCGCGCGGCTACAGCCTTCGCCCCTCCCTCTTTGTGGAGGACATCGAACGCATTGCCAAAATCGCCAAAGAGAAGGCGCCCAATTGCATTGTGATGGTGGACAACTGCTATGGCGAATTCGTCCAGCGCGACGAGCCCACCAGCCACGGAGCCGACCTGATGGCAGGTTCGCTCATCAAGAATCCCGGCGGCGGCGTTGCCCCCACGGGCGGCTACATCGCCGGGCGGCGCGATTTGGTGGAAAGCTGCTCTTACCGGCTGACCACCCCGGGTACCGGCAAGGAGATCGGGTGTACGCTCGGCAACAACCGCGAACTGTTTATGGGTGCGTTCCATGCGCCGCATGTCACGGGTGAAGCGCTCAAAACGGCTGCGTTTACGGCCGCGCTCTTCAACGAGTTCGGCTACGATGTAACGCCCAAGCCCGACGAGCCGCGCGCGGACATCATTCAAGCCGTCCTCCTGCGCCGGGAAGAGGCCCTGATCGCCTTCTGCCAGGGCGTGCAGAAGGGCGCCCCCGTGGACGCATTTGTCACGCCGGAGCCATGGGACATGCCGGGTTATGACTGCCAGGTCATCATGGCCGCAGGCGCCTTCACCCTGGGCGCGAGCATCGAACTCTCTGCGGACGCGCCGCTGCGCGAGCCCTATGCCGCCTGGATGCAGGGCGGGTTGAATTTCCACAGCGGGCGCCTGGGCGCTATGCTCGCGGCGCAATCCATGTTGGAGCGGGGCATTCTGGAAGCATAGTGGTGAAATGTGTTTAAAAAATGATTTGAAAAAACAACCGGGAATGCCATGGATTTTTTCATTGGCATTCCCAATTCATATCGACATCTATATCGGCAGCATTCCCCATTGCGCCAAAGAATTTCAAATATATACACTACTCATTTGGCCTTATACAGAAATAAGTTTTAAGATACAAAAAACGGAGAACCCTACAAGAGTTCTCCGGTTGGTCGGAGTGACAGGATTTGAACCTGCGGCATCCTGCTCCCAAACGGTTGAACTAAATTTTTTATGGTACTTTCTAATGGTTTTTGGCCATTTCCGCTACATTCCGCTCACTCTTTGCCGCTCCTAATTCCACTGTTTCCGAGTGTTCCGGCGCTGTCTGTGGTCAAACATGTGGTCAAAGAACCCTTCTTGACCAGGCTCGGCATCCGCTGCCGTTGCCTGTCCAGAAGGGCTCTTTTTTCATGTTCGGGTTTGGGGTATTGTAACTCTGCCGGGACCGAGAAGCAAGGTGCTTTTTCAAGTCAGGCGTATTAATTTTTAACACGCCTATACAAAGAATACAGCCTGGCGGGAGGAGGGCCTAACTCACCTGCTCAGGAGCCAACAAAGGCCTGCAACTGTGCGTTCCGCAGCATGGTCGCAGTGGTTACCCGAATTTAGCTGAAACACCGTGTCGACCCCCTTGCCCTGATAGAAGGCCTGGATCTCCTCTGTGTTCTGCCTGACACTCCGCAGAACCTGGTTGCGAGTTTTGCTCTCCTTGTCACCCAGGGAAAAGTACATGTCGTCCGGCAAACGCTTCGGTTTGTGAGAGAAGATGTACTCCTTTATTCCGGTAAACCGAAGAGAGCCAGACATGCTACCAACCCGTGAAAATAGGTCCGTCTGGTAGATGGCATACAGTGCAAAGAGCCCGGCCAGAGAATACCCAGCAATTCCGCGCCATCGTGGAACGCCGGAAATTTCCCTCTCTGCCGTTGGGATGATCTCCTCAGTCAGGAGCCGCAGATAGTCGTCTGTACCACCGGTGCAGGGCTCGGAATTTTTGAAGACAGGCGGACTGTCCCAGGGTACCATATCGTGGCTCCAGTCCAGATCACTGATGGCCACCAGTGTGAACAGTGGACAGTTAGCGGCCTGTGTGGCCTCGTATACCTTCTGCCCTTCGTTGGAGAAGGTATTGAGGTAGATAATAGGTGCGTTTGCTTCAAAACTTGGGAAAATGGATGTTGTTTTGCCCTTTATTGAGAAAGTGTACATAATTTGAATCATCCGCTTTCTATTTTGACAGATGGTGTCCTGCAGAATAATCCTGCTTATTGGACAAATGTAATGCCGAACTGATTTCCAATGAAGAGAAACAGGATATATCAAAGCCGGATAGCTTTGTGGATATTTGCCAATAAGTCCTTGTCGGATTTTGGAATTTCAGTTATACTAAGTACAATATACATCTGCAAAGAGAAGATAGGAAGAGTGAATTATAATGCTACCTCCCGGCCTTTACGAGCAAGTCATCAATGCTGCCTTGAACCGCGAGCTTTCGGAGATTCCTGATGCCCGCAAATCGGTTGCGCCCATTGACAAGGCGTAGGCCTCCAAAGTGCTGGCGCAGTATCTGGCGGATGTGGTACAAAAGGGCCTGGAGAATGTGTTGGACAACGGCGGGGACATCTCTACGCAGATCGGGCTTGCCAATCAGATCGTAACCCTCATTCAGAACACGACCCAGGAAGCTGACTTTGCCGCGCTGAGCGTTGATCAGCGGGCGGAGCAGCTTCTTGCACTTTTACGGGAGCAGGATCCCCGGCTGGCAATCGGCAAAACAGCTGCCGATCTGAGTCGGCCGGAGACCTCCATCGCCCAGAGCAGTCTGTTCACCGGGGCTATCCATGAGCCCCAGATGTACACGGAGCTCAAAAAGGAAATCGTCTCCGCCGACCGCATCGACATGCTGGTATCCTTCATCAAGTGGAGCGGCCTGCGGCTCCTGATGGACGAGCTGCGGGAGTTCACCCAAAACGGAGGGGAGCTGCGGATCATCACCACCTCCTACATGGGGGCCACCGACGTGAAGGCCATCGAGGAGCTGCGCAAGCTGCCCAACACCAAAATCAAGGTCAGCTACGATACCAAACGCACCCGCCTCCACGCCAAGACCTATATCTTTTACCGGAATACCGGCTTCACCACCGCCTATGTGGGTTCCTCCAACCTGTCCAATGCCGCTATCTCCAGCGGCCTGGAGTGGAATGTGAAGGTCACCCGGAGGGATCTGCCGGAGACCATTGACAAGATCGCCGCCACCTTCGAGAGCTACTGGAACTCCAACGAATTTGAGTACTACTCCGAGGATCAGAAGGAGCGGCTGGCCCGGGCGCTGAAAGCGGAAAAATACTTTGGCTCCAACGACGTCGAAGTGTACACCATGGATATTGCGCCCTACTCCTACCAGCAGGAGATTCTGGACAAGCTGGAGGCGGAGCGCACGGTCCGGGGCTATACCCGCAACCTGGTGGTGGCTGCCACCGGCACCGGCAAGACGGTGATCTCCGCCCTGGACTATAAGCGTTTTTGCAAGCAACACCCCGGGAAACCCTGCCGGCTGCTCTTTGTGGCCCACCGGGAGGAGATCCTACGGCAGAGCCTATACACCTTCCGGGCCGTTTTGAAGGATGCCAATTTCGGGGAGCTGTTTGTAGGCAGCTGCCGGCCGGAGGGCATTGACCACCTGTTTCTGTCCATTCAGACCTTCAACTCCCAGGATTTTTCCGCCAAGACTACCCCGGATTTTTACGACTACATTGTGGTGGACGAGTTCCACCACGCGGCAGCGCCTACCTATCAGAAGCTATTGGCCTACTACCAGCCTCAGATTCTGCTGGGCCTGACCGCCACCCCGGAGCGCATGGACGGCAAGAGCGTGCTGCCCTACTTCAGCAACCGGATTGCCGCAGAAATCCGTCTGCCGGAAGCCATTGACCGCAAGCTGCTGTGTCCCTTTCAGTATTTTGGCGTCACCGACACGGTGGATTTGAACACTTTGAAATGGAGCGCCGGCGGCTACGACAAAAATGAGCTTTCCAACCTCTATACCCTCAGCGGAGCCGTGGCCAACCGCCGCGCCGATCTGGTGGTGTCCTCACTCCTGAAATATGTGACCGACATTGACGAGGTGAAGGGCCTGGGCTTCTGTGTGTCCATCGAGCACGCGGAGTTTATGTGCCGCTATTTCAATGACCACGGGATTCCGTCCATCTTTTTGACCGGAAAATCCTCCGATGAGGAGAGAAAGACCGCCAAGGGGCGGCTGGTGAACGGTGAGATCCGCTTTATCTTCGTGGTGGACATCTACAACGAGGGCGTGGATATTCCGGAGGTCAACACGGTTTTGTTCCTGCGGCCCACCGAGTCTTTGACCATCTTCCTTCAGCAGCTGGGCCGTGGACTGCGGCTTGCGGAGGATAAGGAATGCCTGACTGTGCTGGACTTTATCGGCCAGGCCAACAAGCGGTATAACTTTGAGGACAAGTTTGCCGCCCTGCTGTCCAATACCACCCGCAGTGTGACCCGAGAGATCAAGGACGGATTTGTCTCTGCGCCCAAGGGTTGCTATTTACAGCTGGAGAAGAAGGCCGCCAAGTACATTCTGGACAATATCCGCGCCTCCTACGGCAATACCGCTGGGCTGGTGTCCCGGGTGGCCAGCTTTGCAGAGGATACGGGCTTGGAGCTGACTTTGGCAAATTTCCTGGACTATTACCACCTGGATCCCAGGGCAATTTATAAGTTTTCCTCCTTCTCCCGCATCTGTGCCCGGGCGGATGTGATCGCGGATTTCAGCGAACCGCTGGAGGAGGTACTTACAAAGGCCCTTGGCCGGTTGGCCGTAGTGGATTCCCGGCGCTGGATTCGCTTTTTGCTGGACCTGTTGCCCCGCCTGGATGACGTGGACTTTGCGACGCTGAGTGAGCTGGATCGGCGGATGTTCCAGATGTTCTATGTGACTGTTTGGGGCAAAGCGGCAGAGAGTTGGGAATCAAATGAGGTGCTGGACAACCTGTATGCCCTTTCGGATAGCCCCGTGCTGCTGGGTGAGCTTCTGAAGCTGCTCCGCTATCGGTATGAGCAGATCGACTTCATTGACGAGCCGGTGGAGCTGGGTTTTGACTGTCCGCTGGATCTCCACTGTACCTATACCCGGGATCAGCTGCTGGTGGCATTAGATTTCCTGAAGCCGGCCACCGTGCGTGAGGGCGTGAAGTGGCTGCCTGAGAAGCAGTTGGACGTGTTCTTTGTGACACTGAATAAGGCGGATAAGGACTACTCGCCCACCACCATGTATCACGATTACTCCATCAACGAGAATCTGTTCCATTGGCAGAGCCAGAGTACCACGGCGGCGGACTCTCCCTCCGGGCAGCGGTACATCCATCACCGGGAGCGCGGGAGCAAGGTGCTGCTGTTTGTCCGGGAGTTTAAGGCAGACCGGATCACAGGAGGTGCAGCTGCCTACACCTTCCTGGGAACGGCAAACTATGTAAAGCACGAGGGAAGCCGGCCTATGAATATCATCTGGAGATTGGACCGGCCAATTCCAGCGAAATTTTTAAAGAAAACAAATAAATTGGTGGTGGGATAAATGACGGAAGTAGTCGCGGCTCTGATTTGGGATCAGGACAAGCTTATGATTTGCCAGCGCCCGGCCCACAAGGCCAGAGGGCTGCTGTGGGAGTTTGTCGGCGGCAAGGTGGAGCCAGGCGAAACCAAGGAACAGGCTCTGATTCGGGAGTGTCAAGAAGAACTGGCCATTACTCTGGATGTGGGCGAAGTATTTATGGATATCATCCATAAATATCCGGATTTAACGGTTCACCTGACGCTGTTTCATGCGACGGTCCGGAAAGGAACACCACAAAAACTGGAGCATAACGATATCCGTTGGATCACGGTGAATGAGATTGACCAGTATGCGTTTTGTCCTGCAGATGAAGAAATTTTGAGGAGGCTAAAGGATGTCTACTAAAATCTATCACAAGTTGGTGCGTGACCGTATTTTGGAAATTATCTATAATGATTGAACGAAGTGAATTTTAGGTGAGGAAATGACTATTGTAGAATCTATTAAATGTGTTTTACAAAATAACCACAGCGGATTAACATCGAAACAAATATATGACGAGATTATTCGACGAGGCTTGTACATTTTTGGCGCCGAAAATCCTGTAGGAGTTGTCAACGCCCAACTTCGCCGCCGGTGTGCCGGACTGGATTTTCCAACAGCCTATCCAGTGAAATTCTTTGAAATTGCAGGTTATGAAGGAAAAAAGATAAAATTTCGATTACTTTCCGAAGAAAAAGAAATGGCTGCTATTACTGCGCCTAAAATTCCGGATAGTTCCGAATTATTGCCAGAAGAAAAAATTAAATCTGCTTTACAGGAACATTTTCGGAATATGCGGCAGCAAGTGTTTAATTGTGTCTTAAACAACTCACCTCAATTTTTTGAGCATCTTGTAATTGATTTGCTTTTGGAAATGGGGTATGGAAAAGATAAAAATTCTGGCGTAGTTACTGGCCGTTCACACGATGGTGGCATCGATGGTATTATCAGCGAAGACAAATTAGGCCTTGATCTTATTTATATACAAGCAAAGAAGTATTCTCCAACAAATAAAGTTGGCAGAAAAGAGATTCAAGCATTTATTGGCGCTATGGAGCATGTACAAAAAGGTGTATTTATTACAACCTCAGCATTTACCCGAGAAGCACATTCTTTTGTTGAGAAGCAACAGCAAAAAAGCATTAAATTAATTGACGGAGAGCTTTTAGCTGATCTTTTAGTAAAATATAGAATTGGCGTAAATGTCGCTCAATCGTTTTTTCTTTTCAAGTTAGATACAGATTATTTTGCCGAGTAGCGGGAATTATGAGGTGGAATTCCGATGCGTGCATTTGTGACGAGAGTTTGCGATTTTTTTAAATTGGATACAGGAAAAGCTGACATTGAAAAGAATTTCCGAGAAGATAAACGAGAGCTACGAATTCCTTTATACCAGCGTGAGTATAAGTGGGAAAATGAAAAAATCCGTGCGCTCATTTTGGATGTAAAGCGACAACATAAGTTTCTTGGAAATATTATCTTAGATGAAGCAGTAGATTGCTATGAAATAGCAGACGGTCAGCAACGAATTACTACCTGCTATTTGATACTGGTATATTTATATAATTTTTATTATGGCAACCCACTTGAACAACGGAGCATTCTAAATATTCTAAAGCCATATGGTACGTTTGTGCTGAGAAATGATACTGTGGGAATGTACCTGAGTGACAACGCAGGAAGTATTGAACTCAGAATTTTAGATGAAATAGATATATACTTTCAAAAAGAAGACTTCCAACGGGTGTACCAAGAAATTTCTTCTTCACTGAGTTTTCTTGAAACGCCTGAACAGGCACGTGATTTTAAGGATAAGCTTTTAAACAGTGAAGTTCTTGTCCTAATTAATGACGAGCGGCCTACGACACCTATTGAACAGATATTTCTCGATATTAATGAAAAAGCGCAGTTATTAGATACAGAGGATATATTTAAAGGCCATTGTTTTGAAATTTTTGATCCTGTGTACCATACGAAACTTCGAGACACATGGGTCGAACTCAAAAAATGTGCTTCCGGTTTTCGAACCTTTGGTATTAAATCTTTCAGCGACTATATTTATCTGTTCTTGCTTGAACATGATTGTACGGATTTACCTAAAAAGCTGAACCCCAATGGCCGCCACTACTTGGAAGGGAAAACGATGGATGCGGCCTATACTTTGTTACAAGAAATGATTTCTTACGGGCAAAGCGTTCTGCGGTTTGCAGAGAATCTTCGAGATATGTCGTATCGTTTTGTTGATATTTGTCCAGATAGTTATGAGCACCGAAATACAGATGACCATTTAGCTTTAAAAACGATGGGACTATCAATACTTATGCTACAAAAACCTCTATATCAGAAATTGCCCTTTCTGTACTTTGTGTATAATATGTCGAAAGATGAATCCCTTCGCCAAGAAATTCGGCATGACAGTCTCAGAAGAATTATAACTAATCTTTATATATACTCGTCTCTTTTCGCCCTTAACTCAGAAAAGAAATCTAAAAGTGTAATTGATCACTCATTGAGAGATGCGGCAAGGGGAACTGAAAATCGTGTTGCAAATATAGTATCTGCATCTAAGCACCTACGCAGTTCTTTAGCAGAGGAATATACCCCCAATCCATGTGCAAAATTTGATGAGCTTGCAACTATATATACCATAACAGATAATTACAACTCTAACACTAATTGGATTCCTGCAGTGTATTCACATGAAACCAAATCCAATTTAGAGCATTTTCTAATTCCTGATCAGCGCGCAGCTAAAATACGGTGGTATATTGATGATGCACAGTATTTTAACATCCCAATTGACATTGAATTTGCAAAAAAGAACAAAAGAAAAACTTGCAATTTACTTATTATCGACCACGATCTGAACGAGAGTCTGGACAATTATGATATTGTAAAGAAAATAGAGATGATTCAATCTTGGCATGCTGCTCGCGGTTTAGCTCTCCCGGCGCATGTTAATACAGTGTTCTCTTTTATTCAAGAAATGCCTGAGTATCGAATATTACAACAACACAAAAACAATGGAATAGATGAAAATATCATTCGGATTGATTATCAATCTTTTCTGCAATCATATTTCGAAGAAGAGAGAGGGGATTCCCTGCTCTCCAAATTAAAAGAACAGTTTCAAGCTGCATTTCGAAATTAATAATAAGACCTCGCCCCCTGTGAGAACACGAGGGCGAGGTCTTATGTGCAATAGTAGCGATAAGAATCCATGTCGCTTGTATTCTAAATAGACGCCATAAATAGAATATAACAGTTGACGCGTCCAGAATTGCAATATATACTTAAGTATATACTTACGTATATTGGAGGTGCGGTATGCTGAAATATCAATTTCCTGCCGTTAAAGGCTGTCAGGCAGGGAAAGATTACTATATTTGTATGGTCCCCCTTGGGTCAATGAGCAAGATTTTTGTAACCGATAGCGGCGATGTCCCTGCCGAGTATCGCGCCCAAAGAAAGCTCAACGAAGCACGTATTCCCGAAATCTGTGAATATATCTTGTCCAATCGAGATTCGTATGTATTTTCAGCGCTGGCTGCCTCTGTGGATGGTGATATGAATTTTGTTCCTGCTGACAGCAATGAGAATACGGGTATCTTAGAAATCGATATGACCGCATCCTTCCTGATCAATGACGGGCAGCATCGAAAGGCGGCCATTGATGCAGCAATTGCTGAGGACGAAAGCTTGAAAGAAGAAACGATTTCGATTGTTCTTTACAGGGACCAGGGGCTTCAGCGGAGCCAGCAGATGTTTACTGATCTTAATAAGCACGCAGTTACCACATCGAAGTCTTTGAATACTCTGTATGAGTCAAAAGACCCTGTAGCGCTAATCACAAAGAATGTCGTGAACTCCATCGGTTTCCTACGTAAGTATACCGATAAAGAGAAAGACAATCTTAGCAAATATTCCTCCAATATCTTTACGCTCAATACTTTCTATACCGCCAATAAGCGCATTTTTAAGGTGATTGACGCCCCTCAAAAAGCAGAGAAACTGATTCATGCTTTCTGGAGCAATGTAGTGGAAAATATGCGTGAATGGAATGAAATGGACAATGGTGAACTGAGCAAAAAGAGCTTACGCGAGGACTACATCACAACTCAGGGGCTAATTATCCTGGCGTTGGGACGTTTGGGCGAGTTCTACTGCGCAAATCCCAAAATCGATATGGTGAAGTCTCTTAAAGGCCTTCGCAAAATTGACTGGCTGCGCAACAACGAAGAATGTTGGATGAACCGGGCAATCAAACCTAATGGAAAAATCAACAGAAATGAGCAGGGCATTTTCCTGACATACATTCAAATCAAACGACTGCTTTCTCTCCCAATTAGTGATGAGGAGCTCAAAAAAGAGAATAAAATGAGAGGGTAACCACAATGCCATATACGGGTAAGTTTCAAGTATTTGAAGATATCATCAAAGAAATAATGGTCGTCTACAAGCACGACAGCCGTCCGTGGCTCATTGGCTACAGCGGTGGCAAAGATTCTACTTTACTGGTCTGTCTTGTATATGAAGCCATGAAGCGGTTAAAGGAGGCTGGCGCTAAGCTTGACAAAACCGTCCATGTTATTACATCCGACACGATGGTTGAAAATCCCATCGTAAAGAATTATATGCACTCTTCCTCGGATAGCATCAACCGAGCAGCGGGTAAAGATCATCTTAACATCAAAGCCAGTGTGATCTACCCGGAGCCGGAACAGACATTCTGGAGCCGGGTTATTGGTCTGGGCTATCCTACCCCAGAGCCTCCCGGATTTAGATGGTGTACAGACAGATTGAAAATCATGCCAATGAATAAGTTTGTCAACGAGCGAATCAAGGAGAGCGGCGAAATCATCATTCTTCTCGGCGTTCGTAAGGGCGAAAGCCTAACTCGAATGAAGACTATTACCGCACGGGAAATCGAAGGCAAACTGCTAAATATGCATAATGACATTCCCAATGCTTATGTCTACAATCCTATCACTGAAATCCCTAACGATTTGGTCTGGGAATTTCTCTTAAAAGACGATTGCAGAAGTCCTTGGGGAAGTGACATGAAGTATTTGTTCAGCCTTTACCAGGGCGAAAACCTTGGCGAAGAAAAAAGTGTTTTGGGCGAGGTCGACCGCGAAAAAATTCCGGTAACTGGCAACTCGAGATTTGGGTGCTGGTGTTGCACCATGGTGAAAGAGGATAAATCGCTACAGAACTTCATCAACAAAGGTGCTACGGAACTAATACCACTCAGAGAATTCAGGAACGAATTGCTCAGAATGCGAGAGAATAGTCAATATCGAGATTCTAAGCGCCGCAATGGTTCTGTCTATAAGAAGTCGGATGGAAGCTTTGGAATGGGACCGTTTACACTTGAAGCTCGATGCCTTATTCTCGAAAAACTCCTCGACCTCGAAAACAGGACTGGTATGGAGTTGATTACAGAAGCAGAACTGAAAGCAATTGACAAGATGTGGGACGAGGAGGGCGACCTTACATGTCGCGCACTCGTTGAAACCTACCATAAGATTAAAGGCAAAAAGCTTCCATGGGATGATTATAAAACTCCGCGATTTGATGATGAGGCGATTCAAGCAATCAGGGATGTTGCGGATAAGTATGATATCCCGGTTGAATTGATTACAAAGCTAATCGTTTCTGTAGATACCAATAAGCACATTACGAAGAACAACAAAATGCAAAAGGCATTCGACAGCATTATTGGACAAGGTTGGTTGCACTATAATTCTGTCGAGGGAGTATTAAACCATGAAGATTAAGCGCATACAAGTAAAAAATTTAGGTCCATATGTCAACGAAAATGTCTTCAACTTTGATGTAACAGACATTAGTAAGAGAATGGTACTGATCGGCGGCAAAAATGGTTCAGGTAAAACGACACTATTTAACGCTATCAAAATATGTCTCTACGGCTGCGTTGCATTTGGCTTTGAATCAAACAACGCAAAGTATTTTGCCGAGATAGAAAAAGAAAACTCTACTATCAAGCACTATGGCGTTAAAGGAATGAAATGGGGCGTCAGAAGAACG
>OLNP01002572.1_pt1 | contig 12985 bp, 7 predicted proteins | sample 1671951 | NCBI WGS metagenome assembly OLNP01 (sample SAMEA3136629, study PRJEB25190) | human gut metagenome | biome: human gut; feature: human-associated habitat; material: faeces | place: Austria | collected 2013
CGAAGACAGAGCTGTTCTTGCCTTCGTAGAGCGCGTCGAGAAAGCGCTTGCACTTCTGCTCGAAGGGCATATCCTTTGGCATGAACTTGAAGTACTTCACACTGCTCTCGGTGATGACCAGCTTGATGTCCTTGATATCGCGCGCCGTGGTATAGCCCGCAAGCCGGCTTACCTGCGTAATATCGTTATCAAAGAACCAATCCTGCAGGTTGGTGTTGAATGCGCAGGTCTTGAAGAAACGGTTGCGCAGGAGCATCATGCCGTGGGCGCCGTATCCGTTTTCGTTGAATACGTCGGCTTCCAGCAGAGCCTCGCCGTCCCAGATGACGTTTTCGATCTCGGTTTCTTCTTCCTCCGCCCGAAGGTCGTGCGTATCGGTTTCCTTGACGCATATCACATTTTCGGTAAAGCGGCTGACTCTGTCGCGAATAATAAGGATGGATTTCTTGGGAAGCCTGATCGTGCTCTCGATGCTGCTGAGCGTGAGTGCAATATACGCCTGCCAGGAAGCCTGATCGGAGGCGGTGTCGGCAGAAAGGTCGCAGGAGCTCCACGCCATCATGTCCGCATACAGCGGTTCTGCAATAAAAAGGCAACGACCGTCGCGGCTTGCTCCCGCACTTCGCTTGTAGCGGACATAGTGGATGCCGTCAATATCGAAGCCGTGGGTGTAAAGATGCTCACGGATCTCCCGGCAGCTGATATCCGTGGGGATGGTCTTGTCGCTTCGCTTATATGAGCGCGTATCGGCATCATATTTGAAATACTTGCCGAGGATTCCTTCCGCAACCGGTTTCTTCACAGGTGCATACCCGCTGTTCTCCCGGAAGGATATGTCTATGGCGATCAGCGTCGGCTTGCCACCTACGGTGCCGATGCAGACGTGATCCTGCATAACCTCATCGGTGACGCTGTAACCGTTCAGAACGTAGCGGTTGCCGTATGACTCGTACAACTTGATCGCGCGGTTGAAGGAAAGGCACACAACGGCGCGGCAGAATCGCTTCTTGCCGTCGAGATAAGGGTAAGCAAGCTCGCTTTTGTGCCGATCGTACACCTCTGCGAGCTTCAAGGTGTCAAGGCTCTCATCGAGAACGCCTCTGAACGCCTTGGGATCGGGCTTGCCGTCTTTTGTGGCGGTAAAACCGTCATTTTTGAACACCACACTGCCTTCAAGGGACATAATGCGCATGCTTTCATATTTTTTCGTCGCCATTGTAACACCTCCTTCTGTTCTGATGTTTTGACTTTGCCATGTTTTGCGACTTGATCAAGATACTCTTGCGAATTGAATTTCGGACAAGGGGGACATTGACTATCAAGGCCTCAGAATGAGGCCATGCTTTGAAAATAGCGTCGGTACTGGGCTTCACGCCTTCATTCTGATGGCATGAACGCCGAAATCAAGGCGGCAAAAAGTCGCTTTGATGAAAGAGCCGATTTTTCCGCTCGGATAGCATCTCTACCATTTATCCGAAATCACGGTTTTGCACGAAACGACATAAAAGGCGCTGCTTTCAGGGCTTTTCCGGCTTTTTCGAAAGCTTTTCTCGAAATGCCGAAAAAGAAAACTGTAAATTTGAGGCTCAAAAATGCAGTTTTGTGTTTAACCTTTGCTTTTCGCGAACAAATCCGCGTCCATGGCGGACGCCTTTTCTTTGACTACAGCGAGGGAGATATTGGGGGATGAAAAGACAATCTATTTCCTTACATGAAATAGCGATAATCATAGAGAAAGCCCTCGTATTGGGACAGAAGCCAACCGATTCGTGCTATCTCATTAGAGGATTCTATTGTACACGGTAGCTTTGAATACAAATTAAAGCTATTCCAGTTCATCTTGGATAACCCCAGAATTTCGATTGCAATTTGCGCCATACTGCTGGATCCATAATGTTTCACAATCTTCAAAGGAAGTGGAATACTCTTTCCACCTTGAAAATACTTTCGCTTGATGTCACGTACAGAAGGGGCAATGCCATGTGTATACAAATACATTGTGTTCTCTTTAATCGGGAAGCACATTCCGCGACGAACTGGATAGCCGTCAACTTCTGTGTGATTATAATTAAGTGCAAAACACTTTAAGTCATCCTCGTATGATATTTCAATTAGATCGATACTTTGGATACCAGCGCTCGAAAGGCTTTCTACCAATCCTTTGATTTCATCCCTGCGAAAAGGAGTGCGTTTGTGAATAACAACGCGCTTAGGAATCTCAGAAAATGAACTGTGGAACAAATCTTTGATTGTTAATCCCAGCCTATACGCTTCCTCTTCTGACAGGTAAGGGTTATCCTTTCTATCAAACCGAACATCGTGAATCTTCGAAAGACGATATTTCATGCCTTGTCCATCAGAAGAATAAATATGACTGCAACCAACAACGACGTTATTTCTGCTTTCGCCATGCATTACGCTATATCCAATCCCAGCAAATGCAGTATTTGGCTGCACACCGGAGATTGTCCACGGAATCCTACCCGATTTAACATACAGTGCAAGAGATAATGCCCACATTATCTGACAATGCAACTCACTGTCGATAGTTTTTTTACGAACAAATTGTGTGGCAATTTGTCTTTGTGCAGCATACGCTTTTATATAATCGTGCAAGTCGAATTTATGCGAACCATCCGAATATGCGCTTAGGTGCTCAAACTCTTTGGGAATATAGATTAAGATGACATCAACTGATTGCGCGCTTAATTGGTCTATTTTTTGCCTAATTGCTTTGCCAAATTCCAAGGCGGTTGCATACGAATCTGTAGCACTCACCGAAACAACACTTTGCCATTGATTTGATGAAACATTAGGCAAATCAAGTCCCATTTTGAATGCTTGATAAAACCCCGGAAACGACACAAGAAAATCAGTGTTATTCTTGGCAGGAGACCTCAAATTTAATCCCGTGATAAAGTTGGAAAACTCATCTTCATGCCCTTTAGGACAAATAACGCCAATAACAATTGAATGACTCAGAACACCGTTATTTATTGGATAATCTACCGGTGCATTTTTCATTAGCCCTCGCATAGGGTGAAAATCCTCAGATATAGATTTAGAAACAGGGTCAAAAAACCGTAATTGAGGATCTTTGTATTCTTTACCTCGGAAAACGATTCTTTTCAAAAGTTCCGGTTTTAAAAATACATTTCTGGTGGAGCCACAATTAATCGCAAGCATCGCACTATGTGAACAAATAACAAACCTGAATGGAGTTATTGAATTCACAGGGTAATTCGCAACTAATTTATCTTTACCCAGTAGCTTTTTTATCCACTTGATGATATAAGCACTCGTGTTCAAATTCGGTCGCCCATTGTTAATGACCGAGTTAAAATTGTCAGCAAACTGTTTTTTCTCTTCCTTCGACAACTTTTTGTCATCAGCATACATATAGCTTGGAGCGAAGGTCAAATATGAATATCTACTATCGAATACTATTGCAATCTTTACACCGCTAAAAGCAGTTAAAACATTACCACCAATCTGATAATGTACTACCTCATTCACATCCCATATCTTATCTTTGGAATAACAGAAATGACAGGATTCTGCAATGATGCGAGTAATCGTTTTTAATAATAATTCCTGCGTGGCTCCGTTTTTGACTATAAAGTCACGAGTCAGCGGACATAACTCAACCGTACCTTTTATCCTTGTCGAACAAATCTCTTCAATTCTATCTTTCGCGCCCCATGCGTAAACCATACCGTTGTATGGCACAGCCATTATATCTTTCTTACATAATTCACGACAATAATCCCACGGTCTTTCTTGGGGATCATATGTGATTTCAAATTGATAGCACTGAGTCGGAAAAATAAATGGATATGCATTTGTGTTTACAACTTTGTTTATGGCTTCTTCTGGAAGAGAAAATCCTGTGCTCTGTGGTTCTAAATCAACAGCCAGACTTCTCTTTAGCTCATCCACTTTGGAAACAAATAGCTTATCATCACTCATGCAATGACGCGCAATTGAATACATCGTACCGTCAAATCCAGCCGTGGAAATATAAAAAGCGCTTCGCCCGTGTTCATTCGCATGGTCAATAAGACTCTTTACGGCAGTTGAAGCATTAGGCCCATATCCGCACCAGAACAGTTTTCCAGAGCCACGATCGCTATATACTTGAGCCAATGCTTGCATTAAAGATGTATCTCGCCCGCTATATCCGAATACAATAAGATCTCGATTGGTTAATTCATGACGCAACGCTTTCACAAGCTCTCCGTCTTGTGAATCAAGTTCCTGTGCCGTATTCTTCAAATCACCATACTTGTAATCACCATGTAAAGCAATACATAACAGTTCTCCATCAACATCACCTCTATATATTCTATCTGAGGTTTTAGCAGTAATATCTACTGGGATTAGTGGAGTGTATTGATGTGCGCATTTCAACATGAGACCATCAAAATTTGTAGTCCACACACTTTTGATTATATTATGTTGCGCCAACATAGCAATTAAGTGATACCCCAAACTTGGGTTCCGCCCGGTGATTAGTTTCTGAAAATACTTCCTTCGGTCATCTGCAATAGGAAGTGCTTTTTCTGCAAAATATGAGTATTCTTCAGAACTGTTTTCTGCAGGATAGGAGTTTTGCATATTAATCCACCGTTGTATTACCCGTCGAACACTGTCCTGCTTGTAGTTCTCATATGTACCGACCATCCCGGGGTTTTGAGAAATAAAAATTTCTTTTTTCCATTCCCAAATACAATCTAATGCGGATTGAATTCCAGACTCCACTGATGCACCTGCTCCCAGAAGAAGAGAGTGCGGCGTATCAATATTTTGTTTTAACGAACGCAAAAACTCGTCCATCTGTAGAGTTTGCATCATTTTTCTCCTTTTATTCTCTGTTAATCGTTTTATGCATGATGTCTCAATCACCTATTAATCTAACATCATTCTTGCCCACTGCACAAAAACCAAATTGTTTTTTGAACCTTTCGAATGATAATTATCCACCAGTTTTTGTAATTGCGTTAATTATTCGTTTTTAGGTTTTACAGCATTGCTACCAGAGGTTGGTGGTGCAGGCGGTTTCGAACTGCCTTTTGGCGGTTGATAACCAAAATTCCCATTTGGCTTGGGTTGATATCCTCTCTGCTCTTCGTTGGTTTTTGGCTGATATCCTTCATTTAATGGCTTTTTTCCTTCACTCATTTTGTTTCTTCTCCTTTTTTGAATTCTATGTATTTTATTTGGCCTTTGGGAACATAAAATCCACCGCTTTGAGCATCTTCTTCCCATTTACCATCTTCGGATAATTTGTATCCAATTTCCACAAAGACATCCCTTTCATCTGGATCGGAAGATGTGAATGATGCCGATGAATACCATCCATATAGTTTAGTATCATCCGTTAAAGTAACGATAATAAATGATTCTCCTTGGTTAAAAAACAAATAATCCCAAGCCGTCGGTGTTGTGTGTATGGTTTTTATTTTGAGTTTTGATAATATACGATCAATGCATTGAAATTGCTTAATAACAGCTATTATGATTCCGAGAACTGATGAACCAATAACAGATGTTAGAGCCAACAAAACCCAATGCCACAACGTTGGTAATTTATCGCATTCCAATATGATTTTATATAACCAACACCATACTCCACAACTAACTAAACTTAACCCGATACACTTCAGCAAGTATATACCATCGTTGTGTTTCTTGGGCGGGTTCATTGCATCAATTATGCTATTGATTATAAATCCCGGCAGAACAAAGACGGCAGTGTAGAATACTATATCAAAAGAGTCAATCGTCATATTTTGCTCCTCCAGATCTTACTTCATTTCCCTAACCCTTGTCTCGATGAATGCAATTTCATTCTTGGTCAAGTTATACTTGGCATACAATTGAACATCAATTTCGCTTATAGTTTTGTTCCAATCAATATTGGAAACTCCGGAAAAATCTTGCATGGGCACATATTCCCAGGTTGCTTTGGGATTATGCTGTGTTACCTTCTTTACACCCAATAATGCACGTGCAAACTTTGTTTTTATATATTTTCTCAAGCATTCCGCTTCTGATTCTGTCGCAAACATACCCATGCTGATAAATGTATCAGCAGATCCTTCTCCCGGGGGTGCAATAAGCGGCGCAACTAAGGTTTCAAACGCTCCACTTCCATTCGACTCGGGGATCATAACATTGAATGTATCAAGGTATGGATTGTCCTGCAAATACTCTCTGCGAATATATTTAAATTGACGGCCTGATTTTGTTTTTGCAAGGAATTTCACGCATTCAGTAGAAGCTTCGGGAGCCTCCGTGAAAACGCCAGGTAGCAATTCAACAATTTTAGATATAATTTAGCACCAGTTCCATTACCCGAAAGTGTTTCAACCTCGGGATGTTCTGCGAATAACTTATCGGAAAATCTGTATATGCCTTGAGAAGAAATAATTGAATCCAATTTTGCTTTTCCTTCTTCAGCGGTAGATACTTTCTTCAAGATGTTATTCAATTCCGTATATGCAGTAAATACACCGATTTTACCACATTTCTTTCTGGAATCACGCATGGATATAGCTACACCACCTTTGATTTCCGCATTTGAGAAAATTGTTGATGCATCGGGTTCATACATCATAACTCTAAAATACTCATCGTTAAGCATTTTTCTGTCCCAATCCTTGTCAGTCTGACCTGCTTCAAACAAGAAGCGTGCCGGAGTTATCAAAACGGTCTGCTGGGAGATTGCATATGATATGTCCATAAACGAATCGTAAATCGGCAATTTGCGGCCGTTGTTGAATCCTTCCTCCTGATAAGGGGGATTTCCTACTATAATGTTAAAATTCACTTGCTCATCTCCTTCTGTAATTTCATCGTTCATTGTAATGCTGTCAAACGGTTTGTTCTGCCTTAACAATGCCGCTATCTTGGTATAATCGATATCTCCGTCCTCGTCCTTAACCTCCAAAAGGCTATAAGAGGTGAACTTGGAAGCGATATTTTTTACATTCAAGCCCAAAATCTCGTATATCATACGGGTAAACTCGTATGTGATGCCTGATGTGGGGATAGTGTAAATTGCATCCTTTAATGCTTCTTTACCATATCCCAAGGTGATATATTTTTCAAACACGGCAAGAGCAAATTCGCCTGCCTTGCCCGCAATATCAAGTACCTTGTTCCCGCTATCCATGACTGCCCTCAAGTCGGCATCGTCAATCATGTCGATCATATCCTTGCAGATATGTTTCGGTGTGATAACCTCAGATTCCCCGAGCTTTCCAAATTTCTGAACGGATACGGATGCACGGGTGATAGGATCAACGCTGTCATCATGCGAAAGCTGATTTAGATTGTGAATTTTATAATCTAAACGGCTGAGAACAAATTTATCGGCGTGCGCCAACATTCCTTCGAGCACGATCTTGTTGATACCGAGATTTCTTGCAACGCGTGCATTGTTTGGCTCATCAATACAACCAATAATGTCACTGAGAGAAATAACCGTATTTTTTGTAAGAAACGCGAAGAAGAGAATCCTTGCGTAGTACGATCTGAATTGCTTTACGACGTCCTTGGTCTTTTCTTCTGCCTGTGGTGTGTCTGTTGCAGGCTCGACAATTGTTGTATCAGTTCCTGTAGCCGTGCCTGTTTCACCTGATGTATCCGTAGTCTCGGTATCATCGGGCGTATCCATATCATCGCCATCTCCGTCTGCGCCCTTAATGGTAAGACCCGCTTTCGATCCAAGTTCGTTTTCACGCTCAATAGCTGCACGGATAGTTGCAATATCAAGCAATGACATATCTATGGGAATTTCAACGGTTTCTTCCGCGACACCACGGGATTTTGAATATTCGCTAACTGCTTTCAGGATATCCGTTGCCGTAATTTGAACGATCCTATCCTTGTTCATCACGATAACGGGAGAGATACGCAACTCTTCCTCAATGCGCTCACGGAGTTTGCTATTTCCTGCTTCGTCAGTATTGACATTATAAACCTGTGCCTTTTGCTCTTGCATAACGAAAACACGGTCGGGATCAAAATCAACGAGAAGTGTCTGTGGTTTCATATTGAATTTGATCGTTTCGCCGTTTTCATCCACAAAGGCTTTTATGTACTGATTCTGCAAGCGAAATACCGCCTGATCATACTCCTGCGGAGAAGAGGTATCCTTGAGGAACAGCATAGTATCCCATTCGGGAACAGTACTACCCGTCAACATGCGGTTAACCGTCAAGGTAATAGTTTTCTTTCCTTCCGCTTCGTATGCACTGATTGCTCTCTTGATATCGCTCGGCTTTTTGTATCTGTTGGGATTGTCTACACCCGAGATATTGATAATCTCATACCCGTTTAAATTCTTGAACTTATCGGCATTATTTCTGATCAAGGCTTCGAGCGCATCGCAAGAAGCGCAGTACGGCAAAACTACAACGATGTGTCGACACATTTTGCCATCTTTGATTTTATTATAATCGAGGAAGCCAAGCAGTTCTTCATCATCTTTACTACCATCAATTACTTCAAAAAGTTCAAGTATTTCTTGCTCATGAACAAATAGCTTGTGACTTCCGTCATCGGCTTTACCAATGGATTTTGGCACAAAGAGTGCGGAGAATGCATCCGACATGCCGCTTTCGCGCAAAGCCGCCATGCGCTTACGTGCTGATTCATTCGGATTAAACGCAAATCTTATCATTTGAGGAAAGCCGAAATAAGGATTTTCCCATTCTTCCTTCGGCTCATCCTTTGCGAAATTATCTCTATCCCATTCCTCTTGCTCACGAACAATATCGGCAAACTGATAGAATGCAATCAAGTCTTGCTCTCTATTGAACTCATCGCTCATCAAAATGCGATAGGGTGTACCTGAAAGATGAACGGTCACTTTGGCATCGAATTCCTTCGTGCTTTCCAAAATATCCTCAACGGCATATTTTTCTTCCTTGGAGAGTTTTTCTCCTTGACTTGCACGAAGCACTGCACCGTATTTCTCGGCTCTTGCACCAAAGTGTGTTTCGTCGACGAGAAGCAGATCAATCTTGCGTCCAAAAATCTGCGTATGCTTTTCTTTGATTTTCGTCCCTTGCAAATCTTGCAATGTAAGGAACACCACTACATTTTTCGGATGTTCAGAGTTGTCAATTGTTTCGGAAATGATTTTATAATTGTTTTCCAAATCCGCAGAAGAGAAAAACTCATAATCATTGCGGAAATTTTCCGCACTTTCTACCGTCTTGCGCCATTCGTCCCTTACATCCGCTTTTGCAGATACAACGACAACGAGTTTCGCTCCCATTTCTTTCGCGCAACACATAGAGGTGAAGGATTTGCCGAAACGCATAACAGCGTACATAAGTAAGTGTGTTCTTCCATTTGCTACGGCTCTCTTAAACGCATCTATGGTTGCCTGCTGATTCGGACGGGGAAACCACATGCCGGTAGAGGTATATTTCTCTGTAGTGGGTAATTGAGTTTTTGCATCATAGTAATGATATTTTCCTGTTTTACTGTGATAATCTTCGTGGATATCGGTGATTGCATCCTTAATATCATCTACAGTTGCTTCTTTGAAAAATTCGCGAGAATAATAAGTACCTTCGGGTATATCCTTAACTTCAAGTCGCGCGCGGTGTTTCCATGACTCAAGAAAATAATGTACCGAATGATCACGAAAGAAAACTGAGTCCGTAATTTTCGCGCTACCTTCAAACTGCTTTTCAAGATTCGGATAATATTCTTCCCATTCGCTGAGGCGTTTTGAAACAGGACGATAGGTATCACCAACCTTCAGATAGTTCGGGATTGTATTTGTGGTAAAAGCATATATATGAGGTTCTACGCGACCGGTTATTAAGTTATCAAGTATGCTCAAATCTTTCATCATAATGCTCCAATCAATCTTTTTTTAAGAGGGACACAAATGTGACTTTCTTGTTGGTTTTCCAATCCTTGATGATACAATAAATACCTGTGTGCGCATAAGGATTGTTCCTGGCACATCCAGGACAAGGCTGCTTTCCAACATTACTATCAAACAAAGTCAGTTGTCCTTCTTCAACCTCTTTACAACTTTCGGGAATTACAAATTTCAAACCGTCCATCTGCCATATGTTCCACGATAGTATTTTGGCAACTTTTTTGAGAGTATTGATACCAGGTTCTTTATCAAACTTTGCCTTGTAGTAATCGATAAAGGTAAAAAGCAGGTTTTCGCGTGCCAGGAGCACATTGTCGCCCTGCCAATCATAACCGTAGGTGTTTTGAAACGATTTGGTTGCCCATTTCAACCAATCTTCCTCTGTCTGCGCATTTTCACTCACGATACGAAGTTTTCGGTCAAGCAAACCAATGCGCTGTGAAAGTTCTATCATGTATCCGTTGACAGTATCATAACGGCTGACGAGATATGGTGCTTCGCCACAGGTAATCTCCAAACGAACGTCATTAATATAGTCTTGCCATACCTTACCTGTTGCTGTGGGAAACACAATTGGTTCGGTGGTTGCTATCCAAGTCTTGCCGGTTTCTTCATTGAAGACAAAGTCCGTACCAAACCATGCATTATCTACAAGGTTGTTTTGTTTGTTGCAAATCCAAGAAGGCGTAAATACCTCCGCTTTATTACGGATGCGATCTGTTTGCTCTTTTTTTGACTTTTCCGTTCTCGGCTTTATAATATTTCCGTGATAGCCTGTAATAGCTTCTACGGTTATATAATCGCAACTTTGATAACCGCAACCATGCGAGCTATAATTATCAGTTGCCCAGATAATATTTTTATTGCTAGATCGATCTTTTAAAAGAATCTTTAAAAGCTCTATATCCAAGTTGTATATATAGTTTTCTTTTATATCAATTTTGTTCTTTTCCATATGCTTCTTTCAGCCTATCAATTGCCATTTCGGGACTCATGGTGTGGTACATAAGATAGACCACATTCATTGTTTTTGTCGGGGCTTGCTTGTAGATTTCGCGGCTGTTCTCACCGGTATAGAAGTGCCAGTAGCGATAGATATAGCCCATCCAATACAGCGCTTCTTTATCGTAAATCTCGCCGACTTTGACAAGCTGATCGGCAAGCTCATCCTCCATACGCGAAAGGATATAAGCTTTGCCTGCCCATTGAATATGATGAAACTCTTTATCCATATCAGCAGCCACAGCCGAAGTCATATACGCTTTGATGAAGGTCTCGCTTGCGTATCCCCGCTCGGCGGCAAGCTCAAACAGTTGCCCTTGCGTATCGCACAGAGCCATTTGTAAGGAATTCAACATATCATTCGCCTCTCAGAATCTCGTCGAAGAATTTTCCTTCACGACGATACTTTACTTCAATTTCTTCCGCCAGAGCCACGCTTTCTTTTCTTCTTTCTGCACTCATATCCTTGAGCAGTGCGAGCTCCAACGGTGAAAGCGGTTCTTCTTTCAATATTCTGATCTGCCTGCACGCTTTTTCGGAAATCGCAACATACTGTTTGCCGAGATCAAGTGCGGATAGGCAGTTTATCAACGCCACGTCGGTGAGCGTTTTATTAAAAAAGCGGAAAAGCTCGGTATACATACGGTCGTTTGCAATATAACCGATAATCACATCATAACCGTCAGCCATGTGTGCATATTTTTCGTAAACAGCGGTTCCTTTGGCACTTTCCATCTCCTTGCGATGGTAGGCAATCAGCATCGCCCAGTCCATGCCGACATCGACGGTCAGCACTTTCAGTCCTGTCAAATCAAGTTCGACTGCATAAAACTTGGGTTTGTCCTCATTACAGATCAGCGTCAGCGGTTGAAGCGTGCTGGTTCCCATATAGAAACCGCGACCGAAATCACATTCCTCTCGACTGATCGGTGCAACATCCCCGGTAATTCCTTTTTTTGATCCGTGATAGAGGATCAGCTTGTTATCTGTATCGGCGTATGCCTTGGTGGCAACAATGAGTTTTGCGACATCAATCGAACGTTCTTTGCAAAAATTATATAATTGCGTCTGCGCCATACGGTTTGGGAGCGTTTTTCCGTTTTCCCAACGATTGATGGAAAGCGGCGTTGTGCCAAGGGAAGACGCAAACTGCTCCTGATTCATATTTGCCGCAGTACGGATTGCTTTGATCAAATCTTTCATGCTGTACCGCCTATCATTTGTAATCAAGTTTAATTATATACTATGATAGGCAATTTGTCAAGAGTGCAAGTATTGTTTTGCGTGTATACAGGATTTTTTCTTTGCCTATTGCGGCGCAAAATAAGGTTTTTTGAAGTTCTATCGGAACAATGTGCGGAACTATATGCGGAACTATACCGCCGCGTTTTTGGATATTGTTCCGATAGAAAAGGGGCAGGCGATTTTGCCTGTCCTTTTGGGGTAGCATCCGTTGAAGAGGTATAAATACGAATTTTTGCCGCATACTATATTGACAACCGAACGAAAAAATGCTATACTATTCGTTGAAAAGGTGTAAATACGAATTTTCGACGTATGAGGAGGCTTGCCATGATTGAAAGAAAGCAATATTTGGATCAACTGATATCCAAGAAAGAGAATGGGATGATCAAGGTCATCACCGGCATCAGGAGATGCGGCAAGTCTTATTTGCTGTTTGAAATTTACCATCAATACCTGAATTCTATCGGTGTTGACGATGAGCATATCATAGAGTTTGCGCTTGATGATGACGAAAATATCCGATACAGAAACCCCATAGAGCTTGGCGAGTACATTCGCTCGCTTCTCGTGGATAAGGACAAAATGTATTACATTTTTCTTGACGAGATACAAAAAGTCAAAACCATCAAAAATCCTTATCTTGACGACAGTGACGATACCGTCGGATTTGTTGACGTGCTGCTCGGACTCATGAAAAAGAAAAACGCCGATGTGTATGTCACCGGCTCAAATTCAAGAATGCTGTCCTCCGATATTCTCACCGAGTTCCGCGGCAGGGGTGACGAGGTTCGCGTGTACCCGCTGACTTTTGCGGAGTTTTACGCTTCG
>OLNP01002579.1_pt1 | contig 12947 bp, 10 predicted proteins | sample 1671951 | NCBI WGS metagenome assembly OLNP01 (sample SAMEA3136629, study PRJEB25190) | human gut metagenome | biome: human gut; feature: human-associated habitat; material: faeces | place: Austria | collected 2013
GCGGCTTTTACTTAAAGCCGAAGGGAATCGGAAGTGAAATCGCTCAGTCCGCTCCCCTGATTATGACCGGACTTTCGGTTGCATTTGCTTTTAAAACAGGTCTGTTCAACATCGGTGCTGCCGGACAGTACACCGTCGGTGTCTTCGGCGCCCTGTATTTTGCCATCATCCTCCACATGCCGTGGTATGTATGCCTTCTGGCTGCTATGGTCTGCGGAGCCATCTGGGGAGCAGTTCCTGGTATCTTCAAAGCATACTTCAACGTAAATGAAGTTATTACTTCCATCATGTTCAACTGGATTGGTCTTTATCTTGTCAATGAGCTGATGTACAACACCATCCCGGGCATGTATGATCAGAAGACCACACGTACTTACAAATTAAGCTCCGCTTCTCCGAAATCCCTGATTCCGGACTGCGGCATGAACTCCATTTTCCGTACCAGTTCCACAACGATTGCGATTTTCATTGCGATTGCCATTGCGGTCATCATCTACATCGTTCTGAACAAAACAACCTTCGGCTATGAGCTGAAAGCCTGCGGGTTCAATAAGGATGCTGCCAAATACGCCGGCATCAACGAGAAGAGAAACGTTGTTCTCTCCATGACCATCGCAGGTGCGCTTGCCGGAATCGGTGCAGGCCTCTACTTCCTCTCCGGTGCATCCGAGTGGAACCCGCAGGTATCGACAGCACTCCCGGCCATCGGATTTAATGGTATCCCGGTTGCGCTTCTTGCACTTAGCAACCCGATCGGCGTTATCTTCGCTGCTCTTTTCGTTGCTCATATTTCTGTCGGCGGTGCTTACCTGCCTACGAAATATTATCAGCCGGAGATCGCGGACCTGATCGTTGCCGTTATCATTTACCTTTGCGCATTCGTTACCCTGTTCAAGGGCATCGTTGCAAACCTGTTCAAGAGCAAAAAAGAGCAGAAAGCAAATGCCAATGCAGACAACGGAAAGGAGGAGAAGAAATAATGTTCCTTTTAATTAAATTTACCTTACTGTACGCCGTTGTTCTGATGCTCGTTGCGATGGGCGGTATGTTCTCCGAGCGAAGCGGTGTCATCAACATCGCGCTGGAAGGAATCATGGCGATCGGCGGCCTTGCCGGTGTCTTCGTCCTGGTTCTGTTCCCGGATCTCCCGGCTCCTGCACTTGTGGCACTTTCCATTCTGGCGAGCGCCGTATCCGGTATGATCTACTCTCTGCTGCTTGGCTTCTCCGCCATCACACTGAAAGCAGACCAGACGATCGGCGGAACCGCGCTGAACATGCTGGCTACTGCCATTGCCATCGTCCTGGTAAAAGCATTCAACAACGGCTCGGATGCCGGAAACGGTGCAGCTTCCGCAAAGCTGAACTACACCAACGCCGCTTTCATTTACAAGATCGGACCATTTACCGTGAACATCTTCCTGTTCATCGGCATCATCCTTCTGATCTGCAGCTACGTGTTCCTCTTCAAAACGAAATGGGGACTGCGCCTGCGTGCCTGCGGTGAGCATCCACAGGCAGCCGACTCTGTTGGTATCAACGTATACCAGTGGAGATACACCGGTGTTATCATCTCCGGTGCACTCGGCGGTATCGGCGGATTTGCCTACATCGTTCCGTCCGTTACCACCTGGAACTTCGAAGTCGGCGTAGCCGGTGCCGGATTCCTTGCCCTCGCTGTTATGATCTTCGGTCAGTGGAAACCGTTCCACATTGCCGGAGCAGCCGTATTCTTTGCGGTATTCCGTTCCCTGGCAAACATTGCGGACTCCACCGTCCTCTCCCATCTGGGACTGTCCAAGAACATTTACAACATGATGCCGTTTATCGCATCCATGATTATTCTCGCCTTCACATCCAAGAATTCCCAGGCTCCGAAAGCCGAAGGTATTCCGTACGATAAGGGCGCAAGATAATATGTAACTATTCAGAGCCATGTGAAATGGAAGAAAAAATTGCGAATCATGCTTGCATGAATGAGCGGTTTTTTCTGGAATTTCATATGGCGAGCAGCCACATCGAGATGCAGCGCAGCGGAATCGAGATGTGGCTCTGAATAGTTACAATTTTTAAAGGCAGAGCCGTTAAATCCGAACTGTGTTTTTTCGGCTCTGCCTTTTCTCTATCATTCTGATTTATTTTTCATCAAAGAAAGGAAAAAATTATGCTGAACACCAAATTATTTGACCACACCATCTTAAAAGCAGACGCAACCGAAGCACAGGTTGCAAAGATCTGCGATGAGGCACTTGCACATAATTTTGCTTCTGTCTGCGTCAACCAGTACTACACCAAATTCGTTGCTGAAAAACTCAAAGGATCTGACGTCAAAGTCTGCACCGTTGTCGACTTCCCTCTGGGCATGTCCGATACCCGTGTAAAAGCGTTTGAGACCCGTGCAGCCATCGAAGACGGTGCACAGGAGGTTGATATGGTAATCAACGTTGGAGCCCTCAAAGACGGCAAATACGACTTTGTACGCTCCGATATCCAGACCTTAAAAGAGGTATGCGGCAAGGACATCGTTCTGAAAGTCATCATCGAGACCTGCCTTTTAACCGATGAAGAGAAAGTAAAAGCGTGCGAGCTCGCAAAAGAAGCCGGCGCTGACTTCGTAAAAACCTCCACCGGATTTTCTACCGGCGGTGCAAAAGCGGCTGATGTTGCCCTGATGAGAAAGACCGTAGGCCCGGATATGGGCGTAAAAGCTTCCGGCGGAATCCACAACGCAGACGAGGCACAGGCTATGGTAGATGCCGGCGCAAGCCGTCTCGGAACAAGCGCAACACTGGCTATCATCGGATAAAAAGGAGTTTCTTATGGATACGATACTGATAGGAATTGCCGGAGGAACCGGCAGTGGAAAAACGACACTGGCAGATAAGCTGGTAGAAAGTTTTGGACGCGATGAAGTGAGCATTCTGCGCCATGACAACTATTACAAACGCCATGACGATATTCCTTTTGAGGAGCGTGCCAAATTAAATTACGATCATCCCGATGCCTTTGATACCGACCTGTTATGCCAGCACATTCTCGAGCTGAAAGCCGGAAAATCCATCGAGATGCCGGTTTACGATTATGCCATGCATAACCGCTCGGATAAAACGATTCTGGTCCATCCTGCCCCGGTTATCGTGCTCGAGGGCATTCTCCTCTTCGTTGAGAAGGATCTCTGCGATCTGATGGACATCAAAGTCTTTGTCGATACCGATGCGGACGTGCGGATTCTCCGCCGGATCCTGCGCGATGTAAAAGAGCGCGGCCGTTCCCTGGACAGCGTTGTAACGCAGTACCTGACGACCGTAAAACCGATGCACGAGCAGTTCGTAGAGCCGAGCAAGCGCCGTGCCGACGTGATTATCCCGGAGGGCGGACAGAACACCGTTGCTCTTGAAATGCTGATCGAGCGGGTGCGTAAGCATCTGAATCTGGTGCAGAACCAGTAAACATCCGTTTATCGCTATAAAAATCTGCAAAAAAAGAACGAGGACTGAATTTTCTCTTTTTCCGTCCTCGCTCTTTTTATTTTTCCCTTACAGATGTTCCAGCATTCCCTGCAGCCAGATCTGGCCTTTGAAACGTCTTCCCACTTCCGGTACTCCAAATAAATCCTTTTCGTTGATACAGATGTCTATCGGCACATCGTTGCAGACGAGGCCGAGCTCATACACCCGCTCGCCCGTTACCGCATTCTTCGTTGTATTCATCTCCGTAATTTCACCCATCACGCTGTACTGGTCACATTCGAGACCGCTCGGCATGAAAAAGCTATCTACAATAGAAAAGACATCTTCCTTCGTCAGACGCTGGGAAATCATGGCATATGTGTCAATATCATCCATGGTGAGACTTTCCATCGCATCCTCATCCCCGTTTCTGGCAGCCGAGATCAGTGAATTCTTCTGCTGCGTGCTGCGGCGCTCCTTCTCGACCTGTTCCGGGTCTTTCTGGATCGGAAGCAGAATTGTTCCTTCCGCTGCAAGACCGGAGACAGAAAGCGGGAGCGGAAGCGGCTGCAGCGCATTTTTCTGTTTCATCTCAAGATATTCCGCTGCATGCGTCAGATAAAAGATCATCGTGATGCCAAGCCGCATATCGTCGCAGGCGCCTGCAAACGATTCCTTATCGACGTGGCGCTCCACCGATACCTCCTCGTAGGAGCTGATCTGCCCGCCCTCGAAATAGGGATAATAATATTCCATCTGGAAACTGTTGTTCTCATCAATTTCCCCACAGACCGTGATACCACAGTCATATGCATATTCTTTCGAAAATTCAGCAAAAAGGTGGTGTTCTTCTGTTTCCACAATCTTTTTACGGTCGTAGTTTTCTACTACATCACGAAGAATCTCCTGGAGTTCCTTCGTCGTCTTGATCTTTGAAAATCCAATGGTTTTCAGGTAAGCGTGCATAAGAACACCTCCTCTCATTCCTTTGTATTTCTTATGCGATTAGTGTTTCGGAACCAGTTTCTCTTTTCCGCCCATGTACATACGAAGAACTTCCGGAATGCTTACGGTTCCGTCTGCATTCAGGTTGTTCTCCAGGAATGCGATCAGCATACGCGGCGGTGCTACTACCGTATTATTCAGTGTATGAGCCAGATATTTCTTTCCATCCGGACCATTTACACGGATTTTCAGTCTTCTTGCCTGCGCATCGCCCAGGTTGGAGCAGCTGCCGACTTCGAAATACTTCTTCTGTCTCGGGGACCATGCTTCTACGTCTACAGATTTCACTTTCAGGTCAGCCAGGTCACCGGAGCAGCATTCCAGGGTTCTTACCGGAATATCCATGCTTCTGAACAGATCTACAGTGTTCTGCCACAGCTTGTCAAACCACATCTTGGAATCTTCAGGCTTGCACACAACGATCATTTCCTGCTTTTCGAACTGATGGATTCTGTATACGCCTCTCTCTTCCAGACCGTGTGCGCCTTTTTCCTTACGGAAGCAAGGAGAATAGCTGGTCAGAGTCTTAGGCAGCTCTTCTTCCGGAATGATGGTATCAATAAACTTACCGATCATGGAATGCTCGGAAGTACCGATCAGGTAAAGATCTTCGCCTTCGATCTTGTACATCATAGCGTCCATTTCTGCAAAGCTCATAACGCCTGTTACAACATTGCTTCTGATCATGAAAGGAGGTACACAGTAGGTAAAGCCTCTGTTAATCATGAAATCTCTTGCATATGCGATAACCGCGGAATGCAGTCTTGCGATATCGCCCATCAGATAGTAGAAACCGTTTCCTGCAACCTTTCTTGCGCTGTCTAAGTCAATACCGTCAAAGCTCTCCATGATCTCTGTATGATAAGGAATTTCGAAATCCGGAACAACCGGCTCGCCATATCTCTGAACCTCTACGTTCTCGGTATCGTTTTTACCGATTGGAACAGAAGGATCGATAATGTTCGGGATGGTCATCATGATTTTCAGGATTCTTGCCTGCAGCTCTTCTTCCTGTGTTTCCAACTCAGAAAGTCTCTTTGCATCTGCATTGACCTGTTCCTTCATCGCCATGGCTTCTTCTTTCTTACCCTGGCCCATCAGTTTACCGATTTCTTTGGAAATCTTATTTCTGTTGGCGCGCAGATCATCTGCTTCTTTCTGTGCAGTTCTGCTCTGTGCATCCAGCTCGATTACTTCATCTACCAGCGGAAGCTTTTCATCCTGGAATTTTTTCCGGATATTTTCTTTTACCACTTCCGGATTTTCTCTTAAAAATTTGATATCGATCATGACTCTTCCTCCTTAAAATCCAATCGCCATATTCAGCGCTTTTCTTTCTTCTTCACCAAGGGCGATTTCACATTCGCCGTTTTTGATTTCCTTCGTGTAGGTATAGCAGCCGTCACTGCTGTGTACGGAATTTAAAATAAATCCGCTGTTTCTCTCATTCAGCATGCACAGACAAAAGCTCAGATTACCGCCCATCTGGTTATAGGCATCGTATTTTACCAGTCCGGCCTTCTGATAACAGAATTCCAGTTTTTTCAGGATATTGCGGATGTCCTTTCGATTCTTCTCGCTCTCGCTTTTGATAAATTTATTATCCTCAAACAGAGCGATAATATCCTTTTCTAGGCTCTTTCCGTCTTTGCCTTTCATAAATTTGTCGTACTTTTTCTTCAGTTTTTTGTACTTTGCAAACTGTACAATGATTAAAATCAGAAGAATCAGCAATACAACAAAAATTCCGATAAACAGCCACGCAATATCCAATCCTGCTATTCCGTGATATTCCATCAACGGGCTTGTCATTGTTTTTCTTTCCTTTCTTACGGTATTTCGGTAATTTATCTTACCGTCTCACAACTTTAACCCGTGATCCGCTCCAGCAGGCGTTCCAGATCTTCATGATTATAAAATTCAATTTCTATCTTACCCGCGCCGTTCTGTTTTGCGCTCACAGATACCTTTGTACTCAGACTCTGCTTCAACCGTTCGGAGATCTCCTGATAAATTGCCTGTAGCGTCTTATTTTCTTCCTTCGGCGGCTTCGGCGGCTTGTGCAGATCTTTTACCAGCTTTTCCACCTCGCGGACACTCAGCTTTTCATCAAAGATTTTCTGTGCGATCAGATACTGTTCTTCCGGATCTTCAATGCTGATCAGCGCTCTTGCATGTCCGGTGCTGATCATATCGTCCACTACCATCTTCTGTACTTCATCGCACAATTTGAGCAGACGCATGGAGTTTGTAACGGCAGTTCTGCTTTTGGAAACCCGCTCCGCTACTTCATCCTGCTTTAAATGGAACTCTGTCAGCAGTCTCTTATAAGCCTGTGCTTCTTCGATCGGATTTAAATCCTCTCTCTGAATATTTTCAATCAAAGAAATTTCAACAATTTCCTGATCTGTCAGTTCTCTGACAATGACCGGAACTTCTTTTAATCCGGCGATTTTGGCAGCTCTCCATCTGCGCTCTCCTGCGATGATTTCATAATAATCACCACGGTTCTGTACAAGAATCGGCTGCAGCATTCCGAATTGTTTTAAAGATTCTGCCAATTCCTGTAAAGAATCTTCATCAAAATTTTTACGGGGCTGTTCTCGATTCGGCTCTACCTTTGACAGCTTTACCATTAGAGTGCCGTCTTTTCCCTCCTCAGCTGATGAGGCGGTTGAAACTGTAGCATGCTTTACCTCTGACTCCATCATCACATTTGTCGGAATCAGAGAATCCAGTCCTTTTCCTAATCCTCTTTTCAACGCCATTATATACCCTTTCTCTTTATGACTTCATCCGCAAGTGCCATATAGCTCTCTGCTCCTGCTGACTTTGCATCATAAAGATTGATCGGCATTCCATAACTCGGTGCCTCTGCAAGTCGAATATTTCTGGGAATCATCGTCTTGTAAACCTTTTGATTCAGATGATCCTTGACATTTTCAACGACCTGCATCGAAAGATTTGTTCTCGCATCATACATGGTAAATACGATACCTTCGATATCCAGAGTCGGATTCAGACGTTCTCTTACCAGATTTACGGTATGGATCAGCTGACTCAATCCCTCCAGCGCATAGTATTCGCACTGAATCGGAACAAGAACTGTATCCGCTGTCGTCATCGCATTGATCGTCAGCATGCTGAGCGACGGCGGGCAATCGATGATGATAAAATCGTACTGATCTCGAATCCAGTCGATTTCATTTTTCAAAATGTACTCTTTTTTATCTACTCCAATCAGTTCAATCTCCGCTGCGGCAAGATTGACATTTGACGGAATAATTGAGACATTCTTAACAACATTCTTGATCAGACACTCTTCTACCGAACACTCACCAAGAATCAATTCATAAACTGTGTTTTCCAGTTCATTTTTTTCGACGCCGAATCCACTGGTCGTATTTCCCTGCGGATCCATGTCAATAACTAATACTTTTTTTCTTTTCGCCGCCAGACAGGCTGACAGATTGATCGCTGTCGTTGTTTTACCAACGCCGCCCTTCTGGTTCGCAATTGCTATTGCTCTCCCCATTGAAATTCATACACCTCGTGTCGTTTCACGACTTCTTCTCTTACCGTTTCAAATTCACATCATTTATTATAACATCAACATTTCAAGAATGCCATTGCTAATAGTTATAAATTTGTGAAAAGGAATGCACTTTTTTTCAGCAGTTCCGTTTTTTGACGTAAAAAGGAAATTTTTCAATCTTACACCATATTCCTCTTTCAATCTAATCTTTAAAACGCACTACTGCTCCTCTCTTTCGCTGTATGTCTCTATTTTTCGTTCCGACTTGTCCGGTCAATGTTTCACGTGAAACATTTGAGATTTTTAAAAAAGAATGTGCTAAGGCACATTCTCGCGCCGAGGCGCGGTTGCTTCGGCAACCATCTCCCCTGCGCCGAGTGCGCATCCTCGCGGAGCGTTTTTATTTCATAGGACGCCTATTCCTATGAAATAAAAAAAGGAGATGTTTCACGTGAAACATCTCCCTCTCATGTTGACCAACTCAGACAATCGGCATCTTCGCCGGTGTACCTGCTTTTCTCGGATATTTTTTCGGCGTCTTCTTAATCTTATCAATCACAACCAGCGTTCTTCCCATATCTCCGCCCGGAAGCTGGAACTCGATCTTATCAGATATTTCTCCGCCAAGAAGATCGACCGCTTTCTGTGCCGCTTCAATTTCCGCCTCCGCTTTTTCTGCCTTATAAGGAATGAATTTACCGTTTTCTTTTACATAAGGAAGACACAGCTCAGAAAGCGTTGATAAATTTGCTACTGCTCTTGAAACACATAAATCGAAATGCTCTCTGAACTCTGGCTGTTTTGCATAGTCCTCTGCTCTGCCATGAAGCATCTGGATCTCACCTAATTCCAGCTTATCAGAAACCTCCTGTAAAAACTTCAATCGTTTTTGTAAAGAATCCAGTAAAGTCAGTCGAATCTGCGGAAATGCAATTTTCAGCGGAATTCCCGGAAAACCTGCGCCGGTTCCGATATCAATAACGGAAACCACCTCCGTCAGGATTTCCGGATAGGCACGAACAACCGTCAGACTGTCGAAAAAATGCTTTTTCATTACATCTTTGTAATCTGTGATCGCCGTCAGATTCATTACTTCGTTCCATTCCACCAGAAGCTTATAATATTCCTCGAACTGCTGCTTCTGGACATCCGAAAGAACGATCCGTAATTCTTTTAATTCATTTTCAAATTGATCCATTCCGTACATAGAACATATGTTCTCCTATTCTTTCTTCAAATCGCGCATATGACTTTCATGCTCCAAATATACCAAAAGCACGGAAATATCTGCCGGGGAAACGCCGGAAATCCTGGAAGCCTGTCCAACCGATACCGGACGGAACGCTTTTAACTTCTGTCTTGCCTCCAGACGCAGGCTCGGAACCTCATCATAATCCATCCAATTCGGGATTTTATGCTTTTCCATCTTCTTGTACTGATCTACCTGTCGCTTCTGGCGCTCAATGTAACCTTCATATTTGATTTCGATTTCTACCTGCTCAATGACCTCTGCCGGTAAAGGCTTCCGATTCTGATCGATTTCTGCAAGCATTTCATAGGAAAGTTCCGGTCTGCACATCAACTCCGCCAGAGACGCTGCCGTCTTCAAAGGCGTGCTTCCCTTTTCCTCCAAAAACTTCTGATGCTCTGCCGATGCGCCGATCACAGTTTTTTTCAGACGATCCATCTCCTGTGTAATCATCTGTTCTTTCTGTTCCAGCCACTGCATCTGCTCTTCCGAAATCAGACCAGCCTCATAGCCCTTTCTGCGCAGACGCAGATCCGCATTGTCCTGGCGAAGCAGTAATCTGTATTCTGACCGCGAGGTCATCATCCGGTACGGTTCTGTATTTTCCTTCGTCACAAGGTCGTCTACCAGAACGCCCAGATAGCCTTCCGAGCGGTCGATAATCATCGACTCCCTGCCCTGACATTTCAGACCCGCATTGATTCCTGCAAGAATGCCCTGGGAAGCCGCTTCCTCATAGCCGCTGCTTCCATTGAACTGTCCTGCCGAAAAAAGCCCCTCAACATCCTTAAATTCCAACGTCGGGTACAGCTGTCTTGCGTCGATGCAATCATATTCAATCGCATATGCATTGCGCACGATCCGGCAGTTTTCCAGCCCTGGAACCGTCCGATACATGGCAAGCTGCACATCCTCCGGCAAAGAAGAGGACATGCCACCGACATACATTTCATTCGTATAACGTCCCTCCGGTTCAAGAAAAACCTGGTGGCGCTCTTTATCTGCAAATTTTACAACCTTATCCTCGATAGACGGACAATATCTCGGTCCCGTCCCTTCAATAATTCCCGCATAAATCGGAGAACGATCCAGGTTTGCCCGGATGATCTCATGCGTTTTTTCGTTCGTATAGGTCAACCAGCAGGAATCCTGATCAATCTGTACGCTTTCCGGGTCAGTAGAAAAGGAAAACGGCACAACCCTCGGATCACCGAACTGTTCTTCCATTTTGGAAAAATCAATACTCCTTTTATCCATTCTCGCAGGCGTTCCCGTCTTGAAACGGCGCATCGCAATGCCCATTTCTTTCAGGCTGTCTGTCAGGTGATTTGCCGCCTGCAGTCCGTTCGGCCCGGTATAGGTAATGGATTCTCCGCACAGGCAGCGTGCCTTTAAGTAGGTTCCGGTACACAAAATAACCGCTTTGGCTTCGTATACCGTTCCCGTAAATGTCCGCACACCACGGATTTTTTTCGTTGCACCGGCTTTTCCGGAAACCGTGTCTGCATCCACATCATCCCATAAAAGATCGCAGACTTCTGCCTGCTTGATAACCAGATGCTCCTGATTTTCCAGAATCTGCCGCATCCGTCTGCTGTATTCCGCTTTATCCGCCTGCGCCCGCAGCGAATGCACCGCAGGACCCTTCGATGCGTTGAGCATCTTTGACTGAATAAAGGTATGATCGATATTTTTTCCCATCTCGCCGCCGAGCGCATCCAGCTCCCGGACGAGATGTCCTTTCGAAGAACCTCCGATATTCGGATTGCACGGCATCAGCGCAATACTTTCCACGCTTACCGTAAAAATAACCGTTTCCAGTCCCATTCTCGCGCACGCCAGCGCCGCTTCACATCCGGCATGACCTGCCCCAATTACACATACATCAACTTTTTCTGTTATCTGAGCCATCTTTTCCGCCTTATTTTCTGTGCTTTTCTGCAATAGAATGCGCACCATACGAACATTCCATTGTCCTAAACAATAGAATGCACGCTCTGCAAGCATTCTATTGTCATGAACAAAAGAATGCACGCTTTGCAAGCATTCTATTGTCATGAATCATCGCATACTTTCTGCACCAATCATACACGAATCCTGCGTTTCCGGCAACTGTTTCTGTGGGCAGTGTTCTACAATCCTGCTCGCTGCCGCTTTTCCAAACCGTTTGCGAAACCTTCCCTCCGAGACTTTTCGCTCCTGTTTTTTTCCCATTCCTTTAGAAAATGTCTCTTCAAGACTTTCCACCGCCTGGTCGGATTATTTTCCCATGCAGAATTTGGAAAAAATCTCGTTTACCAGATCATCACCGACCTCTTCCCCGATAATCCGACCAAGGGACGCATACGCGCTCATCAGGTCGATGGAATAGAAATCCTCCGGCATATCGTCTTCCAGGCTTTTCTGAACCATTTTCAGGCTGTCATACGCCTCGCAGAGCGCTTCTTTGTGGCGCATGCTCGTGATAACCACCTCGTCCTCCGAACGGATTTCTCCATGGAAAAACATCTGCTCCAGAAGCTGCTCAAATTCCTCGATTCCGGCATTTTTCTTTGCAGAAGTGCGGATCATGGAAACCTCCCTGCCGCCGAACGCCTCCTGCAAATCCGTTTCGCTGACAGCCGCTTCCAGATCTGATTTGTTAAGCAGTACGATGACCTTCTGATCCCGGATCATCTCAATAATCTGCCTGTCATTTTCGTCCAACGGGCGCGACGAGTCAACCACATACAGAATTAAATCTGCCTCTTTTGCATACCGCATCGCCCGCTCTACACCGATTTTTTCCACGACATCATCCGTGCTGCGGATTCCCGCCGTATCAATGATATTCAAACTGATTCCCTTTAACCGGATGGATTCCTCCAGGGCATCGCGCGTCGTGCCTGCGATATCCGTTACAATCGCGCGCTCTTCTCCGACCAACAGATTTAACAGAGAAGATTTTCCAGCATTCGGCTTTCCGACAATGACGGTGCGGATGCCTTCTTTGCGTAAAAGTCCGTCCTCTGCGGACGCGATCAGCTTTCCGATCTCTCCCAAAAGCTCCTGCGTGATTTTGCCGAGTTTTTCCGAATAGCCTTCTGTACTGATATGCTCCGGATCGTCTAACGCGGATTCGATAAATGCAATTTCATATAAAAGCGCCGCACGCAGGCTCTTCACTTTCTCTGCAACAGAGCCGCGCAGCTGTTTGATCGACGCCTGCATCGAAAACTGGTTTTTCGCCTGAATCAGATCCATAACCGCCTCAGCTTCGGATAAGTCGATTCTGCCGCTCAAAAACGCTCGTTTCGTAAATTCGCCCGGCTCCGCCATCCTCGCACCGGCATGCAGAACAGCCTCCAACACACGTTTGGTTAAAAGCACGCCGCCGTGGCAGTTGATCTCTACCGTATCCTCTGTCGTATAGCTTCTGGGTGCTTTCATGACAGAAACCATAACCTCATCCAGAATCGTTCCGTTTTCTTCGACAAAACCATAATGAATTGTATGCGTCTGCCAGTTTTTCAGTGTGTGTTCTTTTTTCTTATTGACCACAACCCGGTTCGCAACCGCAATCGCCTCCGGACCGCTGATGCGGATAATGCCGATCCCCGCATCAGACAATGCCGTTGCGATCGCCGCAATGGTATCTGATTTCATACTACCTCCATAAAAAAGAATGTGCCTTGGCACATTCTCGCGCCGAGGCGCGGTTGCTTTAGCAA
>OLNP01002590.1_pt1 | contig 12893 bp, 11 predicted proteins | sample 1671951 | NCBI WGS metagenome assembly OLNP01 (sample SAMEA3136629, study PRJEB25190) | human gut metagenome | biome: human gut; feature: human-associated habitat; material: faeces | place: Austria | collected 2013
ACACGCTGTGCCGCCCCCTGCCGGGCGGCATTTTTCTTTGCCCCTTGAATTTACAATCTAAGTGCAACACAAAAAAGAAGTGACTCACAGCAGAAATTCCTTTAAGATGGTGTTTGCGGACTACCAAGAAAGGAATACAACTATGAGTCACTATCACCATCTTAGCACAATTGAGCGAGAAAGTATACTTCGGATGCAAGGCGAAGGGAAAAGTTTGCGGGCAATGAGCCGTGTCTTAGACGCTGTCGACAAAAGTGTCGTTTTGTGGTATAATGAAGAAAAACGCACAGGGGTGTTTCTTCATGGAGAACAGCTATCGACGGCACGATATGTCCGATGCGATGTGGGAAATTCTCAAGCCGTACACAATAGGAAACAAGGGAACGTGGGGAGGGAACGCAAAGGATACCCGTCAATTTCTGAATGGCGTGTTCTGGATTTTGAGAACGGGAGCACCATGGAGAGACCTGCCGCCGGAATATGGTAAGTGGAATACTGTCCAGCGGCGTTTCTGTCGCTGGAGAGACAAGGGCATCTGGGAAAAAATGCTGGAAGCGGTGATACAGGAGCCTGATTTCGAGTGGCTGATGATCGATGCCAGTCATATCAAAGTACATCCCCACGCGAGCGGCGCGCCTGGTGGAAATCAGGACATGGCACGCACAAAAGGGGGCTCAACACCAAAATACATTTGGCCGTGGATGCGCATGGTATGCCGATCCGATTTTTTGTCACAGCAGGTACCATTGCTGATTGTACACAGGCTTGTGCCCTGATCGACGGAGTTTCGGCCGAGTATTTGCTGGCAGATCGAGGCTATGACAGTCGCAGGGTCATCGAAAAAGCGTTGAGGGCGGGGACGAACGTAGTGATTCCTCCTCGAAAGAACCGAAAAGAGCAGCGTGATTACGACCGGTATCTCTATAAACTTCGCCATCTCGTAGAAAATGCGTTTCTCCACCTGAAACGCTGGCGCGGTATCGCGACGCGGTACGCAAAACTCACCTCTTCATTCGTCGCAGCAGTGCAAATTCGATGCATTGTTCTCTGGGTAAGTACGTTGATTTGACTATTGTCGACAGTATCTAGCAATCAAGTGTGAATTGCCATGTTGTTATTTCCAATGTATTCTATGACGGGACCGGCAACCTGCTCACGGAGACCGACGCGCTGGGCAACAGGGTGACGTATGCCTATACGCCGGAGGGATGGCTGGAAAGCGTCACCAGGGCGGACGGGACCGTGCTGGCCTTTGCGTACGACAGGACCGGCAGTCTGCTCATCCAGAACGTGGGCGACGGGCAGACGGTGGAAAGCAGCTACAACGACGTCGGCATGGTCACGGAGGTCTCCGGGGCCGAAGAAAGCATAACGTATCAATACGATGAACGCGGGTATCTCCTTTCCGTTGAAAACGTGAACGGGGATGTGGTAAGCTATACCTACGACGAGTACGGAAACAGGACCTCGATGACGTACCCCGACGGGCGCGTGGTATCCTACACCTACGACCGGATGAACCGCATGACCGGCGTGACGGGGCTGGATGGCGAGGTAACCACCTATACCTACGACGCGGCGGGGCGCAGGACGGAAACGTCCGGCAGCACCTTGACAACTTCATACCGCTATGACAGCGTGGGGAATCTGGTGGAACAGGTCACGCACGGGGAAAGCGAGATCGCGTTCAGCTATGCCTATGACGCCTATGACAGGAACGGAACCACGTGCAGAAGGTGCTATCCAGGCAGACATACGGTAAACGGACGGACAGCCATGCCTACAACGCGTTGGACCAGCTGGCGGAATGCATGTGCAACGACAGCTGCCTTCAGGCATTTACATATAACACTCAGGGCATACGGCAGAGCACAAACAAGGCAGGCGATGTGAACCGCTCCATGCTGGAAGAACTGTTGCAGGGGGGAATGTTTCGGCACTGCCGGAGATCGTGGAGCCGGTACTTTGACAGCCTTACCTGTTTTACAGTGAATCAACACATATTTCATGGTTCTTATCAGGCTTTCCTTGGAAATACTCACGATATATATGGGGCGTATGAACCAGATAAGGCAATCCTTAGCCGTTGCGATATTCCTTTGGCGTACACCCCACAACCTTTTTGAACAATCTATTAAAATAAAAATTGTTCTCATATCCCACCATTTCGGCGATTTCATAAATGCGATAATTGCTTTCTTTTAAAAGCTGCTTTGCCTTACGGAGTCTAAAATCAATAATAAAGTCAGATGGATTGCTGCCGACGGCTTGACGGAAGAGCGCAGAGAAATAGGATGAACTTAAGCCGACATACTCTGCTACATCTTTTGAAGTAATACTTTCATAATAATGACCTTCAATATATTTTATAGCTTCTTTGATAGCATGAGGATAGTGAGGAATTTGGCGAATTATCTCGCTTAGAATTTGAACCATTTCCTCAGCGGCTTGAAGCGCAGTTTGTGCATCTATATCCTTTCTTACTTGCAAATGGGTTTGCACTCGAATATGAGCTGACCGGGCAGCGCTGAAGGTGCAGGATTGCAGTGCAATCAAAAGCAGAATGCCAGCTGATTTGGATCTCTGAAACGCATCGCTTATCTCTCGCTGTGCGCGGGACTTAAACTGGTCAATATCCTGGGTTGCGATCGCCTCATGAAACGATGAGGTTACAGCCTGTAGGCAACAGAGAAATCCGTTTGTATCATGCAGAATTTGAGGAAAGTGATTCAGCATTGACAAATCATACACATTCTCTTCTGGTATACACATATCATGAAGGCCACATGCAGCTTCGTTTTGAACATATGCAGAATGCAACCCTTCATGACCAACATAGCAAAGACATATAGTGCTAGAGAGATTCATATAGTTCAGGAGCATTTCTACAATCAGGTAGGCATAGGGTTTGAAAGCATCCGTGCTCATATCGCATTCGTGATTGCCCGATAGAAGCAGGCAAAGCTTTCTTTCGTCCAAATCCACAGAATGGAATAGATATTTGGATTTGCAGATCTCCAAAATTGTATTTGAAAGCGCGCTCTTAAAAATGCGCTTATGCTCCGCATCTGTGCAGGCTTCCTCAACTGGCTCGTATCTGAGCACGGCCAATATACAGTTCCGAGGGTCTATACATAGTTGAAGCGCCTTTGCCATATCTGATAGGATTCGCTGCGCCTCGCCCCCTAGAATTAAAGCGTCTCTAAGCAGCTTATTCTGCAAATATTGCAAATTTCGGGAGAAGCCTTGAATATCCTTTGGATTATGCACGTGCTTATTTGCCATTGCACTGCGAATGGTTTCACTCAAAGAGGCTTCGGTCATTTGCAGCTTCAATATATAATCTGTTGCGCCTAATTTCATTGCCTGACGAACAAACTCAAAATCATCATAGCTGCTTAAAACAATAATGCTTGCTCCATTTTGATTTTCCTTGAGCGCTTCGATCAATTCCAGTCCGTTCATTTCAGGCATTTTAATATCAGTAATAATAAGATCTGGCGCCTCTTTTTGCACGAGCGATAACGCTTCCACCCCATTGCCGGCTTCCAAAACACAGTCGAACCCCTCTTCTGCCCAGTTGATGATGGACTTCAACCCGATCCGGACAATGGCTTCATCATCAACGATCAGTACTCTCATCTGCTTCCTCCCTTTGACTGATTTTAAAAGGTATGGTAACGGCAATTTGTGTGAGTCCTGATGTGCTGATAATAGATAAACCATAGCTTTCGCCGTAGACCAGCTTTAAGCGTCGGTTTACATTAGCCAACCCAAAACCATGCAAGATTCGACGATCGTTTGTTTTTGGGCCATTTAACAAACCCTCTACTTTTTCGGGAGGAATCCCTACGCCGTCATCTGCAACAATGAAAGAGAGATTTTCACCATCTCGGCGAACAGATAGAATAATGCGTCCAATCTCATTTTTAGGTACCACACCATGGAAAATGGCGTTTTCAATCAGCGGCTGCAGAGTAAAGCGAACAATCAGACAGTTGAGCAGGTTTTCATTTTCCAACCTCAGCTCATAGTTGATTCGCCCATGGTAACGAATCCGTTGAATATAGATATAAGCATCCACCACCTTAAGCTCATCGCGCAAGGTGATTTGCTCCGCAGACTGCTTCAGGGTAGAGGCAAGGATTGTGGATAGACCTTCCAACATCCGTTCAATACTCTGTGCGCCCTGGATGGTTGCCATCATACGGATTGAAGAAATGGTGTTGTTTAAAAAATGGGGGCTAATTTGGGACTGAAGCATTTGAATTTCCAAATCACGTTTTTCTTGTTCTCTCACCACCCGTTCTCGAATCAGGTGCTGGAGCTTGTATTCCATCATGTCAAGCCTCGCGGATAAGAAACGAACTTCTTCCACATTCCAGGCTGTTACATTCATGGGGTGCTGGTGAAAAACGCCTTGTGAAATATCGTCTATGCGTTTGATAATAGCCTGAATAGGGCGTGAAAAATTGGCGGACAAGTAAATAGATACTATGATGGAAAAAATCATAATGGCAAGCGCCCATAAAATGGAAGAGCGTACCAGCGTAAGAACGGTCGGCGTTACAGAAGACATTGCCAGAATGCTGATAAGACTATTTCCAGACCTTTGAGGACGGGATATGGTTACTAGACTGTTGATGCCGTCCACACTGGCGCTGAAAGTACCGCGTTCCTGCTTAATAGCTTCTTTATAAAATGTCTCATCGGACAAAGACTTTCCAACGTAGTCAAAATCTGTTGCTGCAATGACGGTTCCATTTGGATCCACCATCATATCCAGGGCATCTTCCATTCCGGCATCATCAATGTAAATCATAATATCGGAATCCAGCAGGAGAATAATCTCCCCAAAGATATGACTGGATGTCCCATACTTAATATATTTAAAAACGGGAATAACATGATCTGCAGGAGGCTTAATAATTCCAACAAGAGGAATCTGGCTGTAATTCTTTATAGCGGGAAACCATAAGATAGAACCATTGGACGCTTTTGCTTGTTGATACCATTCATCTTGTAAAACCGATTCAGTTTCAATGTTGTAAGCGTTTTTTCCATAGAGAATTGTTAGACCATTCGTCCCGCGGATGTAAAGCAGATTGATGCGATTCTTTACTTGATTGTATATATGAAGATTATTCAAATCATTAAAGAAACCTTGCTTATAGGTGGAATATGGTACATCGTCAGGGCTCTCAAGGCGCAGGAGGGCCTCCAGCTCCTTATTAGTGATCAGCCAGTAGAAAAAGCTGTTTACTTCAGAAAGCTGCATCTCAGCGTTGTGCATGGCGCTGCTGATCCGAAGGGTCTGAACATCCCCTACCCGTTGCACAATCTGCTGCTGGGAGAAGGTGTAGAAGTAAAAAAGAAAAATAACGCTGACCATTACGCTCAGCGCAACAAAGCCCAGCAAAAAACGGGTTCGGATAGAGGAAATATGCATTCGAGTAAGCTGAAAACGCTCGGATGATGTGTTTTTATATAAACGCACAAGGATCCCTCCCGCCGAAAAAGTATATCATATTCATAAATTTTGAACAACAAAATAACGCAAATTATGCAATAAATAGTGCATTAGTGCAATTTTCTATGCATTCTTTTTTTATGTCTGCAAAATGGTAAGTATTCTTTGAGCCTTTTGTGCAAGTTTTCATATTTCCCGTGCATTGTTGACATGGAAGGCATCATGTATACTTGGGACAAGCGCTGAGCAAGCGAATCACAAAAAAGAAAAGGAGCGATGAAAAGTGAAACGGTACCTAGTGTTGCTGCTCTCTCTGTGCCTCGTGCTGTCGATGGGCATGAGCTATGCTGCAGCTGAGGAAAAAATCCATTTAACCGCATGGTTTGAAACGGCATTTAAGGGTATTGATGACCCTACCGCTGAGGGCGCGGAATATGGAGACTTTATGCGCTATGTGGCGGACTTGTACATGCAGCAGAATCCCAATGTCGAAATCGAAGTGGTTGTGGTATCGGGCCAGGAGCGTTCGGCCAAGCTGGCAGTTGCTGTGCAATCGAACGAAATGCCAGATCTCATGTTTGATACGCATTTTTCCTTGATGGACTACGCACATGCCGGGTTGCTGGTGCCGCTCAATGACATTGTAACCGAAGATGATAGAACGGATATTCCTGCTGCTGTGTGGGACAATGTCACATTTGGTGAAGACATCTTCATGTTCCCCTTTACCTCTGAAGACGGCCATATGGCGATCAATCTGGACCTGTTTGAACAGGCGGGATGCATGGATTATGTTCCCGAAGGCGACATTGGTCAATGGACCCCGGAGGAGTTTCTGGAGTGCCTGAGAGCTTTGAAGAAAGGGCTGCCGGAGGATGTCTATCCATTCGCACTCTATGCCGGCAGTGCAACGGGCGATACCTGGACCAACTTGCTTCTGCGCATGTTCGGAGCAGATTTCTTCAGCGAGGACAAAACGGAAATCGTTCTGAACGATGAAAAGGGTGTCAAAGCGCTTGAATTCCTGCTTCAGCTGCAGGAGGAAGGCCTGATCGCTCCTGGAGCAGAAACGCTTACCTCTGATGACGCAGGCCAACTGTTCCTTAACAAGAAAACGGCTGTGAGTATTTTCAATGTTCTATTTGAAAACAGCCTGAACGAGGGACTGGCAAATGGAACCATTGAAGAGCCATTTAATATCAAATACTGCTACATCCCCAACGAAGCCGGGCCTGCTTGCTTCACTTATGTGTTTGGCTCCGTGGTCTGGAACACGGGTGACGAGACCAAGATTGCTGCTGCAAAAGATTTTGTGAAGTTTTACTCCGCCATGCCCTATGCAAAATCCTCCTCGGCAATGCTTCCGTTCCGTTCCAGCGTTGCGCAGGAAGTGGCTGCAACCGATCCAGTGAAAGCGGCCTTGACCGAATCGCTCCAATACTCGGTGAACTTTAACCAGTTTGTGCCTGGCTACCTGCAGCTCCGCAGCGTTTTCTTCCCTGAAATGCAGGCAGCCTATACGGGAGAAAAGACGGCACAGGAAGCTCTGGATTCCTTTGCTGAAAAAGGCAATGAAATTCTGGCCGAAAGCGTGATGGATTCTGTCCTGTTGAATCCCTAAAACCAATTTCTTCAGCCTTTCGGGGCGGGCTTCCATGCCCGCCCCGGTATATTCCAGACAGGGAGGAATCCTCGCTTGAAAACAGCGCGCAGAGTCACTGGGAAATGGGCAAACCAGAAATGGGGTTATCTGTTTGTAGCGCCTCAGATGATCCTTTTCAGCCTGTTTCTTATTTATCCCATGTTTGAAGGGATAAAGATGAGCCTTTACCGCATCCGCTATCTTAAAGCCAGCTGGTGTGGGCTAGATAACTACATCAAGCTCTTCAAGGACGAGATCTTTCAAAAGGCCATTGGAAATACCTTGGAAATCGTAATTATTGGGACCGTGCTAACCATGGTCATTGGAATATGGATTGCCGTATCCATCTTTGACAAACGCCACGGCTACGTTTCGCTTGTACGGTGTACCTATTATCTGCCTACGATTGTATCTGCTGTTGTCATGTGCATTGTGTGGGAATGGTTTTTGAATCCATCGCTGGGGGTGCTTCCGTATTTTTGCCGCCAGTGGGGAATGGGTAATGTCAACCTGCTGGGGAACAAGGATACCGCAATGCCATTTTTGATTTTTATCGTTTGGCAACTGAACATTGGACAAACAGTTGTTATGCTGACAGCGCACATGCAGAGCCTGCCAAACGATGTAATTGAGGCTGCTGAAATCGATGGGGCCACGCGATTCAAAAAGATCATTCATGTTATTCTCCCCCTATCCAGCCAAACCATCAATTATCTGTTGATTCTCAATACCATCAGTATCATTAAGGTTTATATCGTTATCGATATGCTCACCGGTGGCGGACCGAATTACGCGACCACAACACTGATGTATCAATCCTATTATGAAGCGTTTGTCTACAACAACCTTGGCAACGGGGCTGCTATTGGGGTCATCATGTTTGCAATTGTTTTTCTCCTTTCCCTGACGCAAATCAAACGGCTGGTCCGCCTTTCTCAATAGGAGGAGCTGGTATGAAAAATAAGAAAGACCTGTTTGACCCGATCAGCAATGTGCTCATTTTGGTGCTGACGTTGGTAAACGTATTTCCATTGGTATGGCTCCTGGCCAGTTCGTTCAAGTCAACGATAGAGATCAACGCACTTCCTCCGCAGCTTTTTCCCACCAATCCAACACTTATCAATTTCGATAAGCTCTTTGCACAAAACGACGCTTTGCTATGGTTGCTTAACAGCTTTGCAATTTCCTTCATTACCATGTTGGCTACGGTGATCATTGGGTCGATGGCTGCTTATGCTTTTGCAAAACTGCATTTTAGGGGCGCAAAAATCATGTTTATCATTTTTATATCGGCCTTGATGATCCCCAAAGAAGTGTATATCATTCCGTTGTTTAAGGTGATGGGGAATTTCGGCCTGAGGAATACCTATACAGGTATTATCCTTCCATGCGTTGCGCTGCCTTTTGGATGCTTTTTGTTAAAACAGTCTTTTTCATCAGTGCATGATTCGCTAAGAGAATCTGCTTTTATTGATGGAGCTTCCGAGCCGGTTATCTTCTTACGCGTGATGCTGCCTCTTTGCAAACCGGGTATTGCTGCACTCAGCATTATTACGTTTGTGCAGATATGGAATGATTACCTGTGGCAAATGGTTATGGTTTCACGGGATGAAATGCAAACCCTTCAGATTGGAATCGCGCGCTTACAGCTTGAAAATACGCCCGACTATGGGCTGAAGGTTGCTGGCGCAACCGTTGCGGCAATTCCAATGCTGATAATCTTCGTGGCTTTTCAGAAGTTTTTTACCCGCGGGATTGCCTTTGGCGCAGTAAAAGAATAAAAAACGGCAGGGAGGTATCTTTATGAACGGCAGCCTGATTCAAAAACATTTTGATGTTGTGGTAGTGGGAGCTGGCCTGGGAGGGTTCAGCGCGGCGATCGCCGCTGCGCGTCATGGCGCTCAGACCGCTTTAATTTGCGACCGGCCAATGATTGGAGGAAACGGCAGCTCGGAGGTACAAATGTGCATATGCGGCGCGGATGCGCACGGTACACGCCCTAATGCCCGTGAGACAGGAATCGTAGAAGAATACCTGCTTCGCAACCGGCTGCATAATCCATATCAATCTTATTCTATTTCTGATACGATCTTCTGGGAAATGGCACAGGCGGAGCCGAATTTGAAACTCTATCTCAATACGCGTGCACTTGATGCCGATGTGGAGAAGGGACGCATTGTGTCGGTACGCGCCGTGCAAACCACAAATGAAAAAAAGTATGAATTTTTTGCCAATATCTTTGTGGACGCAACAGGGGACGGGTATCTGGCAGCTCAAACAGATTCGGAATTTATGATTGGGCGGGAGGCAAAGGCGGAGTTTGGGGAGCCCCATGCCCCCGATGAACATGACTCCTATGTTATGGGCATCACGCTGCTGTTTAAGGCCAAAAAGATGGACGAACCGGTTGCCTTCCATAAACCGGAATGGGCATACACATTCACGGAACATGACCTTCGCAAGCGCGGTCATTATAGCGGGTCCAGCATATGGCAGTCCAAATATAGCCTGGATGCTGGTTACTGGTGGATTGAACTGGGCGGAGGAGAGCTCGACGTCATCAGCGATACCGAGGAAATCCGCGATGAACTTCTCAAGATTCTCTATGGCGTATGGGATCATATTAAAAATGGCGGAGAGCATGGCGCGGAGTATTACGCTTTGGATTGGGTGCAGATGCTTCCGGCCAAACGCGAAAGTCGAAGGATTACCGGCGACTATGTTCTGACGGAGAATGATCTGCTCAACAGCCGCACCTTTGACGATGCGGTAGCCTATGGAGGATGGCCGATGGATATGCACTGTATCCGTGGCATCCGTAATCTTGATGAGGACCCTACGCACTATATTCATGTACCGGAACTGTATGATATTCCCTATCGCTGCTATTATTCCAAAAGCACAGAGAATCTAATGATGGCAGGACGCTGTATCAGCGTAACGCATATGGCACATGGATCGACCCGGATCATGGGCACCTGTTCGGTAGGGGGGCAAGCAGTCGGCACCGCTGCGGCATTGGCTGTCCAAAAGGGAATTCTGCCACGCGACGTATCTGCGCATATCTTTGAGCTTCAGCAAGTGCTGTTGAAAGACGACTGCTTTTTGCTGCACGTACGTAATCAGGATGAAAATGACAGGGCGAGGCTGGGAACGGCCCAATCTGCCATTGCACAGGAAGGATTTGAAGCTTCCAATCTGCTCAACGGGATTGCGCGCACAACTGCACAGGGCAGCAACTGCTGGAATACAGGAGATTTGAGTGAGCCCCGTTCTGTGCAGGTAACCCTGGACCGTCCTGCAGCCATACGTGAGGTCATTTGCCGCTTTGACACCCAATTGGGACGGGAAATTTCGATGTTTATTTTTACGGCCCATCTTGCCGATCAGGTGCGAGGCGTACCGCCCGAATTGGTGAAGGACTTTGGACTTCGATTTACCCTTGAAGGAAAAACGGTACATGAACTGCGTGTGGATAACAACATTATCCGAAACGCAACGCTCCGTTTGGAAAAGGCAGTTTTCTGCGACACCATTGAATTGACGGTTTATTCCACCTATGGAGCCCATAATGCCAATGTGTTCGAGATCCGCGCCTACGAATGAAGGAGAGACGTGTATGGATAAGCAGGTAAAACACTTGCTTGATATGACGGGAAAGGTGGCCGTTATCACGGGCGGCTTTGCCAATCTGGGGTTTGATATTGCCTCGGCTTTGGCGGAATATGGCTGCATGGTGGTTATTACCTCCCGAAAGAAAGAAAAAGCACAGGATGCAGCCGCACGCATTCAGGAAAGCTACGGAGTAGATGCCCTCGGCCTGGAAATGGATCAGCAATGCTATTCATCTGTCTCGAACATGGCGGAGCGTGCAATCGCCTGGAAGGGACATGTGGACGTGCTGGTCAACAATGCAGGCGGAGGCGCCGGATATGGAGAATGTGACTTTTTCAAACGTACGCCTGAAGATATGGCATCCATGATTCAGACCAATCTCATCGGGGCGCTTTTCTGCTGCCAGGTATTCTGCCGGAATATGGCCCAACGCAAAAGTGGCACGATAATCAACCTTGGCTCGATTGCAGCCATCGTGGGCCGTGACCGCGAAATGTATATTCGCGGAAAGAAAATGCAGCAGCCCGTAGATTATGCCGCAGCCAAGGGCGGCGTGGTGGGCATGACACGTGATTTGGCAGCCTATATGGCGCCATTCCATGTGCGTGTCAACGCACTGTCTCCGGGGGCTTTTGACTGCCATGAGCTTCCGCGTACCTTTACGGAAGCGTTTGGTGAAGCGACGCCCCTTGGGCGCTTGGGCCAGATTGGCTGTGACATCAAGGGAGCTGCGCTGTTCTTGGCCAGCGATGCTTCTGCATATGTAACGGGTCACAATCTTGTGGTTGACGGGGGGTTCAGCATATGCAAATAAGCGACCTTCGCGTGCTGATTATGGGATGCGGCTCCATCGGAAAACGGCACGCACGAGTGTTGTATGATTTGGGTGTGAAAAACATGGCGGCATATGATCCTTCTCCCGCAGCGCGGGCAGCATTTTCCGAATTATATCCTGGATGCGCCATGTATGAGGAAGAAAAAGAAGCCCTCGACTCTTTTAAGGCGGATGCTGTTTTTATTCTGTCGCCGAGCCAAATGCATATCCCGATAGCCAACCGGGCCATTGAGGCGGGCGCTCATATCTTTATTGAAAAGCCGCTTTCCACTACGCCCGACGGCGCCGAGCAGCTACAGGCACTTGCAGATTGCCGGAGCAAGAAAGTGATGGTTGGCTTCTGCTTCCGTTATCACGAGGCCTTGCTGTATGCCAAGCAACTGTTGGAGCAGGGAACCATCGGACGGTTGTTAAGCATAAGATGCCTGATGGGCGAACCGTTCGCAAAGATCAGGCCGGATTACCGCGACACCTATTATGCAAGATATTCCGGCGCTTTTGAACTGGTGCATGATCTGGACCTGGCCATTTGGCTGGCCGCACAGCCGATTGTAGAGGTGCAGGGAATGTATGGTACGCATTCTGACATGGAAATCACTTCGCCGGATACGGTAGAAATGCTTCTGCGCTTTCAGGACAGGGTGATGGCCAGCGTACATTTGGATTTTTATCAGCAACCTCGTCGCAGGCAGGTGGACTTGCTTGGAACGGATGGAACCATCATTGTGGACATTTCCTCCTGGGATGAGGCATCTGTCTCTGTTGGCAGGGATGAAACCTGGGTCAGCAAGCGTTTTACCACGCGAAGAAACGATATGTTCACGGCAGAAGATTATGAATTTCTTACCTGTATTGTCGAGGATAAACCCATTCGCTGTACGATTGCCGAGTCGTTGAAATCGTTGAAAGCTGTTGCTTCTGTATACCAGTTTTCACAGGAGAAAACATCTATGTAAACGAGGAGGAAATGAATCATGAAAGGCTGTTATTTCTTGGGAAACGGAACGTTTGAAGTTCGACCTATGCCCGAACATGCGCTGGGGGAAGAAGAAGTATTGATCGAAAACCGTGCTGCGGGTATCTGTGGAACCGATGTACATATTCAACAGGGTGAAAAGGGCTCAGCGGAAGTGATCCCTCCTGTGATACTGGGACATGAGTACTCAGGCATTGTAAGGGCTGTGGGAAGCAAGGTTACAACCGTCAGGCCAGGGGACTGCGTGACGGTTGATCCGAATATCTATTGTGGCAAATGCAGACCTTGTCGCAACGGACAAAAGCAGTTCTGTGAAAACCTGTTTGCCATTGGCGTGAACCGCAACGGCGGGGTT